>Ga0079224_100014704_pt1 | contig 10941 bp, 5 predicted proteins | sample Stecom2015_FD_80414 | JGI IMG/M metagenome (GOLD analysis project Ga0079224, IMG submission 80414) | Agricultural soil microbial communities from Utah to study Nitrogen management - Steer compost 2015 | ecosystem: Environmental > Terrestrial > Soil > Agricultural land | place: USA: Utah...
TCATCCAACGTGATCGAATGGTTCAGCTTTACCCGCTGCAACCCATAGGAACTCAAGTCGACGGACTCCAGAAGCTCGTCGATGGCATCTGAGCCGGCATCCTTCACTTTCAGTTTCGGAACCAGAAACTTCAAAAACCAGAACAGTTTCTCCCAGGCGACGATTTCATACGGCATGATGGAGGCCATCTGGCCGTATATCTTCACGTATTGCTTGGCCTTGATTTTGAAGTCCACTTTGTCGTCTTCTTCAAGTTCCAGCTCGTGCTCAAACCTCGAAGCAGCCACATCAATTAACGGGCTCAGCGCTTGCGCGTCTTCATTGTTAAAGTAGCGCCTCACGAATTCTTCAACTTCGTGCCACTCATACACACCCACTTCGTCCAGCATATCCTTCAGGTCATGCAGGACATTGATATCGGTAGCCTGAGAGAGTGATGTCGCGGTATAGAACGGATCGAAAGCCGCCTTCACATCATCCACTGAATTGAAGAAGTCCAGAATAAACAAATCTTCCGTCTTCTTGCCCAGCTTGGGTGCAGAGCGATTTAGCCGGGATAAGGTCTGAACACAGAGCACTGAGGTCAGCTTCTTGTCCACGTACATGGCACACAGCTTTGGCTGGTCAAACCCTGTCAGATACTTGTTCGCTACCACCAGCAGACGGTATTCGTCGGTATCGAACTTATCCTTGGTTTCGGTTTCAGCGAACCCGTTGACCTCAGCTTCGGTATATTCAATGCCGTCCACTTCCTTTGTGCCCGAAAAGGCCACCAGGGCTTTGAAAGGATTGCCTTTTGCTGCCAGCAAGCGGGTAATTGCCTTGTGATAACGAATAGCCGTTTCGATATTCTGCGTTACCACCATGCCTTTGGCTTTGCCCTTGAGTTTCTTGGCATTCACCACTTGCGGGATGAAGTGGTCCAGCATGATCTCGGCTTTGGTATCGATGGTTTGCTGACTGCTTTCCACGTAGGCCCGGAGCTTTTTCTGCGCCTTTTTCGTGTCGAATTCCGGGTTCTCAGCAATCGATTTCTCGATCTCGTAATAGCTTTTGTAAGTGGTGTAGTTAGCCAGTACATCGAGGATAAAGCCTTCCTCGATGGCTTGTTTCATGGAATACAGGTGGAACGGTTTGAATGACCCGTCTTCCTGCTGCTCGCCAAATTTTTCAAGCGTGTTGTTTTTGGGGGTCGCCGTAAAGGCCAGATAAGACGCATTACCGCGCATCTTGCGCGATTTCATTGCCTTTAGAATCTTGTCCTGATCATCCTCTTCGTCATCCTGTCCCATTGCCCTGTTCATATTGTCGTGGGCCGTCCCGGACTGGGAGCTATGGGCCTCATCAATGATCACGGCAAACCGTTTGTCACTGAGGTCTTCGATACCATCGACTATGAACGGAAACTTCTGGATAGTGGTGATGATGATCTTCTTACCCTGCTGTAACGACTCCTTCAGATCGGAGGATTTGAACGCAGGTGCAATAATGTTCTTAACTTCGGAAAAATCCTTGATGTTATCGCGCAACTGCTTGTCCAGCAGCCGGCGGTCGGTCACCACAATGACTGAATCAAAAAGCGGTTGCTCCAGGCTTTTGCCACCGGCAGCCGTTTCGTTCTCCGGGTAGGTTTCTATCAACTGGTACGCTGCCCAGGTGATTGAGTTGGACTTGCCCGAGCCTGCCGAATGTTGAATCAGGTAAGTGTGCCCAACTCCATGCGCAGACGCATGAGCCACTAGTTTCCGCACGACATCCAGCTGCTGATAGCGGGGAAAGTACAATGTCCGTTTGGCCAGCGGGTCTTTGCTGCTGCCATCCAGTCTTACAAAGTGCTGAATGATGTTAGCGAGGCTTTCCTTGGTGAATACCTCTTCCCACAAATAAGCGGTTTTGTGTCCATTCGGGTTCGGGGGGTTACCCTTACCATGGTTGTGGCCCTTGTTGAAGGGCAGAAAGTACGTCGATTTCCCGGCCAGCTTGGTGGTCATATAGACTTCGTCAGTATCGACCGCCATGTGCACCAGGCAGCGACCGAAGTTCAACAGGGGCTGGCTGGTATCGCGGTCTTCCCGATACTGTTTCTGGCCGTGAAAACGCGCCGTTTGGCCTGTCCAGGCATTCTTCAGCTCCATGGTTACCAAGGGGATGCCGTTGATAAACAGCACCATATCGATTTCCTGCAGCGGATTAGCCAGGGAATAACGAACTTGCCGGGTACAGCTGAAAATATTGGCACTGAAATTTTGCTTAACTTTCTCGCTGCTGCTGGCCAGCGGTGCGGGATACATCAGATGGAAGTGGGCATCATCAACCTGAAGACCCTTTTTCAACAAGTGCAGGACGCCATGCTTCTTGATTAGCCGGTCATAGCGTTCCAGCACTTTACGTTGCCAGTCAGCGGGGTTGTACTTCTTCAGCTTGGTCAGTTCGGGCTTCTGAGTTTCTTCCAGAAATCGCCAGAACTGCTTTTCATCCAAGGCGTACCGGGCATTGAAATCCATCGGCAAGCCTAGCCGGAAGCCGTTGTTGGCCACCAGATCGTCTGCCGGTGCTTGTTGAACCTGAACCGTGCCCTTAAGTTCCTCGGTTGTCATGCCAGTGAGGGCCTGCTCAATGGCAGCCTCCAGCGCCTGCTCATTGGTTTGGCTGACCATACTCCCCTCCTTGCCGATAATGATTTTCCAGGAGCATCATCATTTCCTTCTGGTGTTCAGCGATTTGTTCTTTGCCCCAGATCCCTGCAGTCTGATCGTAAAGCTCAAAGATGGCCTTGAGTTTCAAGGAGTCATAACGGGGTTTGACCTTAAAGTCTTCCCTCTTCTTCCCGACCGTCTGGTTGCTGTAAGAAGAGTTCTCGCCGGGGCTTAACAGTACCAGGTTACCGAAGGCATCCAGATACTCGCCTTCCAGCTTCCTTTGATACTCCTCATTCTGAGGGTATACATGTTCCACGGAATTCTTTGAAGTAATGCGATATCTCTTGAGTTTCTCATCGCTCTTGTCGCCCTGCTTCCACAACAAATATTCCAGCTTTTGAAACCAGTAGTGTTCGAAGCTGGTGCCTCTGACGCTGTTGAGATAAGCCTCGACGGAGTCCCAACTGTCAAGCAACGGCACTTGATTAATAGCAATCTTGAAGCTGGCCTCCTTCTGTGTTTCGTTGGTGAGCGATAGATGGTTGTCCAGTCTTTCCAGCACCGCCAACACCTGGGCAAAGTCCATCTCAGGTTTGTCTACCAGCTGAGAGAGAAGCGCCGTTAACCAGTAATGAGCCGAACGATCCCCCGTAAAGTTGCGAACCGCCTGCAGCTGTACCAAATTGCCTAATTCGCGAGCACTACGGTTGATATAATACTTGCCACTGGATTGGGACCGATTGGTATAGGTAAGTCTTAACTCCGGGTCTGCGCTGTCATCATGCTCCACCCACTTCACAACCCATGTGTCGAACTGATAGCGCACCTGCCAAAGAAGATCGACAAACTCCTTGATGACGGCCTCATCCGTTTCAATAAGACGATTGAAGCAGGCCATCAGGTTGGAAGCTTTTATGCGAGCTTCAATGTCGAGCCATTGCTTTCGGGCATAAAAAATCCGGAGCGTGTGAATTAACAAAAGTTCAAAACTCACAATTGAACGACAGTAGACCGTCTCATCTTCAATGCCTTCCTGAGTATCTTCTTCCGGTTTAAACGTGAGGTTATCGGGCACGTCTCCAGCTCTGACCTCATCCAGCAGCGCCAGGATTGTCTTCCCGGAACCATCGCCTTGCTCCTCGCCACCCTCAGGCGCTTTGCTATCGAAGACTGTGCCTTTATACGCTTTAAGGTCCTTGTACTCGATCGCATTCCAGTCCGCGCGGGGAAACAACTGGCGGAGGTTGCGCTCGAAGTAGTTCTCCATGTGTTCACAAGCCTGCCAGATAGCGCTGTAGAGCGGTTTCTCGGTGATGATCTTGCGGAACAGTTTGGCTTTCAACAAGTCTACCGGCTCCAGCTGGATACCTGCCGTATTCATGCTGGCAAACAGGCGATTCAGGTCCATGCTCTCCGGAACGATGTTATTCACCCAGCTCACATTGCAGTAGATGTAATCGGCAAAGGCTTCGAGATTGAATTCCTTGTTATCATGCAAACCCTTTTGCAAGCCCTCTACCTGTTGTATCAATATCTTCAGGTTGGCATTCAGATGGGTAAGGTAGGCATCGCTATTTATCGCCTCTTGCCCTGGACGGTCCATTTGCTCTAAACCAGCATAGCTGCCTAGCAAGTTGCGCACGGCATCCCGAATCTCGAAGGTCAGCCTTGGCTGATCACCCAAAACCGAGGCCTCAGCCAGACACGAGTCCACTCCTGCCGCCTTGAAGGCAAGCGACAGCAACATCAGCGTTGTGGTGCGTTGCTGGCCGTCAATAAGCTCGTAGACTCGCGCCTCTTTTTCAACCCTTACGGCGGACAGGACACTGCCGATGAAGTAATGATCCTCACCCGCCTCATAGGCTTCCCGGATATCATGAAACAGATTTTTTACATCATCATCACTCCACACATAGGGGCGTTGATAGCTGGGGATCACGAAGCCCATGGCCGCATCGCTGACACGTTTCAGTGTCAGCACTTCGGTATTTACCTGGTAGCCAGCTGCTGCGGTCATCCCTGAACTCCTTTTATTTTCTGATCTAAGGCTGAAGCAAATACCTTTTCATACTGATCAGCATCAAGATTCAGCCCGAACTGTTCGCAAACCGCTTCTACAAAGCGCCGCTTCACACTGTTCTTGTCCAGGTTGCTGGGGTCCACCTTCAGCTCGAAAGCATCCAGAAATTCGAAACATTGCTCCGGGGTGTAGCTGGCTGCAATCCAGTCCAGCACAGGCTGGTCTCTTATAAATGCGGGAATGGAGTTTTCGCGAACGGACTTCTGGTTGCTTACTCGGCGGGAGTACACCACTCGGAACAGTTTCTTTGCAGCCTGCTCTAACTGACTTTCACCAAACTGGCTGATATAGAGCAGCAAGCAAGCTTCATAGAGTTTTGCAAGGTAATCACAACCTTTTCGCTTTTTCAGCCACTCAACAAATTGTTGATACCCTTCCAAATGCGGTAATTCAGGGCTTTCCCAGTAACGCTGGTGTAAAGCCTGAAAATAGGTCAGGTAACGAATACTGTTAATACCGGCATTCAGTGGCTGGCGCACCTCGTAGCCTTGCTGATCTGCCTGTTGGCTAACATCGCCAGCCAGACCAATCTGACGGCGAATGCGGCCATAGGCAATGTCATCGCCGTCACCGGTACTTTGCGCCAGTTCATCGACAATACAGTCACGGATCAGCTGTTTCTGGTTGTGGGAGGGCAGCTCTCTTGGCTTCACACTTTGCCAGAAGCGGCCTTTCAGCAAGGCACTGACGGTGCTATCCAGTTTGCCCATGGCCTCCCACTGCCGGGCAAACTGTGGCTGGAGCGTTCTGTTCTCAATGGCCCGCAAGTGATGCGCCTTGATGATATCCGGCCCGCCCAGCCGCACCCCGCCGGAGTTCTGGGTTTCAAAGAAGCGGTAGGCATCATCTTCGGACTGGGTAATCACCAGAGTGAATTGCAGCTTGTGGAAGTCGATCCACTCACGCACCCGATCCAGACGGGCGCTAAGCCACTGAAGGTTATGCTTGATCTGCTGCTGACTGGTGGGGTGATCAAAGACCAGACCGCCTATGCTCGACGGGTTTGGGTTCAGCAGGCAGCCCATCAGCGCCAGGGTGGTGATGCGCTGCTGGCCATCAATGACATTCAGCTTGTCGCCATTTTGATGCAGGATCAGGCTACCCAGATAGTAAGGCAGCTCGGCGCTTCGCTGGATGTGCGACTCGATATCCTGCAACAGGCCATCCAGCTGCTTGTCCTGCCAGCAATAGGGGCGCTGGTATTCCGGGATGGTCAGCGCGCCTGTCACCGTCTCGTTATCGCTGGTGATAATGGCATTGGCGCTGGGCGATGACTCTGGATGCAAACATTCAGAGAACAGCTGGGCAGCGCTGCAGGTGGCGATCTGGACAGTCATACTGGATCAGGCCTCCACCATGTCGGGAGTGATCCGGATTTTTCCGGTGACGGCGCTGTTGATTAGCGTGGTTTTGTATTCTTTTAACTTTTCGATCTGAAGAATCTGGATAGAAATCGCATCATCAATTTGGTGTAACTTTTTCTCTAAATATTTGTATATCTCAAGTTGCTCACTTACAGGAGGAAGGACAACTGAAAGATTTTTCAAGAGCTCTTGACTCAAAGACGCACGAATTACCAGATTCATTTCCTTGACAAAGTACTTTCTCAGGAGTTCAGCATTGAAGTAGTATTTTGAAAACTCCTTGATCAACAAGTCAGTGCGTGGCCTAAATCTAATTAAAAACCCAGCGAACGTGGCCTTTTCAATATCTCTAAAGCAAATAGACGCAAAGCCAATCTCATCAACCGTTTCAGACGTCCTTGTAAAAAAAACGTCCCCATCCATAACCGAGTATATTTTTTGATCACTGTCTGTGGATTTTGCTAGACCGGCTACCAATTCTGGTAGCTGCCTGTTTTTATATACATCACCATAGCTTACAAATGGAGAACCTTCGCCAAAGTATTCAGCACCAGCACTAATACCATTTTGTGTAACGCCAAGATAACGGAGTTTTTTAATATCCCAATGCGCCGGAATCTCTCCAATCCAGTCCACGCCGGAATCTTTCATGGGCACAGTGGGATCAAGCCCCTGGGTGACGGCTTTTTGGATAATGATTTGCTTGCGCTCTTTCAGCAGGGCGATCTGCTGCTCTTTGATGGCAATGGCTTCGTCGATTTGGGTGGTTTTTTTGTCGAGGAATCGAGCAATATCCTGCTGCTGCTCGAAAGTGGGGACAAATGTCTTGAAGCTCAGAAGCGACTCTTTAGGAATTGTATTCCGTAACCCCCTGTACAAGGGTTTAAGTCGCTTTTTCCCATCAAGATTCAGATAAAAGTAATAGAGGAACTGACTATCAAAGCCTGGATCAGCCTCAAGAACTGTATAGGCACCTGTGATCATGCCATCAAATGGCGAAAGGCCAACCGCCCTCGGAGTCTCCTCCACATCAAAGAGGCAGAAGACAAAGTCACCAGGCTTGACCTCTTGATACGTATCAAACTCGGCTGGAAACTTACCTTCCGGGTTCTCCATGTCTCTCTTGATGACACCCTTCAGCGTCAGAGAGAGCAGGTCATACTCGGCAGATCGCTTACCCACCAGGTTTTTCTTAATTTTAAAAATGTGCTTGTTCGCCAGCAGCCCCCATGACTCCGGCACCTTACCCAACCACTCATACCCGGAGTCTTTGTAAGACTCATATTTAGGCAACTCAGCAATACTCAACATAGCAACCTACCCCTGCACCTGCTCAACATCCACACCCAGAATCTGGGCAATCAGCCCCTCGGCCTTCTGCTCCAGGCTGATAATATCCTGGGCCACTTCTTCCAGTGAGCGCAGCGGCTTGTGGCGGTAGAAGTATTTGTTGAAGCTGATTTCGTAGCCGATTTTGGTGGAATCCAGATTGATCCAGGCTTCCTCCACATGGGGCTTCACTTCTTCCAGGAAGTAGTCATGGATACCTTGCTTGTCGCCGTCCTTGAGCAGGGGGATGGATTCGCTGTCGCGCAGGTCCGCGCTGGATTCATAGGTGACGTATTCGTTGGCCTTGTCGGTGGGATACAGGCCGTAGTCCGGTAGCTGATCCTTGGCGCAGTCGTAGCGGTGCAGCAGCTCATCCAGCTTATCGTCTTTGAGCTTGACGACTTTCTTGACCACCTTTTCGGCGGCTTCGTCGTACCAGCTTACGGCATTGAGAATCGCGTTCTTTTCAGTGGCGGAGAGCTTGAGCTTTCTGGCCTTGAGTTCGGCGTCTACCTGTTTTTTGAACTGGTTGAAGTCGCTGAACTCCTCCTGGCCGATGGCGGCCATAAGTTCACGGGCGGTGTCCACCAGGGCCTTGAGGCTGTCCCAGCGTTTCACGTCCAGCAGTTTGGTTTTGGCCTTGGTGTTGAGACTGATGTCGTTGTCTTCACACCAGGCCATGACCGGCTTTTCGATGCTCTTCAGGAAGCTCTGCTTACTGTCTTTGCCGTGGCCGGTGTGGTCGTAAACCTTGTCGCCGTGTTCGGCATAGAGATGCTCCATGACTTCGCTGATCTGCTTGTCGAAGCGCAGGCCAGCAATGCGCTCTTCGGAGAACTGAGCCTTGCGACGGTCCGGGCGTTCGATGGTGACTTTGTGGTAGCCGAAGTCTTCATTGCGAAATACCTGGCTGGCGATGCCGACGGGATCGTTGTTGTCATCCAGCTCGCGCTCGATGGCGACGCAATCCAGGTAGGTACGGGTAATTTCCTCGATATGCTCGGGGGCAAATTCGCAGTTCTTGTTGCCCAGGTTCTTGCGCAGCTTGCGGTACAGCAGGCTGGCATCAATAAGCTGCACCTTGCCGCGCCGGTGTGCCGGCTTGTTGTTGTTCAGCACCCAGATATAGGTGGTGATGCCGGTGTTGTAGAACAGGTTGTTGGGTAGCTGTACGATCGCCTCCAGCCAGTCGTTCTCGATAATGCAGCGGCGGATATTACTTTCGCCGCTGCCGGCGTCACCGGTAAACAGACTGGACCCGTTGTGTACCGAGGCAATGCGGCTGCCCTGGGTGCCGGCAGCCGGGTCTTTCATTTTGCTAACCATTTCCATCAGGAACAGCAGCTGGCCGTCACTGGAACGCGGTGTGGCATCGCTGTCCTGGTCGTTTCCCCAATAGTCTTTGAGAATAACCTTGAAACGAGGGTCAATCACGTCCCCGCCATCTTTGATGTGCTTTTGTTCCGAAGCCCAGCTCTTGCCATAGGGCGGGTTGGAGAGCATGAAGTCAAAGCGGTTGGCGGCAAATTCGTCGGTAGACAAGGTGGAGCCGACTTTAATGTTCTCCGGATTGTTGCCCTTGATCATCATGTCGGACTTGCAGATGGCGTAGGTCTCGTCGTTGATTTCCTTGCCGTACAGGTAGATATCGCGGTTGCTTTCCGGGTACTTCTCTTCAATAAAGTTCTGCGCTTCGGTCAGCATGCCGCCGCTACCGCAGGCCGGATCATAGACGGTCAGCGTCAGTGGCAGCTTGTCTTTGATCGGGTCAAACACCAGATGAGTCATCAGCTCGATGACTTCACGCGGCGTGAAGTGCTCACCGGCCTCTTCGTTGTTTTCCTCGTTGAATTTGCGAATCAGCTCTTCAAACACATAGCCCATGCCCAGATTGCTGAGCGCTGGCAGCTTGTAGCCATCCGGGTCTACCACGTCGTACGGGGTCAGGTTGATCTTGGGCGAGACGAATTTTTCAACCACGTCCAGCAGCACGTCTTTGTTGGCCATGTGCTGGATTTTGTTCTTTAGCTCAAACCGCTCAACAATTTCCAGCACGTTGGCGCTGAAACCGTTCAGGTATTCCTCAAAGTTGGCCAGCAAAATCTGCCGGTTGTTGGTGGCGGTGTTGTACAGGCTGGTGAGTGTCCACTTGGAGATGTTGTAGAACACGTAACCGGAAGCCTCCTTGAGCGGCTCTTCGTCCAGCTCGATGGCGTCCATTTCTTCCCTTTGGTAGCGGACTTCTTCCAGCACGGCTTCCTTGGTGAGCTCCAGCAAGGTGTCGAGGCGGCGCAGCACCACCATGGGCAGGATGACATCGCGGTATTTACCTCGCACATACACATCGCGCAGACAGTCGTCTGCGATACTCCAGATAAACGAGACAAGTTTGTTGTGTACGCTGTGATCCATTCGATTTCCTGATACTTGAATAAAATTTGTTGGTCTGGGTCAAAAGGCGATTGAGAAAACGGCTGGCTATCAGCCGTTCGCGACCCATGCAAAGTTTTCTTGGCGAAGTATTGATTCAGCCCTGAACCGATAGGCGCAGAGTTTACCGCCATTACCACCGGCAACGCTGTAATCCAGACAAGCAATGTGCTTATTTAGCGGGGCTGGCTCGCCTGTCATCCAGTAGTGGCCTACAAACAGCGGCTTCTCACCGTCGTAACCAGGTAAAACATGAGAAGCTACTGGCTCATGGGGAATCTTGTCGATGAACTCTTCCGGCACCATGGCCAGATCGCGATAGGTCAGTTCACCTTCGCGCCACCATTCGGAGCGAATATTGGTTCGTTTATTCTTATCTTTGTCGAAGAAGTGATGGTCGCCCGGAAGCGGAATCTCCAACCCTTTGAGAAGGGTTTCAATCGCCTCATAGGCCTCTGACCCCTTTCGGCTCGCTTCCTCCCAAGCGCCGGGCAGTAACCGATTTTCTTCATCGGTGTACTTGGCAATGGCCGCAAGATGCTCCGGGTGCCAGCAGGCATGTACTACTCGAAATTCCGGCAAGTCCAGGTACACCGGCAAGGTTTTGAACCACTTGATCATGCTGTGGTGCAGCTCGCTCCCCTCACCTACTTGCTCCAGAAAGGCTCTGTGCTGCTTCAGGTTTTTTTCGATATGGGGGCGAAGATGTTCACCAGGGTTTTGCGGGTCTTCCGTAGCCCAGGCTACTGCGTTGAATTCGTGGTTACCCATCACCGCCAGTGCTTGGCCATTCTCGACCATGTTTCGGGCAATGGTGATGGTTTCTACCTGTTCCGGGCCGCGGTCTACAAAGTCACCCAGGAAAATGACCTTTCGCTCGGGGTGCTGCCACACGCCGTCTGTTTCTCGGTAATCCATCTTGCTGAGGAGGGCTTTGAGTTCAGTGGCGTGGCCGTGAATATCGCCGATCAGGTCATACATCTTTCGTCCTTGTTTGGTAAATCTCTCTGCGCAGCCGGTCCGCCAAGTTCAGAAAAGTTAGGCTGCGTTGCATTCCGAGTATAAGCAATACTGCGTGAAGTTGGAGCGAATTCCAACA
>Ga0079224_100014706_pt1 | contig 10940 bp, 8 predicted proteins | sample Stecom2015_FD_80414 | JGI IMG/M metagenome (GOLD analysis project Ga0079224, IMG submission 80414) | Agricultural soil microbial communities from Utah to study Nitrogen management - Steer compost 2015 | ecosystem: Environmental > Terrestrial > Soil > Agricultural land | place: USA: Utah...
CTGGTAATTGTTTCAGCGATTTTTCCTGTCTATTACAAGAACGTCGCTCGTACGGGCGACAGCGATATGGTCACGTTTCTGGGATTCAATATCCTGAACTCCAACCTATACTCTTACGCGTTGTCGCTGTCGTTTCTCATCGTCGCCGCCCTGCTACCGCTGCTGTCGGGAATGGCCGACTATGCCGGACGCAAGAAAGACTTCATGAAAGTATTTGTCTGGATGGGGGCCTTGTCGTGTATGGGCTTATTCTTTTTCACAGACGTGAGTATGCTCTGGCTGGCTATTCTGTTTTCTATTACCGCCAGTGTTGGGTATTCAGGTAGTCTCGTGTTCTACGATGCTTTCCTTCCCGAAATTGCTACGGAAGATCGCTATGATGTCATCAGCGCCCGAGGCTATGCAATGGGTTACTACGGCAGTGTGCTTGCAATGGTGTTGTGCATGGTCCTGATCCTGAATTATTCGTCGTTCGGTTTCACCTCAGGGGGAGAGGCAACGCGTGTCAGCTTTCTTATTGTCGGCGCATGGTGGATTGGTTTTTCCCTGATTCCGTTTCACTATCTGCCGGAAAATCCCTTTAACCGGAAACCGTCGGGGAATATCTGGACAAAGGGCTATTACGAAATCCGGAAAGTATGGCGCAGTTTGCGTACGCAACGCGATCTTAAGCGTTTTCTTGTCGCGTACTTCTTTTACAACATGGGCGTACAAACGGTGATGTATCTCGCCGCACTTTTCGGTACCGATGTTTTGCACCTTGACGACTCAAGTCTGATTTTGACCATCCTCCTGATCCAGCTCGTTGGGTCGGTCGGCGCTTACTTCTTCGCTTTCATGTCATCGCGTAAGGGTAACAAGCTTACACTCATGGTCATGATCGCCATTTGGATCATCGTTTGTCTCGCGGCGTATGCTATCCAGACCGAGATGCAATTCTATGTCCTTGCTGTGGTCGTCGGACTTATCATGGGGGGAATTCAATCGTTGTCGCGGGCAACTTATTCCAAGTTGATTCCTGTGGACACCATCGACCACGCTTCTTATTTCAGCTTCTATGACGTTACGTTCAACTTGTCGATCGTCTTCGGAACGTTTAGCTATGGGTTGATCAATCAGATTATGGGATCCATGCGTTACAGCGCTCTTGGGCTGGCGGCGTACTTTATTATCGGGATGGTTTTACTGTCGACAGTAAGCTCGCGCAAGATCGCCGAACGTCTGCAGTCCTAATCTTCAGTGAAGGGAGGAGCGTCATCGAGTAAAGCCGTAGTCTTTTGCGTCCAATCGACCTTTGCCCAAACGTGGTGGATTCCGTTGGTGACGGCGATGTAGGGAGCTTTGAGCGTGGCGTTATACACGGAAGCCTGATGTACGCTCGCTTGGCTGATGGGTTCATGAGGAGCTTGGCATTCAACTACGAGCCAGGGAAAGTCTTTGACATCGTAAACCACGATATCGGATCGCTTTTGCAGCGCGTTATACCGAAGCCCTCCTTCAATACGCATTAGACTTCGGGGATACTTTTTTTCGTTAATGAGATAGTGGATGAAGTGCTGACGCACCCATTCTTCAGGGGTGAGGACGATGTATTTTTTTCGAATGCCGTCAAAAATCCATATTTTACCTTCTTCTTTCCGGAGTTTGTAGTCGAACGATGGAAGGTTGAGTTTAAGCATGCTCAAAGATAGCTAAATGTCGCACGCAGTCGCACCGGATGATTTGCGCGGGGGAGTGATTGGCAAACTGAATCAAGTGGAATGAAAACGAAAATGGACATTGTGCGAAACTGGCTGCCGCGTTACACGGGGCAGGCGCTGGAGAACTTCGGACGATACATTCTGCTCACTAACTTTGACAACTACGTGCGGTTGTTTGCTGAGTGGCATGACGTGCCGGTAAACGGTCTCGATCGGGCTATGCGCAGTGCTACGGCCGAGGGGATTACCATTATCAACTTTGGTATGGGCAGTCCTAACGCTGCGACTATCATGGATTGTCTGAGTGCCATTGCTCCGAAAGCAGCGTTGTTTCTGGGCAAGTGCGGTGGATTGAAAGCAAAGAACAGCATCGGTGACCTCATCCTTCCGATTGCCGCCATCCGGGGGGAAGGGACATCAAACGACTATTACCCACCCGAAGTGCCCGCATTGCCTTCGTTCGCGCTCCAAAAGGCAATATCGACCACGATACGCGACTTCGGACAGGATTACTGGACAGGCACGGTATACACGACCAACCGACGGGTGTGGGAGTGGGACGATGACTTCAAAGCTTACCTGAGGAAGGTCAGAGCACAGGCGATCGACATGGAAACGGCTACAATCTTTACGACTGCCTTTCACAATAAAATCCCAGCGGGAGCTTTGCTACTGGTATCGGATCAACCCATGGTGCCGGAAGGAGTGAAGACCGAAAAAAGTGACGTTACCGTCACAGCCAATTTTGTCGAGCTTCATCTGAGAATCGGCATCGAATCGTTAAAGCAGTTGATCAACGACGGCGTAACCGTAAAACACCTTCGCTACTAATCAGGCGAGTACCTCGTCGACCGGCCGGTAGGGAAGTGAGAAGGCTTCTGCGACGTTCGGATATACGATCTCTCCGTTGACGATGTTAAGTCCGAGTTTCAGGTCTGTGTTTTGCCGGCAGGCGTCTTTCCACCCCATATTTGCCAGAAGAAGGGCGTAGGGAAGGGTAGCATTTGTCAGGGCCAGCGTCGAAGTATAGGGCACCGCTCCCGGCATGTTGGCAACACAATAGTGAACGATATCGTCGATAACAAAGGTCGGATTCTCGTGCGTGGTTGGTTTACATGTCTCAATGCAACCTCCCTGGTCAACGGCGACGTCGACGAGCACTGTGCCGGGTTTCATATCAGTTAGCATATCACGTGTCACCAGACGTGGCGCTTTGGCGCCGGGAATCAATACCGCGCCAATGATCAGGTCGTGGTCTCTGACGAGCTCACGGATGCTGTACTCGCTCGACATCATGGTTCGCACATTCTTTGGCATCACTTCATCGAGGTAGCGAAGTCGCTGAAGGTTGATGTCGACCATGGTCACATCCGCACCCATACCTGCGGCAATTTTCGCCGCGTTGGTTCCTACTATTCCAGCGCCGAGAATGAGCACCTTCCCCGGTCTGACTCCCGGAACGCCGCCGAGCAACACACCCCGACCCTTCATCGGTTTCTCAAGATATTTTGCGCCCTCCTGAACGGCCATACGTCCCGCTACTTCCGACATGGGAATCAGCAGCGGAAGCGTCCTGTCGCGCTCCACGGTTTCATAGGCAAGACATATAGCTCCACTTTCCATCATCGCCTGGGTAAGGGGTTGGTGCGATGCGAAGTGGAAGTAGGTGAAGACCAACTGACCCTTGCGGATGAGTTTGTATTCCGGTTCGACAGGCTCCTTCACTTTCATTATCATATCGGCGGAGGCGAATACTTCCTCAGCACTGTCGATGATTTTTGCTCCGGCGCCAACGTACTCGTCGTCATTGAAGCCGCTGCCTACCCCGGCCGATCGTTCGATGATGACAGTGTGCCCGCGGCGGACAAACTCTTGTGTACCGGCAGGCGTAATGGCTACTCGGTTCTCATTGTTCTTGATCTCTTTGGGAATACCTATGGTCATGGGATGCTTTTTTTTACAGGTAAATATACTGTGCCGGTTTGCTGCTACCGTCGCGGCATTTCTTTTTTTTAAGCTCTATCGAAACACCACAATAAATTGGAAGTAGCAAGGCATTTACGCGAAATTTATTCGGGTTAATTCTCGATATCGCCTAAAAAATTTGGCGTTTTTTTCTGCTTCTCGAGCGGAAATGTGTGCATCGGAACCCGATGGCCGGCCTGGCCGTTTTTGAAAGGTAAGGGGATATGGCTATTTTTGAACAGACCGGTGTCCGTTCTTGCGAAGGGGTACGTGATTAAGGAGATTTTAAAAGCAACGACATTGAATATCACGAAGGAGAAAACAAAGTATTCGCAGGCAAGCGTCAAGGAGATCCTTTCCGACTACAGACTCGCTGTTGAAAGTCGCGAGGCCAGCCTCATTGGCCGCAAGGAGGTCTTCATGGGCAAGGCGAAGTTTGGAATCTTCGGCGATGGCAAAGAGGTTGCGCAAATCGCGATGGCCAAAGTGTTTCGCGAAGGAGACCACAGGGCTGGCTACTACCGCGATCAAACGTTTATGTTTGCTATTGGTGAGCTTACGTTGCAACAATACTTCGCGCAGCTCTATGCCCACACTGACGTCAATCACGACCCTGCCTCCGCAGGGCGACTGATGAACGGGCACTACGCAACCCGGATGCTCGACGACGAGGGCAAACTGAAGGAGCTCTCTACCCTCAAGAATTGCAGCGGCGACATCTCTCCAACGGCGGGACAGATGCCGCGATTACTGGGACTTGCCTACGCATCCAAATTGTTTCGGGAGAATACACAACTCCATGACTATACGCATCTTTCGCGCAAGGGGAACGAGATTGCCTTTGGTACAATAGGCAACGCGTCAACTTCCGAAGGGATGTTCCTGGAAGCCATAAACGCAGCAGGGGTGCTCCAGGTGCCTATGCTCACTTCCGTGTGGGACGACGGCTATGGCATCTCGGTGCCTCAGGAGTATCATACGACAAAAGCGAGCATTTCGAAAGCACTGGCGGGTTTGCAACGCACGGCCACGGAGAAAGGCTTTGAGATAATGACTGTGAAGGGATGGGATTACCCCGCCCTTATCGAAGCTTATCAGAAAGCTGAGCGTATTTGCCGAGAAGAGCATGTTCCCGTTTTGCTACACGTCGAGGAATTGACACAGCCCCAGGGACATTCCACGTCGGGCTCCCACGAACGATACAAATCGAAGGAACGCCTGGCGTGGGAAGCAGAGTATGACTGCAATCGCAAGATGCGCGAGTGGATTGTCGATGAGGTGATGGTTCTTCCTGAAGAAGTTGATATCATCGAGCAGGAAGCTAAACAGGCTGCCAAGGACGCGCGCGACCGGGCATGGCGGGCTTTTGTCGATGACATTCGCAAAGATCAGGTCTTTATTAGTGAAATTCTTGAGCAGGCCGAAGAGGAATGTCCGGAGAAATCCGCGTTCGAAGAGCTTCGCAACGATATCGCGACTACGATCAATCCCACGCGTCTTGATACTATGCGCGCGGCCCGAAAGGCGCTGCGTATTCTTCGGGGATATCCCGATCTGCCGGTGAGGCAAAAGCTTTTGGCGTGGATAGGGGAGGCGAAGGAAGCGAACCACGGACGCTACAGCTCGCACCTTTACAGCGAATCGGAAGAGTCGGCCCTGAAGGTCGAAAAAAGGGAGCCTGAATATTCCGATGATTCCCCCCTCGTCGATGGACGCGAGGTATTGCAAAAATGCTTTGACGCGGCTCTACAGCGCGATCCCCGTGTGGTTGCCTTCGGCGAAGATGTGGGCCGGATTGGCGATGTCAACCAGGGCTTTGCGGGCCTCCAGCAAAAACATGGGGAGCTGCGTGTGACGGATACTGGGATTCGTGAGATGACGATTATCGGACAGGGCATTGGTCTTGCGATGCGTGGCCTCCGTCCCATTGCCGAAATACAGTATCTCGACTACTTCATCTATGCGCTGGCTACGTTGTCGGACGACCTGGCGACGCTGCACTATCGCACCAAGGGAGGGCAGAAGGCACCGTTGATTATTCGCACGCGCGGCCATCGGCTGGAAGGTGTGTGGCATGCGGGTTCGCCCATTGGAATGATCCTGCACAGCTTGCGAGGGGTCTACGTCCTCGTTCCGCGAAACATGACCCAGGCAGCAGGCTTTTACAATACCATGCTCCAGTCGGACGATCCTGCGGTTATCATTGAGTGTCTGAACGGCTATCGCCTGAAAGAACGGCTGCCGGAAAACGTCGGCGAATTTACCGTACCCCTCGGCGTTCCGGAAGTGTTGCGCGAAGGGGAAGACTTTACAATCGTTACCTATGGGGCGATGTGCCGAATCGTCATGGAGGCCGCCGAGGCCCTCGCCGAAGTGGGCATTTCGTGCGAAGTAATTGACGTGCAAACACTGCTTCCCTTTGACCGCCATCACACAATCGTAGAGTCTATCAAGAAAACCAATCGTGTTGCCTTCGCCGATGAAGATGTTCCCGGCGGCGCTACAGGCTTCATGATGCAGCAGGTCCTTGAAGGGCAGAAGGCGTATCAATTCCTCGACTCGATGCCCATTACGATATCGGCCCGTGAACACCGGCCTGCGTATGCGTCGGACGGCGATTACTTCTCGAAGCCGAATGCCGAAGATGTTTTTGAGGCCGTGTACCAGATCATGCACGAAGCAGATCCGCAGCGGTATCCCTCACTTTTCTGACCCCTCTTATTGGATAAGGGTAAACTCAGGTGTTTCGATAACATTACTCTCATTGAGGGCTCTGTCGCGGATCTTTATCCGCAGTTTCAGAGGTTTGATTGTGAACATTGCGCGCAATGCCACCGAAGTAATAGCATAACGAAGTGTACCGTCTACCGATGTTCCAGGGTCTGAGAGAACGGGGAAACGTTGATCGTACGTTGTTCCGCAGAAATTTGACCAGTCGAACTCGTGGAACTCAGCGCCTTCCTTGACGAGAAAATCGACTTCAATATTATAGTGATTCGGGTTGGTTGTGTAGTAGAGCGTATCGCGGATTTGGTAGTAAACGGGTTCCCGGGTAGCGGGAGCATAGAAAGTGTCGGCCACTTCAATTTCCGGTCCGATCGCGGGCAAGTCAGCGGCTTGGATGAGCAGCCGCGTGCCGTCATTTTCGCCGGTTCCGCCAAGGTACTGATACGACCTGCAGTGGAACGACTGCGGCAGGAACTCGTAGCCTGGCTTGAGACGTGTATTGAAGGTTACAAGATGCCCTTTCGTGGCATCGGGAATAAGCAAGAGATCGTAATGTCGGCCCTCCAGGATTCCTGACGCGGTCGGGATCGGGATGATTGTTCCGTTGTTTTCCTGGTAGTAGTTGTTGACGTGATAAGGGGCGCTGATATGGCGGACGTCATCAGCGGAAAGTCCCAGGTCACCGTCACCATCGCGAAACCGCAGATAGATGAGAAGCGAATCGTCGTCTACCTGAGTCGGAGCCGGTTTGAACTCCAGGCGCTCGAACTCAATTTCGGGAACAACCGGAAACTCCGGCGGGTCAAAACACGATCCGGTCAGCAAGACCAGAAAAGACAACAATCCCAAACCCTTTATCAGCTTCATTTTTGCTTTATTCGTCACGTCAAATTACGTAAACGCTTGGATACTTCTAACAGCTTCTATCCTGATTTATATTCCCTTAACGACGCGCAGTTCGAAGATATTGCGATGCAAGTGTTTCATCTTCAGGTGGAAAACAATCCCGTGTACGGCGACTATGTGCGTCGCCTGGGGGTAGATCCCGATTCGGTTTCAGGTCTCGCTGAAATTCCGTTCATGCCCATTTCTTTCTTCAAGCGTCACTTGATAAAAACGGGTGCCTGGCAACCGGAGACAGTGTTTTCCAGTAGCGGGACTACCGGGGCAGTAACCAGCCGGCATGCGATCCGCGATCTGAAATTCTACCTTTCCCACAGCGTGCGTTGTTTCGAGCATTTTTTCGGGGATATCCGCGATTATCATTTCCTTGCGCTATTGCCTTCCTATCTGGAGCGAGAGGGGTCTTCATTGGTCGCAATGATGGATCACTTTGTCAAGATGAGCGGTTCCCCGTACTCCGGATTTTACCTCCACAATGTAGAACAATTGCTGCATGACGTAGAAACGCTTCGACAAAGCGATAAGAAAACCGTTCTGTGGGGGGTAAGCTTCGCACTTCTTGACCTTGCCGAGCGTTATTCTCCCGATCTGGGCCACTGCATTGTTTTTGAAACAGGCGGAATGAAAGGCAGGCGCCGGGAACTTACCCGCTCGGCTTTGCACGCTGCGCTGACCAATTCCCTAAGGGTGGACCGAATTTTTTCTGAGTACGGTATGACGGAGTTGTTATCGCAGGCCTACACCAGGGGAGGAAATTGGTTTGAGTGTCCGCCCTGGATGCGGGTAATTGCAAGAGACATCACTGATCCGTTCGAAAAGGGGTTACTTAACCAGACGGGAGGTATTAACGTTATCGACCTGGCGAACTTCCATTCGGTTGCCTTTATCGAAACCGAAGACATCGGAAAAGTCCGCGATGACGGAGCTTTTGAGATTCTGGGAAGACTGGATAACAGTGATGTACGGGGTTGCAACCTTCTGGTTGAATAGTACATATTCGCGACGAATGGGGTAAATTACCGTCAGGTTTGTTTTGTAGTGAAAGAGTTTTAATTTTGTTAGAAACCAAAAGCCCCAGGCTAAATGAGAAAGATTATCGCATTTGTCCTTTTGTCTGCCTTCGTAACGGCTTGCAGCCAGTACACCTGCCCCACCTACAGCAAGGTAGAGACTGATAAGGCAGAAACTTCCGAGCGGGCTTAATCGGGCCTCTCCCTAGAGGTACTTCTCCACATCCTGAGCGGTGATCTCTTCGCCACTCATGATTACGAGACGTTCTATCACGTTTCTCAGTTCCCGGATATTTCCGGTCCAGTCGTGATTTTTGAGGCTGTCGATCGCGCCATCGCTGATTGATTTCTTTTTCGCGCCGTGTTCTTCGGCGATGTCTTCCAGAAACCGGTCGGTGAGCAGGGGAATATCATCCTTCCGTTCGTTCAGAGACGGGACTTTGATGACGATCACGCTCAGCCTGTGATACAGGTCTTCCCGGAACCTGTTTTCAGCAATTTCCTGTTTGAGATCCTTATTGGTAGCTGCGATCACGCGAACGTTGACCGGAATTTCCTTGTCGCCTCCAACCCTTGTAATCTTGTTCTCTTGAAGAGCACGGAGAACTTTTGCCTGTGCAGAGAGACTCATGTCTCCTATTTCATCCAGGAATAAGGTTCCGCCCTCTGCCAGTTCGAACTTTCCGATACGTTGTTTGATAGCAGAGGTGAAGGATCCTTTTTCATGACCGAACAACTCGCTTTCGATTAGCTCGGAAGGAATGGCAGCACAGTTTACTTCGACAAGTGATCCGGCCGCGCGCTTACTTTTCTCATGGATGGCTTTGGCCACCAGCTCTTTTCCTGATCCATTTGGACCGGTGATAAGCACCCGGGCGTCGGTTGGCGCGACCTTCTCAATCATATCCTGCATCTCCCGGACAGGAGTCGATTCGCCTACCATTTCGAACTTACGCGATATCTTTTTCCTAAGGGTTTTCGTCTCGCGGATAAGCGTTGTCTTGTCAAGGGCGTTCCGCAGGGTAATCTCCAGACGTCCGAGATCAAATGGTTTCTGCAGAAAATCAAATGCGCCTTTCTTCACCGCCTCCACGGCGATATCGATGTTGCCATGCGCTGAGATGACAACGAAGTTTGTGGTGATGCCCGCCTCTTTGGTTTTGTCGAGGACTTCCAGACCATCCATTTTTGGCATCTTGATGTCACAAATGCACAGGTCGTACTGCCCTTGTTCAAGCTTCCGAAATCCTTCCAGCCCGTCACCAGCCTCATCGACTTCGTGGTTCTTTTCCTGAAGAATTTCTTTCAGTATTGCGCGGATTTTCGAGTCGTCTTCAATCAATAGTATTCTAGCCATATCGGTTTGGTCCTGATAAATCGAAAAATAGAAAAACCTGCCAGTTTTATAAAGTTATAAAGGCTGGCAGGTTTTGGTTTGATGGCGAAGCCATCAAAAAAATAAAGCAGGTCTGTAAGCCGGGTTCTGTCCTTCCCGCCGGGCGGGAAGCCCTTATCATTTATCTGGTCGGGTCCTCACGGACACGATCAAGCGGTCTACCCATCCCGACGACCACCGGAGTGGTCACGAACGGGCCATTCTGATCGGGATCTATTTGACCTTTCAACGCGTAAGGTTTACCATGCGTCTCCCCTCACGGGGCGACCGGTGGGCTCTTACCCCACCTTTTCACCTTTTCCTCCCAAAAGAGAGGTAGTTTGTTTTCTGTGGCACTGTCTGTCCCTACTCCTTTGAAGGAGTAAGGCCTTCCTGTTAGGAAGTACGCTGCCCTGTGTTGCCCGGACTTTCCTCCACCTGCTCAAGGCAGATGGCGATAAGGCGACCTGCTTTGGTTACAAGGTATAACAAATTCTTCAGGATGCGCAGTTCCTCCTGCAAAGCGGGCGGGTTATCAGTGGATATCCTGTCCGGTCAGTTTGTCTTCATAGTGATCGGCGAGTTGAGCGACTTCCTGAATCATCTCGCGAAGCTGGATCTCCGACACCGACGAAGTGAGGCATGAGGCTTCGACTTTGAGGTATCCATCTTCGAGGATGAACTTGCTATAGTCAAAGCTGCCGTTGTGCTCCATCAGCATCTTGAGATCGAGATCGTGGCTATAAGCACAAACTTTCGACGTAAAGACGGCTTGATCACGACCGGAAACCTGGCTCTTTTGCGTAGTGGCCAGCACGGTTTGGTATCGACTTCTGTCGAGAGGAATAACGATCACCGACTTGATGTCGTCGTAATGGGTAAACTGTCCGCCAATTTGCTCGGCGTACTCCTTCAAAGTATAGTTGATGTCCATTGTGGTGGTTTTAGGTTCGGCCTGGCGAGAGGTCTGTCTTAAAAGGTAGGAAGAAAAACCGACATCAGAAATACAGAGGATGAAATCTTACTCCCTCTTTCGAGACAGAAATGGCCGGGGCAGGCACTCGAACGCTCCCGAGAACATACAATACCGTGCGGACAAACCGCGAACGTGTCTTGACGGCTGATGGATCGAAGTCAATTCCCAGGTAATATTGCCTGTAAGGACGTAGCCCGGCGGCATGATTTTGCCCGTCGCGTGCGTAAATCATCTCCTCAGCACCATAGCCCACGCTCAGGTTTAGCCAACGCGGAAAGGCTATA
>Ga0079224_100014707_pt1 | contig 10940 bp, 6 predicted proteins | sample Stecom2015_FD_80414 | JGI IMG/M metagenome (GOLD analysis project Ga0079224, IMG submission 80414) | Agricultural soil microbial communities from Utah to study Nitrogen management - Steer compost 2015 | ecosystem: Environmental > Terrestrial > Soil > Agricultural land | place: USA: Utah...
GCGTTCTATCCGTTCCTGACGGGCCGCAGCAACCTACGGCTGCACGCCGATCTTGCCGGCGGCGTGGAGGAAGGCCGCATCGACGAGCTTCTGGAGCTCATGGAGCTGTCCCACGCCGCCGAGCGGAAGGTCGGCGTGTACAGCCTCGGCATGCGCCAGCGGCTGGGAGTGGCGGCCGCCATGCTCACACGGCCGACCGTTCTCATCCTCGACGAGCCCGCGAGCGGCATGGACCCGCTGTCACTGCACCTGGTCCACTCGGTCCTGCAGCAGGCGGCCCAGGACGGAACCGCCGTGCTGCTCTCCACCCATCATCTGGACGAGGTCGTCGCGTACTGCACGCGCGTCGCGATCATGGAGGAGGGGGCGTTGATCGACGAGGTGAACCTCTTCGACCGAAGAGAGCGCTTCCGCGTCCACGTCACGCATCCGGCGCAGGCCAAGGCCCTGCTAGAGACAGCTCCGTTCGTCAGGCACGTCGCCGTGAGGGGCGAGGACGTCGTGTTCATCCCGGCCTCGCCGGAGGCGATCGGCCGGGTGTCGGTCCTGCTCGCCCAGTCCGAGATCGGCGTTCTCGAGATGAGCCGCGACATCTTCGATCTGCGTGCGTACTACCGCGACCGCGTCTCTGCCGAGCGGGCGAGGCGCACTGGCAGCTTCCACACGGCCCGGCCGGACGGCACGCTTCCCGGAGTCGGACGGGAACGCGACGAGGCGGGGGGCCAGCCGTGAGCACGCTCCTGCGCATGGAGTTCGGCAAGCTGTTCCGGCTGGCCAGCGTGCGGTTCGGTCTCGTACTGCTCGTGCTGTTCCCGCTCCTGTGGGCCTACGCGCCAGGCATCTTCGAGGTCTACGGCTTCTTCCTGGTCTCGGGGTTCCAGGTCCCCGCCCTGTCGCTGCTCTCGAGCATGCAGTTCCTGTTGCCGCTGCTCGTTTCCATAACCGCGGCCGAGCTGCTGGGCGTCGAGCTGGCTCACGGCACGCTCCCGACCGTCCTGCTTCGGCCGGTGACCCGACCTCAGTGGCTGTCCGCCAAGCTGATCGTCGTGGCCATCTATCCGTTCCTCGTCATGGCAGTCTTCCTGCTGGCGTCACTGTTGGCGGGCACCCCGTACGGCTTCGGCGACTTCGTAGGGGGCACGGGGCTTGGCGAGTCCGGTCTCCTGGGCACCGGCGTCATGACCGCAGGTGAGGCCTTCGGCGAGCTGCTGCTGGCCTACGCCGTCGCAGCGCTCGCGCTCGTCCCCATCGGCATGTTGGCGGTCCTCTTCAGCGTACTGTTCATGAACGCAGCCGGCGGTGCCCTGGCGACGCTTTCGACGCTCATCTTCATGCAACTCTTGGTCGTGTTCCCAAGCGTCGAGCCGTACCTGCTCACCACGCAGCTCAACGCGTACTCCTCCCCCGTAGCCAGCCTCGCCTGGGTACTGGCGCTGATACTGGTGTACAGCGCTCTGTTCGCCGCTTCGGCTGTCGTGCTGTTCGAGCGTAAGGACTTCTAGGTGCGTGGGCGAGTCGACAGGCTCGCTCCCGCAAGGCTCCCACTGGCGCTCGCGCTTCTGGGTTGCCTGACGCTGGCTTCTGCCCAGAGCATCGCCTACACCGTTCAGGTCGTCGCGCTCTCCGACAGGGCGGCCGCCCTGGGTATCCAGACCGACCTCCTGCGGGAAGGGTTCCCGGCGTACGTGGTGCGCTCCACCAGCCCGCAAGGCGACGTGTTCCGCGTGCGCGTAGGAGCGTTCGGCGACCGTGCCTCGACGCTCCTGTACGCGGCCGGCATGCCGATGATCGGTGGTGGGCAACCCGTTCCCGCGCTCGCGGAAGGCATCCCGGCAGGGATCACGCCGCTCGCGCCCTCGCTGCTTCTGCAGCAGGACTTATCGGAGGACGCGGACGTCTACGCCTGGCAAGACGGCATGGTGCTGCGCTTCCCCGCGGAGCAGGGGCCAGCCCGGTACGTGATCGTCGACGGGCTAGGTGTCGAGACCCACGACGCCTACCTGCTCGCTCAGGTGGACGGCGCCAGGCTGTGGGTACGGGAGACGCTGCTGTGGCCGCCCACGTGGCGGGAGGAGACGGACGCGGTACGCGACGGCTTCCGGACCTCGCTGATCGGGCTGCTATCCGAGCGCCTCGGGGTCAGCGTCGAGGCCGTCGAGAGGGCCCAGTTCCAGCCAGCGGAGGACGCCGCGCCCAGAATCGTCGTCGTGGAGCTGGAGGCGCCGGAGGAGCCCGACGGCGTGCGGCTCCTTGGTTTGGGCCTGCCCGAGTCGGGTATGGGTGAGTACGGACCCCTCGAGTACGTCGGGATGGAGGCCACCGACCTGCCGACGCCGCCCGAGTCGACGACCTTGGAGGAGCTTCTCGAGGCGTCACCCGCATCGGTCGAGGCCGAGTCTTACGTCGCCGTAGCCGACGACGGTTACAGCCTGTTACAGGCGAGCAACCGGACGTGGCGCGCGGTCGCGGGGACACCGTTGTGGACTGACGGGTCACATCTGCTCGCGACCCTGGGGGACGACCTGATCGTCTACGGTTTCGTGGCCCGTTAGGTCGCGACCAAGTCAGCTTATAGGTAGAGCTGGACCGGGCTCTTCTCCGCGTTGTCGTCCGCGGTCTTCTCGCCGTCCGTGACCGTGGCGGGCTCGCTCGAGACCGACTCCCAGCCGTTCTCGGCGAGGAAACGCTCGGCCGTCATGGCCGCACGGGTGCCCGCTCCCACCGACGTGCCGAGCTGGCGATACACCTCGTCCGCGACGTCGCCCGCCGCGAAGATGCCCGTGACGTTCGTGTACACCTCGTCGCGCACGTCCAGGTAGCCACTCTCGCGGAGGTCTACGGTGCCCTTCAGGTACGAGGTGTTGGGCTCGTGCCCTATGTAGACGAACACGCCGTCCGCGGGGATGAACCCTTCGTCGCCCGTCTCGACGTGCTTGGTGCGGACGCCCTTCACCTGACCGTCGTCGCCGACGATCTCGGTCACGACGGTGTCCCATACGAAGGACATCTTCGGGTTCTTGAAGGCGCGCTCCTGGGCGGAGCGGTTCGCCCTCAGCTCGTCGCGCCTATGTACGACGACGACCTCGTCCGCGAACCGGGTTAGGAACATGCCTTCCTCGACGGCCGCGTCGCCGCCACCGACGACGACCACCCGCTTGCCACGATAGAAGAAGCCGTCACACGTCGCGCAGGTGGAGACGCCACGCCCGAACAGCGTGTCCTCGCCCGGCACGCCGAGGAGGCGAGGGTTGGCGCCGGTCGCGATGATCACCGCGCCCGCCGTGTAGTCGGCCGACTGGCCCCGCACGACGAAGGTGCCGTCGTCGCGCTGCTCGATGCCCGCGACCTCGTCGGACACGACCTCGGCGCCGAAGCGTTCGGCCTGCTGCTGGAAGCGCATCGAGAGCTCTGGCCCAGAGATGCCCTCAGGGAAGCCAGGGTAGTTCTCGACCTCATCCGTCTGTGAGATCTGGCCACCCGGGACCCCGCGTTCTATGACGGCTGTCTTGAGCTGGGCGCGGCCGGCGTAGATGCCTGCCGTGAGGCCGGCTGGTCCCGCTCCGACTATGACGACGTCGTACGGCCTCTCGGCCCTGTTCTCGCGCGCGCCTGACTGGAGCGTCACGGCAGTAAGGGTCTTCGGTGTGGAAGCGTCCATCTCGCTTCAGATGATAGCCCCGCTCCGGCGCCCACCGAGTACCCTCGGGGACTCTCTGACGTGCGTCACGTACCCACTGACACGCCCGCGGCCGATTCCCATGGCATTTGTCATATGAGGCCGCAGTGAGCACGTGATACGTTTCACGCTCAGAAGAGGATGGAGGCGAGGCCATGCACCCCGTTGGCGACGAACCGAGCGCTGACGCAAAGCTAGCTGGTCTGGGCGCCGGAGCGGGAGAAGACCTGCTCGCGTCGGCCCGCGCCTTGTTCCAGGGCGAGAGCTTCGTCGTATCCGATCACACCCAGGTCGGCAACCCGATCGCGTACGCCAGCCCGGAGTTCGAGGCGCTCACTCAGTATCCCGCTGACGAGCTGGAAGGTCGGAACCTCGGGTTCCTCATGCGCGATGACACCGAGCAGGCCGGGGAGGCCGAGACGCGTGAGGCCGTGGCCGAGGGCCGCTCCTCGCTCGTGACCGTCCGCGCGTACCGGGCCGATGGCTCCTTGTTCTATGCCCAGATGCGCCACTACCCGATAAAGGGCGATGGCGAGAAGGTCGCATACGTAGTCTCGTTGGTCTCCGACGCCTCGGAGAGCGCGCACATGGCGGCCGCGCTGGAGGTCGCCAGAGAGCTGAACGCTTCCCTCGACGGGGACGGCAGGTTCTTCAACTACGCCATGCTGGTTCGGGACGATGGCACGTTCACGGTGCCGTGGGTGTCCGAGACCTTCAAGCTTGTGACGGGCTACGAGCCGGGCGACCTGATCGAGACCGGCTTCGAGCGCTTCGTGCACGAGGACGACCGCGAACGCCACGCCGCGCGCGTGTCCGCGTTCCGGCGACAAGAGCGCCGCACCGACCAGTACCGGGTCCTCTCGCAGGGCGGGGCCGTGCTGTGGATCGAGGACTTCGCCGTGCGCAGGTGGCGCTCCGAGGAGGCGGGCGTGACGGCCGTCTACGGCGTCGCCCAGGACGTGACCAAGGCGAAACGGGGCGCGTCCGACATGTGGCGGCTCGCCCACATCGACCCGCTCACAGGTCTGCCGAACCATCACCTGCTAGAGGATCGGGTTCACCAGGCCCAGCTCCTGGCCCGGCGGAACCGACAGTACCTGGCTTTGGCGGTACTCGACCTCGACCACTTCCGATTCATCAACCAGACGTTCAGCAGACGGCGGGGAGACCGCCTGATGCTCGAGCTCAGCAGGCGCCTGAGGCGCACGCTGAGACGCACGGACACCCTCGCGCGTTGGGGCGGAGACAGCTTCGCGTTGCTGTTCGCAGACCTGCCCCACAAGTACGCGGTCCTCGCCACTCTGCGCAAGGTGATGGCCACGGTCGAAGAGCCGTTCGTCGACGAGGGCGTGAGCATACGGCTCGCCGCCAGCTTGGGGCTGGACCTGTACTCACCGGAGAACGACGTCCGCCCGGGCACGGACCGGCCCCGCACCGCAGCAGCCATGATCGAGCGTGCCGCCGACGCCCTCAGGCGCGCCAAGGAGACGCGGCGCGGTGGCTTCCGTTTCTTCGACGACGACGTCGACGCCGCCATGCGCGGCAGGCTCACGCTCGAGGAGGAGGTCAAGGGCGCCATCACCTCCGACCAGCTCGTCCTTCACTACCAACCGCGCATCGACCTGGGCTCCGGCGCCATCGACAGCGTCGAGGCCCTCGTCCGCTGGGTGCATCCGGAGCGCGGGCTGCTCAAGCCCGCCGAGTTCCTCCCGCTGGTGGACGAAGTTCAGCTGGGTCAGAGCCTGTTCGAGTGGGTGCTCGAGCGCGCGTGTCAGCAGGCCAAGCGCTGGCAGGACGGGCTCACGACCCGCCGCGTCGCCGTGAACATCAGCCCGCAGGCGCTCGAGCGGCACGACCTGGCAGCCACGGTCAAGGCAGCTCTACAGAGGCACGACCTGCATCCCGGGCTTCTCGAGATCGAGGTGAGCGAGAAGACGGCCCTCGAGACGCTGGAGGCCAACATCGACCATCTGAGGGAGCTGCGGGCGATGGGTGTGAGGGTCGCTCTCGACGACTTCGGCGTGGCCCAAGCCTCGCTATCTCACCTGCGGGAGCTGCCGCTCGATGGCCTGAAGATCGACAGGAGCTTCGTGTCGAAGATCGGCGACAGGGCTCCGGGCGCCGACATCGACCTGATAAGGGCGATCATCGGCATCGGCAAGAGCCTGCGACTGAGGGTCACAGCGGAGGGCATCGAGACGCGAGCACAGAACGCGCTGCTTCGCAGCCTCAAGTGCGACGAGGGCCAGGGCTACCTCTTCGGGCAACCGGTCCCAGCCGAGTACGTGCCCGCGGTGGCGTGAGGCTGGTGCCGGCCTAGCAGCGTCGGCGCGGCACCGTGGCGGCCACGTCACCCGGATATCATCTCCTGTTGCCGAACCAGACGGCACGTCCCATCTACGGGACGAATTGGAGACCAATGTCAGTAGATGACACGAACAAGGCGGCGCCCCAAGACAACCCGCTGCTGAGCACCGACCACCGCATACCTTTCGACCGCATAAGTCCCCGACACTTCGTCCCCGCCGTGAGGGCGGCCCTCGCAACAGCCGCGGAGGAGCTCGCCGAGCTGAAGCGTCAGGAAGGCGAGCTCACCTACGACTCCGTGATGGGGCGTCTCGAGCGCGTGGTCGAGTGGCCGTCGCGTGTCTTCGGGCTCGTTGGGCACCTCAACGTCGTCATGAACTCGGCCGAATCCAGGGCGGCACACAACGAGGTGCAGCCCGAGTACACGGCCTTCATGACCGGCCTTCACACCGACGCTGAGCTGTGGTCGGTCATCAAGCGCTACGCCCAGAGCGAGGACGCGTTGGGACTCGACCCGCTGCGGCGACGCGACCTGACGAAGACGGTCGAGGACTTCAAGCGCGCCGGAGCAGACCTCCCGGATGCGCAGCGCAGGGAGGTCGAGGCGGTTCGGGTCGAGCTGGCGAAGCTCTCGACCAAGTTCTCAGAGAACGTCCTGGACTCGACCAACGCTTTCGAGCTGCTCGTCACGGACCCAGGCAGGCTCGCCGGCCTGCCGGACGGCGTCCTGCGCCGGGCGGCTGCCGATGCCGCCTCTCGAGGGCATCCCGAGGGCACGTACCGCTTCACGCTGCAGGCGCCGTCCTACGTCCCGTTCATGAAGCACGCCGAGGACCGCGACCTGCGCAGGCACATGTACGAGGCGTTCTACTCCGTCGCTACGGAGGGCGAGCACGACAACCGACAGGTGCTGGGACAGATCCTTGCCAAACGGCGTGAGCTGGCGAACCTGCTCGGGTTCGACGACTACGCCGACCTGGTCCTCGACGATCGCATGGTCGGCGACGGCGAACGTGCCGTGGCGTTCGAGAAGGAGCTTGCCGAGCGCACACGCCCGTACTTCGAGGTGGAGCGCGGCGAGATCGTCAGGTTCGCCTCTGAAGAGCTGGGTCTCGGCGAGCTACGGCCATGGGACCTAAGCTTCGTGGTCGAGCGCATGCGGGCAGACCGCTTCGACTTCGACGACGAGGCGTTGCGCCCGTACTTCCCTCTCGACCGCGTGCTCACCGGTCTGTTCGAGCTGGTGGAGCGGCTGTTCGGCGTGCGCCTCGTAGAGGTCGAGGGCGTGCCTGCCTGGTACGAGACCGTGAAGGTCTACGACCTGCACCACGAGGACGGCACCTACCTGGGATCGGCGTACGTCGACTGGTTCCCGAGGGAGTCGAAGCGCGCGGGCGCGTGGATGAGGCCCCTCGCGACGGGCGGCCCCATGGACGGCGCCTTCGAGCCCCACGTAGGCGTGGTAGCCGCCAACTTCACCCCTCCGGAAGGCGCCAGTCAGCCGCAGCTCACGCACGACGAGGTCACGACGGTCTTCCACGAGTTCGGGCATCTGCTGCACCACACCATGTCCCGCGTGCCCGTGAAGTCCCGGGCCGGCCTGGCCGCGCCGTGGGACTTCGTGGAGCTGCCTAGCCAGATCATGGAGAACTGGTGCTGGGAGAAGGAGGCGCTCGACCTGTTCGCTCGCCACCACGAGACTGGTGCCACCATCCCTGACGAGCTGTTCAGGCGCCTCAAGGCCAGTCGCACTTTCATGGAAGCCACGCAGCAGATGCGGCAGCTGGCGCTCGGCACGGCGGACCTCGCCCTTCATGTCGACTACGACCCGGGTTCCGACGTCGACCCGCTGGACGTCGCACAGGCAGCTATGGAGCCGCTGAGCGTGGGTCCCGAGTTCACCCTGACGCGTCGCATGCCGTCCTTCACCCACGTCTTCGCCGGCGGCTACGCAGCAGGTTACTACTCGTACAAGTGGGCAGAGGTCCTGGAAGCAGACGCCTTCAGTCGCTTCCAGGCGGAGGGGATCTTCAACCCTGACACGGGCAGGGACTTCGCGAGGTGCGTGCTGTCCGCCGGAGATTCCGCGGAGGCCGACGAGCTGTTCCGCTGCTTCATGGGTCGGGGTCCGGACGTCAGCGCTCTCATACGGCGCAACCTGGGTCCCGCGCCCGGCGAGCAGGAGCCCCTGCCCGGCGAGCGCGTGGCGGGTTGACCGTAGACGCTTAGAGCGCGGCGGCTTCCCGCCGCCGCGCCAGCAGCCTGACGAGGATATCGGTCGCCCTGTCGTAGTCGCCGATGCCGGCCTCGGTGCCCTGGCTCAGAAGGTAGGCGTCGTACGCCCTCGCGGCCAGGCCGGCAAGCCCAGCCGCCCGGTAGCTCGCCGCTGCCTCGGCAGCTTGCCGCAGGTCTTCGACCGCACTCTCCGGCCAAAAGTCGACGTACGCCGCGCGTTCCGCCGAAGGCAGCCGAGCGGCAAGCGCCGCCGCCGCTCGCAGCGCCGCTGCGTACGTGACACCCGAGACCTCGCAGGAGAGTCCCGCGAGCAGCGCGACGGCCTCGGCTTCCGCCTCGCGGGCGTAGCCCGCGCTGTGCGCCAGCTCGTGCAGGGCCACGCCGGTGAGAGCGGCGGTCGGCAGGCCAGAATCGACGTGAGGTTCCAGCAACCAGGGGACGACGAACCCGGCGAAGCCGAACCGCAGCAACGACCCTTCAGGCACGGCCTTGACACGGTAGGGCAGACGAACCGATCCTCCACGCAGCTCCCTCGTCGTCTCGCTCAGGCAGCTCGCGAGCTGGGTGACGGTAGCTGCTCCACCCGCCGCCGGGCGCCCTGTGGGCGCGGCCCCGAGGAGTGCGGCCAGGACCTCCTCGCGGGCGTACTCGTAGTCGGCGGGCTGGGCGGCGGCGAGGGCCGCTTCAGGTGCCGACGTGTGGTAGCCCAGCCCGAACGTAAGGGGGAACGCGACGAGCAGCGACGCGACCAGCCAGCCTAGCGCCCTGCCGACGCGCCGCCTTCCGCCTGGCCAAACGACCACGGCGACCAACGCCACCAGTGCCAGGAGTACTAGCGCAGCGGTGAAGGAGCCCGGCACAGCGCTCACGACGCGTGATGTCACCTGCGACCAGACCGGCAGGATGGCGCCGTGGTACACGGCGTCCGCCCACTCCGGTGGCCACGGGGCGAACTGGACCGCTACTCCCAGCAGCGCCCACACCCACCAGCGCCGGATCAGCGCCCGCCGCCCTTCCCGCCGCGCTGCCGCTTGCCGCGCCTCGCCCGACGGGGACTCTCTTTCGCGACCGACCAGCCTTCGCCGGCGAGGAAGGTCTCGACGTCGGCGAACCACCAGCCGTCGGGAGCCGGGACGAGGCGCGTGGGACGGACCGGGCGGTCGCCAAGGAAGGCTTGCACGAGCGTGGCGCCCGCGACGGTGAACGCCAGCCGCACGCCGGCGTCCAGCAGCGGCCCCACGCCGTGGGGCAGGTAGCAGGCGTCCTGGGGCTGCGCGAGGGCAAGGTGCGCGACCTCGCCCACCGAGCGCAGATCCGCAGCCGGATAGCGGGGTCGTTCCTCGGCCAGCTCACGCACCGCGGTCACAGGGTCGGGCGCCGCGACGAGGCGCCAATGACCTGAAGCGATGGCGTCAGCGTGAACGTCGATGCCGGCCTCTCGGAACCTGTAGCGCGGCTCAGGCGGGGCTAGGCCAGCGTCTATCAGCGAGACCAGCTCACCCTCGACCTCCGCCAGGCGCCGGCGGGCACGCGCCCTGTCCCTCTCGGTGGCGCCCACGGGGTCGCTCACCACCGCGAGCAGCCGGTCCCTCTCCGCTTCCAACGCCAGCGCGGGGTCCTCGGCCACCTCGTCTTCAGGCGCCACGTCTCCGGGTGCGTCGGCCGTCCCGACCGCTGCCGACTTCCAGAACGAGGCGGCCGGGACTGGTTCCTCGCCGCGCAGGTAGGCCCTGACGCTGCCGTAAGCGACGAGAGCGCCATCCCTGATCTCCCAAGCGCGTTCGAGCACGCGCGTCGCCAGGTGCCTGTCGTGGGTCGCGACGACCAGCGCGGTGCCGGCCCCCGCGACGTCGTCGAGCGCGGCCTCCAGCGCCTCCACACCGTAGAGGTCCAGGTCGTTGTCGGGCTCGTCGAGCAGCAACAGGTCGGGCTCGAGGGCCAACGCCAGGGCCAAGCCCACGCGGGCGCGCTCCCCGCCGGAGAGTCGCTCTGGCGGCACGGACCAGCTCGTGTAAGGGATGCCAGCGGCGGCAAGGCGCGAGCGGGCGAGGTCCTCGCCGAGCGGCGTGGCCAGCTGGTCGATCACCGGCACGCCCGCAGCGAGACCCCTTCCCTCCTGACCGACGTGCGCCAGGCGCATCCCTGGAGCGTACTCCAGCCGCGCGAGCGGGCCACCAGGTGGGGCGCTGCCGGCCAGGATCGCGAGCAGCGTGCTCTTGCCGCTGCCGTTGGGTCCCAGCAACGCGATCCTGTCGCCGCGTTCCAGGCGTACGTCCGTGCCCGAGAACAGCCCTTCGGCGCTGAGGTCCTCGGCGTGTAGGAGCCAGCCGTGCCGGCGTCGACGGCCGGCAGCGCCGATGGCCCCGCTCGAGAGCCTCACCGTCACGTCGTTCCCGATGCCAGCGCTGAGCTCCGTCGAGCGGCGCGCCAGCTCGGCCGCGCCACGCTCCCTCGCCTTCGCCCGGCTGCCCTCGCGTGCGAGCTCGGCCGCGATGGCCTCCAACCGCACCGCCTCGCGACGCATCTCTGCGGCGCGCCTCGTCCTCGCGGCGCTCTGCGCAGCCTCGCGCTTGGCGGCGCGCTCGTAGCCGCCGGGCATGCGCTGGAGCTTGCCCGCCGTCAGGAACAGCGTCTCGGTGGTCGCCGCCGTCAGCAGGGCGCGGTCGTGGCTCACGATCACGCACGCCCTGTCACCCCGCTCGAGGTACCCCTCGAGCCAGAC
>Ga0079224_100014708_pt1 | contig 10940 bp, 8 predicted proteins | sample Stecom2015_FD_80414 | JGI IMG/M metagenome (GOLD analysis project Ga0079224, IMG submission 80414) | Agricultural soil microbial communities from Utah to study Nitrogen management - Steer compost 2015 | ecosystem: Environmental > Terrestrial > Soil > Agricultural land | place: USA: Utah...
ACGGCCCAGCTCAACGGCCCAGCTCAACGGCTGGGCCCGCACCCCACGGCGCCGGGGCTGGTGACCTCGACGCCGTGCTCCCCCACCGGGACGTCCGGCGGCACCACGACCTCGCCCGCGTAGACCCCGCGGGCGTCCGTGGGCAGGGACCCGAGGGGAATCGTTCGCCCCTCGCCCGTACGGAGCGCGAAATCGACCCGCCCGAACCCGCAGGGGCCGCCCGCGCCTTCGAGGCGACCCATCACCCGCAGGGGGTGGCCACGGCGGATCGACGCGTGCCCCAGCTCCAGGGTCACGGTGCTCGGCGGCCCCTGCGCGGCTCCCGGGCTCGCTCCGCCGGGCACGACGTCGGACGGCGCGACGCCGGGCACGAGATCGCCCGGATCGACGTCTCCCGCGTCGCCCTCCGCGGAGCTCGCGTCTCCGAGAGGTCCGTCGGGCGCGGAGCTGCCGTCGGTGCGCGGGGGCTCCCCCGGTTGCCCGGAGCCCGGCGCAGCGCCGTCCTGGGGTCCCTCCGAGGGCTCTCCCGCGGGCGGCCGCCCCAACCCCGGCGTGGTCGCCCCTGGATCCGAGCGCGCGGGCCAGGGGAACGCGTCGCTGGGCGGGCGATGGAGCGGCACCTCCGGAGGACGTTCGTACTCGATGCGCCCCGCCGCTCCGCCGAGATCGATGCGGTGCCAGAGCCGGCCATCGAACACCTCGACCCAGGCGTGGGCCTCGTTGTGTACGAAGCGCGTGGGCAGGCCCAAACGATGGGCCGTGACCAGGAACGCGTAGGAGCGGTGGCGGCACACGCCCTTCCGGGAGAGGGCGAGCTCCTCGTAGAGCCCCTCCGTGGTCGCCGCCGCAGGCAGCTCCGAGGACGGCGCGAAGCTCCGAAAGTGGGCCACCAGGCGCTCGAGGGCCTCCGCGGGTTGGAGGAGGCGGGAGACCCCGAGCCGCTCGAGCACCCGATCCGCCTCGTCTTGCACGCGCGCCGGCAGAGCCGACACGTGCTCGCGGAGCTCGTCCCAGCTCGTCGCGGCGAAGCGGCTGCCGAAGACCGCGCGGGGGACCGACAGCTGCATGAGCAGCCGCGCCCGGGTCGAGCGCTCCCCGACGGCGAACCAGTTCCCCGCGCCGTCCACCTCCACGGCCACGTCCACGGCCGGATCCGTGTGCAACGCGAGCAGGCGCGCTCCGGGAGCCACGCTGGGGATGCGCACGGGGGTGTCGGCGATGAGCTCCACCTGGATGTCGCCGAAGAAGGCGTCCTCGCCGGCGCGCGCGCTGCCCCCCACCTCCAGGACCCGACGCCGCGTGTCCCGCACCGCCAGCTCCAGGTTCTCTCCGACGCGATCGAAGGCGAACAGGCGCTTGAACGGCGCCACGCTGGGCGAGAACGGATCGTCGTAGCGCACGACGTCCGGCTGCGTCGTCAGGCGATCGATCTGGTAGGCGGCGTCCACCCCCTGCCCGGGGCCCGCGCCGCCGTAGACGCTGTTGGAGCGGCTCGCCTCCCCCGGAGCGGGCACCATCCCGCTCGGCGTGTCGAGGGCCGCAGGCAGCCGGCCCCGCGCCGCCGTCGCCCCCCAGCGCAGGTCTTCGGCCGGGTCGGGATCGAAGCGCACGTGGCGCGTCGGGCCGTCGGCCTGCCCAGCCCCGGCCGCCGACAGCACCAGGAGCGCCAGGGTGGCCGCGGGCCCCCGGTGCTGCAGGGATTTTCCTCGGGAGGGGCGCCTCACGCCCCGGAGTCTAACCCATCCCGACGTGGAGCACTGCTTGCTCTATAGTAGGCGCCATGAAGTCTGGCGTGGACCAATCGAACCTGGGGGAGCCGGGCAGCCCGGCACGTCTGGAGCAACAGCTCCGCGAGCTGCCCGAAGACTGTCGGAAGCTCCTCGATGAGCACCATTTCCGTCCGGAGCAGCTGCTGCGGCTCGCGCGCAGGCTCCACGAGCCGGGCCAGGACGTGAACCGCGTCAAGGGCCGGGTGACCCCCTGCGCCCCCGAGGATCTGGTGCGTCTCCCGGAGCCCGGCACCCCCGAGGCGCAGCGACTGCGGGAGCTCGGCGAGGAGGCCCTGCGCAAGGGGCAGTGCGCCCTCGTGGTGCTCGCCGGGGGCATGGCCACCCGCATGGGCGGCGTCGTGAAGGCCCTCGTGGAGGCGGTCCCCGGCCACACCTTCCTCGATCTGCGTCTCCAGGAGGCGGAGTCGCATCGGGCACGCCACGGCGCCCCGGCCCCCCTGTGGCTGATGACGAGCCACACCACCGCGGGGCCCACGATCGAGGCCATCGGCTCGCGCCTGGACGGCTACTCCGTGGCGACCTTCCCCCAGTTCCTCTCGCTCCGCCTCACGCCCGACGGCCAGGTGTTCCGTGACGCCCAGGGCCAGCCGAGCGTCCACTCTCCGGGGCACGGCGACCTGCCCGACGCGTTGAAGCAGAGCGGTCTCCTCGACCGCTTCATCGCCGAGGGGGGTCGCCTCGTGATGGTCACGAACCTCGACAACCTGGGCGGCGGGCTCGATCCCATGGTCGTCGGCTTCCACCTGGCGGGGAACGCGGCGGTGACCTGCGAGGTCGCCGACAAGGTGCCGGGAGATCGGGGCGGCATCCCCGTGCGCGTCGACGAGCGGCCGGTGGTGCTCGAGGAGTTCCGCTTGCCGGAAGACTTCGACCCCACCTCCGTCAGCGTGTTCAGCGTCAACACCTTCACCTTCGACGCCAAGGCGCTGCAGCAGCTCTCCCTGGACTGGACCTACTGCACCGTGGAGAAGAAGGTGGAGGGCAGCCCCGTCATTCAGTTCGAGCGGATCATCAACGAGGTCACCTTCGCCCTGCCGACCCGTTACCTCCACGTGACGCGCACCGGCACGGGGTCGCGCTTCCTCCCCGTGAAGGACTACGATGAGCTCGAGCGCCGCCGCCCGGAGATCATGGCGGTGGCTCGGGAGCGCGGCATGCTGCCGCCAGGAAGCCAACACTCATGAAGCAATCACGTCGCCTCGGGGGCGCGCCCCCCGCGGGTCGGAATCACACCGCCTCCTCACGCCCCACGCTGCGAGCCCTCGGTCGGATCGCCCTGGTCGGACCCCTGGTCTGGGGAGCCGTCACCGGCTTCGCTGCCTCGGAGGCCAGCGCCCAAGAGCCCGTGAGTCGCCCCGTGCAGCTGCCGGCGCCGGGGCGCAGCGTGGCGGGCAACGGCGACTCGACGGCCATCGTGGAGAACCCGGCGAACCTCGCGTTCCTCCCGGGCGCGGAGCTGCGCTGGTCGGGCTTCTTCCTCGACGATCGGGCGCTGGTGCCCTCCCAGGGGCACGCCTTCGGGCTGGCCTTCCCGTTGCCGTTCCTCCCCATGGCCACGGGCATCCGTTACGACTTCGTGAACCCGACGGAGGCGGTGTCCCAGCATCTCTTCCAGCGCCAGGCGAACTACCACTGGCTCACCTGGGCGCTCGCCCTGGGATCCGAGACGGCGTCCATCGGCCTGTCCTTCCAGCGCTCCTACTCGAGCAGCGGCGCGCTCCACGGCTTCCGCAGCTGGTCCGCGTCCGCGAGCGCGCGCCCCAGCGACTACTTCGGGTTCGCGGTGGTGGCCCGCAACATCAACGGTCCCCACAGCGACTGGGGCGCCCGCATCGGCCCCTCCTACGACCTCGCCGGCGTGATCCGCCCCACGGGCACGGACGTGCTCGAGCTCGGCGTCGAGAGCCGGTTCATCGACGAGGAGGGCGGCTACTGGGTGCCGCGCGGAGTGCTCGACGTCGCGATCCCACAGTTCGGGCGCCTGCGCGGAGACTTCGCCATGAGCGATCCCTGGGAGGACGTGCGTCAGCGCGCGTGGGTCGCCTCCGCCAGCCTCGTGCTCATCGGGAACCCCTTCGATGGCTCCGTGGAGCTGTCCGGCGGCACGCGCTTCGGCAACGGCCTGGGCAGCCAGGCGAAGGGAGTCCCGCAGCACAACATCCACACGGAGATCGCGTTCCGGAGCTTCCGGGAGAACTGGGGGACCGACGCACGACGCATGGCCGTGCGCGTCCGCATGGAGGACACTCCCGGGGCGCGCCAGCACGTGGCGCTGCTCCGCCGGCTCTGGTCCCTGGCCGACGACGAGCCCTCCGTGCGCGCCGTCGTGCTCGAGCTGCGCGCCTCCCCGGCGAGCAGCTTCGCGCACGTGCAGGAGCTCCAGGACGCCCTGTACTACCTGCGTCAGCAGGACAAGCTCGTGCTCTGCCACTTGGAGGACGCCAGCGGGGCGGCCCTCTACCTGTGCTCGGCCGCGGATCGCATCCTGATCAACCCCGCCGGCGGCGTGCGCTTCGCGGGCCTGGCTTCGCGCTACTTCTACTTCCGGGACCTCCTCGACAAGCTGGGCATCCGCGCGGACTTCGTGCGCATCGGCGCCCACAAGAGCGCCCCGGAGCAGTTCGTGCGCAGAGGGTCGACGGACACGGCGCGGCAGGACAAGAAGGAGCTCCTCTCCGAGATCGAGCGGGAGATGACGTACTCCATCGCGACGGGGCGCGACCTGTCCCCCGCCGAGCTGCGGGCGGCGATCGCCAAGGGGCCCTTCGTCTCCGCGGAGGCGAAGCGCGCCGGGCTCGTCGACGGCTACGCCTTCGACGACAACCTCGAGTTCGAGGTGTCGCGCCTGGCGGAAGAGGAGCTCATGCTCGTCGACGACCACCGGACCCCGCGGCGGGAGAAGCGCTTCGGCCCGCAACGTCACGTCGCCCTCGTCTACGTGGACGGGGACATGGTGGACGGGCGCAGCCAGTCGTTCCCCTTCGTGGGGGTGCGCACGGTGGGCTCTTACACCATCGCCGACTCCCTGCGACAGGCGCGCGAGAACCCCCAGATCGGCGCGGTCGTGCTCCGGGTGGAGACGGGCGGCGGCTCTGCCATGGCCGCGGACGTGATCTGGCGTGAGGTGCAGCTCACGGCCGCCCGCAAGCCGGTGGTGGTGAGTATGGGAAGGGCGGCAGCCAGCGGCGGCTACTACATCTCCGCGCCGGCCACGTACGTGTTCGCCAACCCCCTGTCGATCACGGGCAGCATCGGCATCTTCTACGGCAAGGTGGACGTCGCCGAGCTCTTCCGGAAGATCGGCGTCGACGCGGAGGTCTACAAGACCGCGCCCCGAGCGGACGCGGAGTCCCTGTTCCGCCCCTACACGGCGGAGGAGAAGGCCGAGCTGAAGCGCAAGGTGCAGCAGTTCTACGGGCTGTTCCTCCACCGGGTCGCCGAGGGTCGGGGCATGAGCAAGCAGGAGGTGGACGCGGTCGCCCGAGGGCGCGTGTGGACGGGGCGACAGGCATGGGAGCGCAAGCTCGTCGACGAGCTCGGCGGTCTCCGGCAAGCTTTGGCCTACGCTCGCGCGGCGGCGGGCATGGGAGCGGACACGCCCATCATCGAGCTGCCCGTGCCCCAGACGAGCCTGGTCGGGCGCCTGCTCGGCGTGGAGGGAGTCCAGCAGAACCTGGACGCGCAGGTGCTCCTCCCCGGGGAGCTCCGGGACATGCTCGCCGCCCTCGCCCCCTTCGCGATGTACGACGGCAACCAACCGCTGGCGCTCGCGGAGATGCTGCCCGTCGGCCTCCCCTGAGGGCCTGGCCCATGACCACCACCGACGACACCGCCGACGCTCCCGCGCCGTCCCCCCCGCTCCTCGAAGCGAGCGCGGGGCGGCTCCTCGTGGGCGGCTCCCCACTGCTGGAGTTCGCCCCCTGGCGGGCGGTGGGACGGGGCTGCTGCCTGACGGGAGACTTCTCGCCGCTGCTGCGCTGGCTCCTCCACGAAGGTGAGCTCGAGGGTTCCCTCACCATCGCCGGGCTTCATCCCCACGACGCCCTCCGCCGGGGCCTGCTGGGCATGGCGCTCTCCTCCACGACCTGGGATCCGACCTGGACCGTGGGCGCCGCATTGAAGGCCTCCGCGTCCCTCGTCGGGGCGACGGCGGCGCAGGTCGATCACGCCCTGGCGAGGACGCGCCTCACCCGCCACCGGGGCACACGGCTCGCGCAGCTCAACCGTCCCCTGCGCCGTCTGCTGGCCCTGGCGGCGGCCGTGGTGACGGAGCCGGCGGTCGTGCTCCTCGATCGCCCCTTCGCCGGGCTCGACGACGAGGCGGCGCAGTTCGTCGAAGCGGTGCTCTGGGAGGTGTGCGAGGGGCGGCGCTGGGTGGCCCTCGTGGACGTGGCGGCCCCCTGGGAGCGACGGCTGTGCGAGCGAGCCGACGCGGGCGTGTTCGTGGCGCGGGCGGGGCGGATCGTCGGACCGTTCCAGAGCGAGGATTGGCTCTCCGGTCCGCAGGTCTTCTGGGTCCACCTGCTCGGCGCCGGAGCCGCCGAGGCCCTCCGAGCGGAGGCGACCCAAGTCGACGCGGGGCCTGCCCCGGACACCTTCATCGTGCAGGGGCTCTCGGGCCGCCGCATCGCCGAGCTGGCCCACTCCGCCGGAGGCCGCCTCCGTGAGCTCGTCCCTCTGTCCCACGCGGCCTCGTGCTATTGAGCGGCCGTGACCGCCGACCGCCAGGCCCTCGTCAAAGCTCGCCGCATCGTCGTGAAGGTTGGGTCCCGGACCCTCGCCAGGGACCCGGAGCTGCCGCGACGCCTGGCGGCCCAGTTCGCGGCCCTCGTCGCCGAGGGCAGGAGCATCGTGCTCGTCTCGAGCGGCGCCGTCGCCATCGGTTGCAACCGCCTCGGCTACGCCACGCGCCCCACGGACGTCCCGTCGCTCCAGGCCGCCGCCTCCGCAGGTCAGTCGGTGCTCATGCGCCGCTACGACGAAGCCTTCGCCGAGCACGACCTCACGGCGGCTCAGGTGCTGCTCACCCACGCGGATCTCGCCCACCGCGCGCGCTTGAACAACGCCCGCGCGGCCCTCGGGGCCCTGCTCGAAGCGGGCGCCATCCCCATCATCAACGAGAACGACGCGGTGGCCACGGAGGAGCTGCGCGTCGGTGACAACGATCAGCTGGCGGCGATGGTGTCCCCCCTCATCGGCGCGGACGCCCTCGTGCTCCTCACGGACGTGGCCGGCGTGTTGGACGCCGCCGGTGAGCGCATCCCCACCTTCACGAACCGCTCCGCCTTCACGGACCGCGGCTCCGCGGATCGGGTGGGCAGCGGCGGCATGCAGAGCAAGCTCGAAGCCGCCCACAAAGCCCAGCGCTCGGGCGCGGCGGTGGTGATCGGGCCCGCGGGTCACCCGAACGTGCTCGTCGACGTCTTCGCCGGGCGCGACGTGGGCACGTACTTCGTCCCCGAGGAGGCGGTGCTGCGCGCGCGCAAGCACTGGATCGCCTACACCCTGCGCCCGACGGGAGCCGTCTTGGTCGACGCAGGGGCGGTGCAGGCCCTGCGCACGGGCAAGACGAGCCTCCTGCCGATCGGGGTGCTGGGCGTGCGCGGCGACTTCCACGTCGGGGACTCCGTGCAGATCATCGGCCCGGAGGGCACGGAGGTGGGACGCGGCCTCACCCGGCTCGGCGCCGTGGACGTGGCGCGGGCCGCGGGCAAGAAGGGACGTGATCTGGAGCTGATCTTCGGCGGACGGAGCGACTTCGAGATCGTGCACCGGGACGACCTGGTGCTCACGCCTCACTGAGGACACGCGCGGCGGGTGACGGTGGCGCTGTGGCGCCCTGCAATGACGGGCCCTGCAATGACGGGCCCTGCGATGACGGGCCCTGCGACGAGGGGCCTGTGACGGCGGCGACGTGGCGTGCGCTGCGATGACGGCGAGACGCCGCGCGACGGGTGCCCTGCGACGAGGGCGCCCCGCCGAGCGCCGGCCGCGGCCACGGCGATTTGTGTCCAAGCCCGCGCGTCGGGTTACCATACGCCGCCCATGGCCGCGCTGCTGAGGTTCTTGCTCTGGACCGCCCTCCTGCTCGGCGTGATCGGCGCCTTCTTGCACCTGACGATGCTGCGCGTCTGGCGCGTGCCGATGAACGATCCGGTGTTGCAGGCGTCCCTGACGCCCACGCTCCAGCCCGGCGATCTGATCGTGCTGTGGCGACTCACGGAGCCGACCTTCGGCGACCTCGTGCTCTGCCCGGAGCCCGACTACCCGGAGCGTGTCGTCATCGGCCGCGTCTTCGGGGAAGGCGACGACGTCATCGAGTTCGACAAGGGCTCCCCCAAGGTGAACGGCAAGGGGTTCACCTACGAGCGACAGTGCAGCCCTCCCGAGTTCACCGTCACGCACCCGGACGACGAGAGCAAGGAGATCACCCAGCGCTGCTTCTGGGAAGCGATGGCCAACCGGGTCCACATGACGGGCAGCACCCAAACCTACGGCAGCCCGCGGAGCTGGGAGGAGACCACGGTGCCCCCGGGCCAGCTGTACCTGGTGAGCGACAACCGCCTCTTTCCCTACGACTCCCGGGACTACGGCCCCGTCCCCAAGGAGAGCTGCCGCGAGACGGTAGTGTTTCGCCTCGTCAGCCGTCATGGCTGGCGCGACACGGACGCTCGCTTGACCGTCATCCAATGACGCGGCGACGGAGCCGCCCGAGCGCTTCCAGCCGCTCGGCTATCCTTCGCGATCCGTTGACACTGCAGTGTCGACGTTCTGCCCACGCGCAGCGCAGACCCCACCTTCCGCCCACGACGTAGCGCCCCCGTTCCCCGCAGCGCCCGGCCACTCCGCAGCGCCCGACCACTCTGCAGCGCCCGGGTGGCTTGCCGCCCTCGATCCACTCACTCCGCGCGCTCGTCCGCCCACGGCGCAGAACCTGCGTTCAGCGCCCGCATTCCGCTCTCGAGGGGGCCCCGCGGAGGGCCCCCCGGACTTCACAGCGGGCCCCGTCTGGACGACACTGGGACTCCCCCCGGCGCGCGATCGCTCCGCGGAGCCCACGCCATGCCGGAGATTCGCCCAGAGAGGTGCGCGATGGAACAAGCCAGGTACTACATTTGCCAGTCGTGCATGACCCCCGTTCCCACGGGGCACAAGTTCTGCGGCCGCTGCGGCACGAACGTCCCCGAGGACGAGCTCAAGCTCCAGGAGCGCTACTTCAGCGACATGCAGGATCCCGCCAAGGCGCGCCTCGTGCTCATCCGCGGGGAGGGTCAGGAGGGGCTGAGCTACCACCTCAAGGCCTCCCAGCACGTCGTGGGTCGAAAGGGGCAGATCGAGTTCCCGGACGACCAGTTCATCTCGCCGCGGCACGCCAACCTCTTCTACCGAGACGGTCGCCTGACGGTGCGCGACGAAGGCTCCGCCAACGGCACCTACGTGCGGATCCGCCAGTCCGCCGAGCTCAGCCCCGGGGACACCTTCATCGCGGGCGATCAGCTGCTGCGCGTGGAGCCGATGCCCCACGACGCCGATCAGGCGGACGCCCAGGGCACGTACTTCTATGCGTCTCCCGTCGCGGCGGCGGCGTTCCGCGTCACCCAGGTGCTCGAGGGCGGCGCCGTCGGCCTGACCTTCTGCGCCCGGGGCGAGGCCGCGGAGATCGGCCGCGAGGGCTGCGATCTGAACTTCCGTGACGATCCGTACCTCTCTCCCAAGCACTGCCGCGTCGAGCAGCGGGGCAACAAGTTCGTGGTCACGGATCTCGGGAGCAAGAACGGGGTCTACGCCCGCCTCAAGACGGAGCAGCCCCTCGACCACGGCGATTACCTGTTCATCGGCCGCAAGCTCCTGCGCGTCGAGCTGAACGCCTGAAGGACTCTCCGGCGGTCACCGCACCGCCCGCGCGCGTCCCGCCCGCCGTCCGCCGTCCCGCGAGCCTCTGCCGGTGCTTACGGCGAGGTCGACGGCGCCCGTTTTTCGAGACAGCCCCATCGAGAACGCCACCCGCCATGCACGCCCTCAGCCCCCGCCACGTACCTCTCTGCCTGCTCTTGCTCGTCGCTGGTGCCGCCTGCGACTCCAGGTCGAAGGCTCCGGAACCCGCGGCCGCGACGAGCCCCGCGGCGGACGCCGCTGATCCAGCGCCCGCCCCCGAGCCCGCAGCCCCGACGAACGAGCCCCAGGCGGCGCCCAGTGAAGACGCGCCCCAGGCCGTGGTTGGTCAGCCCGCCCCCGACTTCACTCTGCCGGACCTCGACGGCAACCCGGTGCGTCTCGCGGATCATCGCGGCAAGACCGTGGTGCTCGAGTGGTTCAACCCCCAGTGCCCCTTCGTGCGCATGTCCCACACCAAGGGCTCCCTGGTTGACGCGCCCGCCCGTCACCAGAAGGACGGCGTCGTCTGGCTCGCCATCAACTCGAACGCGGCCGGCAAGCAGGGACACGACCCCGACGTGAACCGCCACGCCATGACCGAGTTCGGCATGAAGTATCCGCTGCTCCGTGACGAAGCGGGCACCGTCGGGCGGCAATACGGCGCCACCCACACGCCGCACCTGTTCGTCATCGACCCGAAGGGCACCCTCGTCTACGCGGGCGCCATCGACAACTCCCCCGACGGCGAGGGCGCCTCCCCGGAGGGCGGCACCCTGGTCCGCTACGTCGACCAGGCCCTCGCGGAGCTCGCCGCCAACAAACCCGTCAGCGTGCCCCAGACGAAGGCCTACGGCTGCACGGTGAAGTACGTCGATTGAGCACCATTGATTGAGCACCATTGATTGAGCACCATTGATTGAGCACCATTGATTGAGCACCGTCGACATCCTCTCCGGGATCGTGACCACTTCCTCCCAGATGACAGGAAGCCGGGACTTCGCCGCGTAGACCAGCGCCGCAAGCCGGGCAGCACGCCTCTCCGACGGCAGCCTCACTCGCAGCTCGCCGGGTCGAAGCCTCCCAGGTCGGTCGGCCCGACGACGAGGGTGCCCCCGATCGACTTCTCGCTGAACGCCATCCCCGCTTCGCAGATGAGCTCCTCGTCTACCAGAAGGAAGACGTCTCCGCCCACCGACTCGAGGTTGTCGAAGACCCCGATCTGGTCAGCGCTGGTCAATCGCACCTTCATGGACCCGCTGATGCGGCGCACGTTCT
>Ga0079224_100014709_pt1 | contig 10939 bp, 13 predicted proteins | sample Stecom2015_FD_80414 | JGI IMG/M metagenome (GOLD analysis project Ga0079224, IMG submission 80414) | Agricultural soil microbial communities from Utah to study Nitrogen management - Steer compost 2015 | ecosystem: Environmental > Terrestrial > Soil > Agricultural land | place: USA: Utah...
AGTCCGAAGGTGCTTTCCTGCCGGAAGCTATCCAATCGGGTGAAGGCGTCTACAAACGCCTCCTGTAACACGTCGGCAGCCTCTGCCTCGTCCTGTACAATACGCAAAGCTGTATTATACATGGCCTTTGCGTACAGGTTATAAAGCTTGAACTGAGACTGACGATCGCCTTGTTTACAGGCTGCCACCAGTTCGTAATGTTTGTCGTTGAAAGAGGGTTCCAATGATGTACTCGTCTTACGTTCCTTTGGCTAATAGACGCGGGTGGATACGGGCATGTTGCATCATGCGTCACTTTTTTTAGTTTCTTTGTTTAAGTTTGCAGCCGATGCAACTAATTAAGCTTAAAAAAGGCAAGACGAAAGCCGCGCTTCAACGTCATCCGTGGTTATTCTCAGGTGCGGTTACCGCCGAAGGAAACCGGCCCCCAAACGGTGCGGTGGTCCAGGTGGTGGATGATCAGGACCACTTTATTGCTTACGGATTATATAACGGCCAGTCGCGTGTCGTAGTCAGGCTAGTGGAGTGGGATGAGGGCACGCGCCCTGACGAGTCCTGGTGGCGCGAGCGTATCCGGCAGGCGGTGAAAGCCCGGGAACCGCTGTTGAGCTCCGCTGACACCAATACGGCGCGTCTTATTTTTGCGGAGGCGGATTTTTTACCTGGATTGATTGTGGACAAATATGCGGACTTTCTGTCTGTGCAAATCCACGCCGCCGGCGTAGAATCGGTTAAACACGTAGTAACCGATGAGCTAAACCGATTGGTGCGCCCTCAGGGCATTTATGAACGGAGCGATGCGAATGCGCGTGCCCATGAAGGCCTCCCTGCGGCCAACGGAGTGCTTACGGGCAGCACCCCGCCGGAATGGCTGGAAGTCCGGGAAAACGGTATCCGTTACCAGGTAAACATCGCTGAGGGACAAAAGTCCGGCTTTTATTGTGATCAGCGTGACAATCGGTACATAACGGCGCAATACGCTGCCGGGAAGCGGGTGTTGGACTGCTTCTGTTATTCAGGTGGGTTTTCGCTGAATGCGCTGGAGCGGGGAGCCGTTTCGGTGGTAAGTGTCGACAGTTCAGCCCTAGCCATTGAAACGCTCAGGCGGAATGTGGCCCTGAACGGCTTTGACGATCGAAAGTCCGTCGCCATTCAGGCAGATGTCAATAAGCAGCTTCGCGAGTTTGCGGATCAGCAGGAGCGATTCGATCTGATCGTATTGGACCCGCCCAAGTATGCCCCGTCGCGCTCCAGCCTTGAAAAGGCTGCGCGTGCATATAAGGACCTCAACCGGCGGGGATTGCTTTTATTGGAGCGGGGCGGACTGCTGGCCACGTTTTCGTGTTCGGCGGCCATGGATATGGATACGTTCAAACAAGTACTGGCATGGGCGGCGCTGGACGCCGGCAAGGAGATTCAATTCATTCGGCAATTTACGCAACCGGAAGACCATCCGGTGCGGGCGTCATTCCCGGAAGGCGAATATCTGAAAGGATTGCTTTGCCGGGTGGTATAGTTCAGCCCGGCTGTTGTGCCGAGGCGATGCCGTCACGTATGACCCTACAGGCCTGTTGTATCTCTTCATCGCTGATCGTGAGCGGAGGCGCTATGCGCAGCGCTGTATCGCAATGAAGGAACCAATCTACGATAACACCGTTCGTTGCACAATAGTTGCTCACCTGCTGCACCTGGCTGAAGCTATCCATTTGCAGGCACAGCATGAGGCCGATTCCCCTGATTTCACGGACCGATGGATGTTGGAGCTGCTGCCGGAACAGCTGAGACTTCCGTTCGACATCTTCCATCAGGCGGTCGTTCAGGATAACATTCAGGGAAGCTAATGCCGCGGCGCAGCTTACGGGGTGGCCACCGAAGGTGGTGATGTGGCCGAGGATGGGGTTCTCGGTAATGACCTCCATGACCTTCTTATTGGCTATGAATGCTCCGATGGGCATTCCACCACCCATGCCTTTGGCGAGCAGCAGGATGTCAGGCACAATGCCGTAGTGCGAAAAAGCAAAGAGTTTTCCCGTGCGGCCGAATCCTGTTTGAATTTCATCAAAGATCAGGAGCGCGCCGGTTTCGTCGCAGCGTTTGCGGACCGCGTGCATATAGTCTTTGTCGGGCACGCGGATTCCGGCCTCGCCCTGGACAGCTTCCAGAATAACGGCAGCCGTGTTGGCGGTAATGCGGTGGAGATCTTCCATCCTATTGTAGCGGATGAAGCCTATATCAGGAAGCAAAGGGGCATACGCCTGTCGGTAGTCGGCATTCCCCATTAAGCTCAGTGCGCCCTGCGTACTGCCATGATAGGCTTTTTCAGCAGCTATAATTTCACGCCGGCGGGTGTATTTTTTTGCGATTTTCATGGCCCCTTCCGTTGCTTCCGTACCCGAATTGGTAAAGTAAACGGTGTTAAGCCGTTCAGGGAGCAACGATACCAGTTGGGTGGCCAGTTGCACTTGGGGAGCCTGCACAAATTCACCGTATACGGTAACGTGCAGGTATTTGTCAAGCTGGGCGTGCAGCGCAGACAGTACCTCCGGATGGCGGTGGCCGATATTGCTTACGGCAAAGCCCGACACGAGATCGATGTATTTTTCACCGTTTGGACCGTAAAGGTATACCCCCTCGGCCCGTTCCACCTCAATGAGCCGGGGCGATTGGGAAGTCTGAGCGGTGTTGAGCAAAAAAAGTTGCCTGTTGCTGAGCATGTACGGTTGAAGATTATTCGTTGCCTGCGCGCCGCCGCTGCTGCAGTTCGCGAAGGAGGTAATTCCGGAATTCTTCTTCCACTTCAAAAAAACGTGACGCCCGGGCCGCACCGAGGATGTCAGTGAAGCGTTTTCTGTAGATTTTCTTCACTTCCAGCTCTTTGGCATCGAAAGCCAGCACGTCGCGGTGCGAAGGATTCAGGCTATTTCCGGGCACCTTCTGGCTTTGGAGGGTGGGTGCATAGTTGGGTCTGCTGTTGCGTTTTTCACGCTTCAGTGTCGAGATTTCCTTGAAATATTGGTTATATACCGGAAAAAATTTTTGCGCCTCCAAGGGAGTAAGTTTCAGCTCCTTGGTAATGAAAGCTATTTTTTCTGCTTCGATTCGTTCAAACCGTTGCGCCCTGCTCTCCTGTGCCACCGCACCAGTGGACACCAATAGCATAATAAATAGGGTAAAGCTCAACTGTTTCATAGCGGTCATCTCTACAGCGTCTGGTTAAGGTAAGCTTCAATTTCGTCGGCACTTATATCTTCGCTGATTCCCTGTTCACTTAACTCATGGAGTTGCTCGGATATAAACAGGACGTCATCGTCCGTTCCGTACAGTTCCAGGTAATTCACGATATCCTGATCGGAAACTGACGCCAGGTGGCTCGGGGAAGCATGTTCCGTTTCAAAGGATAACTGGCTGATACCGGCGACGCCCACGGTCAGTGCCACGCACGCTGCGGCGGCATAAGCCAACCACTTACGGGTGATGTTCCGGACGGGCGTTTTCTTCCGGAAGGACGTTTTTTCGGCGATGCGGGCGGGCAGTGTATCAAAATACGCTGCCGGAACCACAAACCCGGTTTCTGTAGCCACTTCGGACACCTTCAGATGGGATAACACCCGGTTTTCCAATTGGCCAAAATAGCCGTCCGGAACTGTAAAGCCGGTTTCAGATACCCGCTCCCTTAACTTTTGTTCTTCAATTTTAACGAAAATGCGATCCGTTAAATATTCAAAATAGCCGGCAGGCACACCCTCTCGGGCGTTTTCCCGTACCCCTGCCATATGACACTGCAGCAGAATGTTTTGTTGAAGGCCGTCGAAATAACCGTCGGGAACGGCGAACGGATTCACACGTAAGGCTTCGGGCAACAAGTTGTCCGGAGAGTCAGGCAGACGGTATGTGTGTTTTTCCTCCATGGTACTCCTTAGATGTTTTTGTTACGAGAAGGTTTAATCGTTTGCTTCAAAAAATTGAGCGATTTTCTTCACCGCCAGGTGGTAAGAAGCTTTAAGGGCACCTACGCTGGTGCCTACGATATCGGAAATCTCCTCGTATTTTAGATCGTCGAAATATTTCATGTTGAAAACCATACGCTGCTTTTCAGGCAGTGTAAGCAGCGCCTGCTGTAACTTGAGTTGCGCCTGAGTTCCATTGAAATAGCTGGTGTCCGTCAGCGAGTCAGCCAGATAGGCCGTACTTTCGTCGTCAAGCGATATATTTTGGCGCTGTTTTTTTTTGTTCAAAAAGGTGATGCATTCATTGGTGGCAATCCGGTAAAGCCATGTGAACAATTGAGCGTCTTCGCGGAAGTTCCCCAGGTTTTTCCAGACTTTAACGAAGATGTCCTGTACCAGATCATCCGCATCGTCATGGTCGATGACGAGGCGTCGCACGTGCCAATAAATCTTTTGTTGGTATTTTTTGAGCAGCTGTGCAAACGCCTCGTCCCGTGTATGGGGATCTGCGAACTTGTTTAATATATCGGCATCTTCCATCATATCCTGCGCATTCGCTGGGTGGGGCCGCTATTTCCGTTTCATCACACGGTGAACCGCTGCAACGATATTTTCAGCGTTAAGGCCGTATTTTTCCATCAGTTGTGCAGGGGTTCCGCTCTCGCCGAAACTGTCGTTCACCGCTACATATTCCTGCGGGGTAGGCTTGTTTTTTGCAAGCACCTGCGCAACACTGTCGCCCAGTCCGCCCAAGCGATTGTGCTCTTCCGCGGTAACCACGCAACCGGTTTTAGCCACCGACTTAAGAATGGCCTCTTCGTCCAGTGGCTTGATGGTGTGGATGTTGATGATCTCTGCGTCAATGCCTTGGGCTTCCAATTGTTCACCGGCCTGGATAGCTTCCCAAACCAGGTGGCCGGTTGCGATGATGGTCACATCTTTTCCTTCGTTTACCATCCAGGCTTTCCCGATTTCGAACTTCTGGTCCGGATCGGTGAAGATGGGAACGACCGGCCGTCCAAAGCGCAGGTAAACCGGACCGTGGTGGTCGGCAATGGCGATGGTGGCGGCCTTCGTTTGGTTGTAATCACAGGGATTGATCACGGTCATTCCCGGCAGCATCTTCATCAATCCGATGTCCTCGAGGATCTGGTGGGTAGCACCATCTTCGCCCAGGGTAAGGCCGGCGTGTGATGCGCATATTTTAACATTTTTGTCGGAATATGCAATGGATTGACGAATCTGGTCATACACACGTCCTGTTGAGAAATTGGCGAAGGTACCCGTGTAGGGGATTTTTCCCCCGATGGTAAGTCCGGCTGCAATGCCCATCATGTTGGCCTCCGCAATGCCCACCTGGAAGAAACGTTCGGGAAACTCCTTGATGAAGTCATTCATCTTCAGTGACCCCACCAGGTCAGCGCAGAGGGCGACTACATTTTCATTTTTTCGGCCCACTTCCAACAATCCGGCGCCGAAGCCGGATCGGGTGTCTTTTTTATCTGTATAGGTGTACTTTTTCATGATTTTCGTGTAAAGGTAAGAGCGATGATTTAGTAGTCTCCAAGTGTTTCTTCCAGCTGTGCGAGTGCGGCAGCCAGTTGTTCATCGTTGGGTGCCACGCCGTGCCACTTGTGTGATCCCATCATGAAGTCCACGCCATTTCCCATTTCCGTCTTCATCAGGATCAATACAGGTTTTCCTTTTCCGGTACGAGATTTGGCTTCCGCTAAACCGGACAACACTTCGCTCATGACATTTCCGTTCATTTCGAGTACGTCCCAGCCGAACGCTTCCCACTTAGCGCGGAGGTTGCCCAGGGAGAGTACCTGTTCAGTAGCCCCATCAATTTGCTGGCCGTTGTAGTCGATCGTAGCGATGAGGTTGTCAACTTTGTTGAAGGGGGCATACATAGCCGCTTCCCAGATCTGTCCTTCCTGTTGTTCGCCGTCGCCCATCAGAACATACACCAGGTGGTTGTCGTTGTTGAGTTTCTTGGCACGCGCTGCTCCGATGGCTACGGAGAGCCCCTGTCCCAATGAACCGGACGCCACGCGCACGCCTGGCAGGCCTTCATGGGTGGTAGGGTGTCCCTGCAAGCGTGAATTGATTTGACGGAACGTTGCCAGCTCGCTCACGTCGAAGTATCCTGCGCGGGCCAGTGTACTATAAAACACGGGTGAAATATGCCCATTGGACAGGAAGAAAATATCTTCGTTCACTCCGTTTATATCAAACCCTTCTTTCCGCTTCATGGCACTGAAATACAGGGCCACAAAAAAGTCTGCGCAGCCCAATGATCCGCCAGGATGTCCAGACTGGCAAGCATGTACCATCCGCACGATGTCTCGTCTGACCTGCGATGCGATTTTTTCTAGCTTCGTGATGTCTTCGTTCATTATACTGGTTATTATTCGATTTGGCGCTAAGTTAAGATTTTACGATGAGAAAGGAAATCGGTGGACTGAAAAAGCGATGTCTGCGGTTACAGCAGCGGTTGCAACACTTTCCACACGTTTTTAGCAAGGATCCGATGGCCCTCGGCTGTGGGGTGAATGCCGTCTGATTGGTTCAAAGCGGAGTCTCCCGCCACGCCTTCCAGGAGAAACGGAACGTAGGCGGCGTTGTTCTGCTTAGCCAGCGCCGGGAAAATGGCGGTGAAGGCGCGGCCATAGTCGCCTCCCATACTGGGCGGTATCATCATGCCGGTGATCACCAGTAGGCAATCGGGGTAGGTGGCAGTGACTTTATCGAGAATGGATTGGAGGTTTTTCCGGGTTTCTTCGGTGGGGATTCCCCGCAGGCCGTCATTGGCACCGAGTTCCAACACGAAGATGTCGATCTTTTCGTTCAGCAGCCATTCGATCCGTTCGTTGCCGGCGGCTGACGTCTCGCCGCTCAAGCCGCCGTTGATCGTTCGGTACGGAAGATTCAGCGAGTCTATCCAATGTTGAATGACGCCCGGGAATGCCTGATCCTGGCTTTCCAGTCCCAACCCTGCGGTCAGGCTATTGCCAAAGAACAGGATGGTTTTGGAAGCAACGGTAGCCGTTGCCGGTGTGTCGGTTGGCTCATCGCCGGACGTTCCGGGGTTTTCAGAACGTGTGGCGTTGCCGCATGCCAGTGCAATCCAAAGTCCGAGTACCGCAAAAGAAGGCCGAATCCACCCCATGTTACATCGCTTCAGCAACGACCTCCTGCACTTCAGGCACCATCCGTTTCAATAGCCCCTCAATACCGGCTTTCAGTGTAACGGTAGATGACGGGCATCCACTGCAGGATCCGCGTAACTCCACGACTACCGTTCCATCTTCGAACGACTTGTAATTGATGGCGCCACCGTCCTGTTCAACGGCCGGGCGCACGTAGTCGTGCAGGATCTGCTGTATTTTGATTTCCGTTTCTGTACCTTCAGAGGCTATGTCCTCGTCTTTTGTGACTTCCTGAACTTTGAGTTCTGACTCCACCGCACCTTTTACGAATTCTTTCAGGATCCCTTCGATATCTTCCCAATCGGCATCGTCCGTTTTCGTGATGGTTACGAAATTGCTGGCAAAAAACACACCATTGACAAAGTTAAATTTAAAGAGTTCCCGCGCGAACGGAGACTCCTGTGCTTTTTCACGGTCGGGATAATCCAGGCTTCCGTTGATCAATAACTTATTGACCAGAAATTTCATGGTTGCTGGATTCGGTGTGTATTCTGTATAAACGTTGATAGTAGCCATGTTTCTGCTTTTTTACAAAGATATCAATAATCCGTAAACATCGGGTCAGCGCACGGTCAAACGTTATACACCTGTATAGTTCCAGGGCGTTATTTCCTTCAATTCGGATTTCACGGATTCACTGACATTCAGGGAATCAATGAACGTGCCTATGGCAGCCTCGGTAATCGCTTCGTTGGTACGTGTCAACTCTTTGAGGGCTTCATACGGTTTTGGATAACCTTCCCGGCGGAGAATGGTTTGGATGGCTTCGGCCACCACCGCCCAGTTCTGTTCAAGGTCGGCTTTCAGTGCACTTTCGTTCAAGATGAGTTTATTCAATCCTCTGGCCGTTGATTTAAGGGCAATCAAGGTGTGTGCTACCGGTACGCCGATGTTGCGTAGGACAGTAGAGTCGGTCAGATCGCGTTGAAGACGGGAGATGGGCAGCTTTGCAGCGAGGTGTTCAAACAACGCATTGGCGATTCCCAGGTTTCCTTCCGCATTTTCAAAGTCGATCGGATTGACTTTATGTGGCATAGCGGACGAACCGATCTGTCCCTTGGTGATTTTTTGCTTGAAATAATCCATTGAGATATAGGTCCATATATCCCTGCATAAATCAATCAGGATGGTGTTAATCCGCTTCAGGGCATCGCATTGCGCAGCGAAATAATCGTAGTGTTCAATCTGTGTGGTGGTTTGCGAGCGATGCAGACCGAGCACCTCATTTACAAACTTGTTTCCGAACGCAACCCAATCGTGGTTGGGATAAGCCACTTTATGGGCGTTGAAGTTGCCGGTTGCGCCGCCGAACTTAGCGGCATAGGGAACGGATTTCAGGGTGTCCAGCTGGTTTCGCAGCCGTTCCGAAAAAACACGTATTTCTTTCCCTAGTCGCGTCGGAGACGCCGGCTGGCCATGTGTACGTGCCAGCATGGGAACATCAGTCCATTCGCCGGCTAACTGTTCCAGGGCAGTAATCAGTGTTTCCAGTTGGGGGATATACACCTGTGTGATCGCCTCTTTCCACGAATACGGAATGGCCGTATTGTTCACGTCCTGGGAGGTGAGTCCGAAATGGATAAACTCGAGCGAGTCGGTCAGCCCCAGCAACTCAAACTTGTTTTTAAGGAAATATTCCACCGCCTTGACGTCGTGATTGGTTTCCTTTTCTTTTTCCTTGATCCACTGTGCGTCATCCCTGGAAAAATGCCTATAGATGGTTCGCAGCTTTTCATTCAGGCTTCCGTCAAAATGCGCCAGTTGAGGAATGCCTGATTGGGAAAGTGAAATGAAATATTCCACTTCCACAAAAACCCGGTATTTAATCAATGCGTATTCGGAAAAATATTCTGCTAACTCGTGTGTCGCTTGATGGTAGCGACCATCTACGGGAGAAACTGCCGTAAGCGGTGATAATGCCATACTGAATTCGTTTTCGGCAAAGGTAGCTATTTGTACGACGTTTTTCGAACGACGGAAGCAGAAATGACGATCAGGGGAAGGACGGGCTGCCCAACGAATCAGTTCGCAGCGTCGTGTCCGTTTGAACGGTGGTGTCGCCCCAGGTTGCCGTATCATGGGCCACAGAATCGGAAAAGATGGAATCTACTCCGTGTGTATTGCGATTCTCACCGGGATTTCCACATGAAGCTGCGGTTAGTCCAATGAACAGTCCGCAGGCTAATATCAATTTACTTGTTTTCATATAATCACCTTTAAATTAGCGCGTATAAAAATTTAATTATAACGATTAAATTGTAAGGCGTCCGCCGGTTACGGGAAGCGTGGCGCCGGAAATATAGTTGGCCTCGTCCGAAGCCAGGAATACATAGGCGGGCGCTACTTCTGCCGGTTGACCGGGACGTTCAAAAGGGGTATTTTCCCCGAAGTGTTCGTGGTCCGGAATGGTCGATGGAATCAGCGGTGTCCATATCGGCCCCGGCGCCACCGCATTTACGCGTATCCCCTTTCCCTGTTGCAATAAGATCTGACTCAAATTTGCCGTAAAATTTTGGATAGCGGCCTTGGTGGCGGCGTAAGGCAACAGGGTGGGATTAGGCTCATACGCATTGATGGATGTGGTATTGATGATGCATCCACCGGCGGGAATATGCGGCTCGGCCGCCTTGCAGAGGTAAAACATGCTGTGTATATTCACGGCGAAGGTCTTTTCCCATTCCCACGCAGGGATGTCCTGTAATGACTCGCGCGACATCTGATAGGCAGCGTTGTTTATGAGGATGTCGATCTTGCCAAACTCCTGAACGGCGGTTTGTACAATCTTCTGGCAATGGCGTTCGGAACTGATGTCACCTTTTACGGCGATGGCTTTCCGGCCCGCGTTCCTGACATGTTGCAACGTGTCTTCGGCATCCCGATCTTCCGTGTCATCTAGGTAACAGATGAGGACGTCGGCACCTTCCCGTGCAAACGCGATAGCTACCGCCTTTCCGATACCCGAGTCACCGCCCGTGATGATGGCGGCTTTACCTTCCAGCCGGTTTTTGCCGCGGTATGACTGTTCGCCGTGATCGGCCTTCGGATCCATTTCCTCTTCGGTTCCGGGAACCTCCTGTGGTTTCCGGGGAAACGGTGGCTTAGGATATTTTGTCGTGGGGTCCATTTCTTGATCTGTCATTGTCAGGCACCTTTTATGTGTATTCTTTTGAGCCAACAATTGAATCGGTGTATGGTTTCGATTAAAGGATCAGATTCTTATATTTGATGCAGAAGAACCAATTACGGATCTGGCCGGTCTTTCTGAATACCAGTATGATGCCGCCACCACGTTACATCCCACTAAAGGGGCAGGATGCCGCCGATATCAGCGCCTATTTGGCATCATACGGAAAAGATTGAATTGACGCCTTACATATTTTGTGAAACTTTTGATAAACGTGATTGTACTATGTACTATAAGCAAGGTTGGTAGCAAAGGAGGAGGTCATGGCAATAAAAAAAGAAAGCAAAGAAGTTTCGGCAAACAGTGATCAATTAAAAGACAAAGACGGTGAAGGATTGATCCGTCCGCGGCGTAACCTGAAGGAGAAGAAAGTCGAGAAAAATTATGAGGCGGGGGTAGACCCTCAGGAAGAGCAGATCAACCCCATTCCGGAAGGTACCGGCGATCAACGGGGAAATTCAAAGCCCGGAGGCGGCAATCGGCTGGTCTAAGGACAATGGCAAAAAATTCAAACATTTCAGCAACTGTATTGTAATCCTTAAAAATTTGACTAAACTTTTTTAGATTCAGTCGATTATCTGGTATCTGAGCGTTAA
>Ga0079224_100014710_pt1 | contig 10939 bp, 1 predicted proteins | sample Stecom2015_FD_80414 | JGI IMG/M metagenome (GOLD analysis project Ga0079224, IMG submission 80414) | Agricultural soil microbial communities from Utah to study Nitrogen management - Steer compost 2015 | ecosystem: Environmental > Terrestrial > Soil > Agricultural land | place: USA: Utah...
CGCCATCAAGGAGTCGAGCCCAATCTCGTGCAGCGAGTGGCGAGCATCGAGCCGCGAGGGATCGTCGAGGCCGAGCACCGCCGCGGCTTCGGCGAGCACCAGATCGAGCACGACCTGCTCGCGCTCGCCCTCGTCGGCATCGCGCAGGGCGGCGGCGAGCGATCCGCGAGCCGACGGCTGCGCGGGCCTGCTCGGTCCCTGGCCGAGCTCGGCCAGCAGCCCGGCCGCGCTCGCGGGGTCGAGCAGACTCGGGATCAGGCGAACCGGCGCGAGCACTGCGTTGGCGTGGCTCAGCGCGAGATCGAACAGCGCCAGGCCTTCTTCGACGGTGAACGAGTCGATGCCCCGCTGGCGAAGTCGCGCGACCGCGGCGTCGGACAGGCGCGAGGCCATGCCGCCTTCGGACCACGCTCCCCAGGCCAGGCTGATGGCCGGGAGCCCGAGCCGACGGCGGTGCACGGCCAGGGCGTCGAGGATCGTGTTGGCGGCCGCGTAGTTGGCCTGCCCGGCGGTGCCGGCCAGCCCGGCGAACGACGAGAACAACACGAACGCGTCGAGCTCGAGCTCGCGGGTGAGCTCGTGCAGGTTCAGCGCGGCCCGGACCTTGGCCGCGAACACCCGCTCGAAGTGCGCGGCGGTCAACGAGGCGATGGTCGCGTCGTCGAGTACGCCGGCAGCGTTAATGATCGCAGCCAGGGAGTGCGCGGCGGGAATCTGCGCGAGCACGTCGGCCAGCGCCGAGCGATCGGCGGCATCACAGGCGACGACCTCGACCTCGGCGCCGGCCTGCACGAGCTCGGCGATCAGGCCGGGCGCGCCGGGGCTCTCGCTGCCGCGCCGAGACAACAACAGCAGGCGTCGAACCCCGTGCGCGTGGACCAGGTGCCGGGCGAGCTGCGCCCCCAGCGATCCGGTGCCACCGGTGATCAGCACCGTACCCTCGGGATCGATCGACCACGGGGTCGTCGGCGTGTCGGGCCCGAGCCGGGCCAGACGCGGCACGATCGCGCCGTCGCCCCGCCACGCCAGCTCGGGCTCGTCGCTGACCAGGGCCAGCGCACGAGCGCAGCTCGACCACTCGTCGACATCGACGAGCCGAACACGGCGGTCTCGGGCCTCGGCCCGAACGCTGCGGAGCAGACCAGGCAGCCCGGCGTGGACCAGGTCGGCGGCACCGTCGTCGTCGGTGCTGATTCGTCGGGCGACGACGGCCAGCTCGGCGCTGCCGAGGCGGTCGTCGTCGAGCAGCCGGCGAAGCTCCGCGAACACGCTCCAGATCGCCGCGGACGGATCGTCGCTCGCGAGCCCGGGCCGGTCCGCGACCAGCAAGGCGACGCGCTCGGGCGCCGGAGCGCCGGCGTTTAGCGCCTCGATCAGCGCATCGACACAGGAGAAGCGCGGGCCGCCGAGCTCGGCCAGCTCGACCGGCGCGACCACGGTCCAGGCGAGCTCGGAGGTCTCGCCGCCGTCGACCGGTCGCCAGCGAAGCTCGTAGAGATCTCGCCGACCGGCCTGCAGAAACTTCGAGATCGGCGCGCGGCGGAGCGTGAACCCATCGATGGTCGCCAGCAACCCGCCGTCGCGCGACCACAAGCGGAGGTCGGAGCGGCTGTCGTCGTGCTCGTCGACGCGGCTCTCGGCGAATCCCGGTGCGTCGTGCCGGCCGTACCAGACCAGCCGACGGACGGCGACCGGCAACCGAGGTACGCCGTCCTTCGGGGCTCCGCTCAGCAGCAGGATGAGCCCGAACGCGTTGTCGATCTGCCGGGGGGACAGCGGTGAGTCGGCGCGGTCCGACTCATCGGGCTCGAACACGCCGAGCACCGCTCGTGGGTCGATCGGCGCGGTCTCGCGGATCGCCCACCAGTGCTCGCGCCAGTCGATATGGACCTCGCGCATGATGCCGTCGCGCTCGGCGATGGTGTCGTGCAGGTCACCCGCGGGCCGGGGGAGCTCGGGATCGGTCGAGCCGGCGGTCGACGGGGCGAGGATCGCCGCGGCGTTTTGCTGCCACTCGCCGGCCTGTTGCGTCCAAAACTGCGCGTGAAAGCCCGGGCCGTCGTCGAGCGGCGTCAGCCGAACCTTGGCGATCGTGCTGTCGTCGTCGCTGTCGAACGAGACCGAGCGGAGGAAGTCGACGTCGCGCAGCTCGATCGGGCGCCCGGGCCAGTGCGACTCGGCGACCGCCAGGAACACCGAGACATAGAGCGCGCCCGGGACCACCACGCGGTCGTAGATGACGTGCTCGCGCAGGTACCCCTGGACTCCGGGGCCGATCGGCACGGCGTGCTCGGTCCCGCTCGGCAGGTCGGAGCGGGCGCCCGAGAACGCGTAGCGGCCGGCCGAGCCGGCGACCGGCTGCAGCATCGTCGTGGGCGCCAGCCAGTGCCGCTCGCGTTGAAACGAATAGGTGGGCAGCTCCACCCGCCGGGGCTGCGCGGGATCGAAGTGAGCCCGCCAGTCGACCGAGACCCCCTGGGTGTGGAGGCTGCCGAGCGCGAGCGCCAGGGTCTCGAGCTCGGGACGGTCGCGACGCAGCGCGGGGATCAGCGCGATGGTCTCCTGCCCGCTCGCGGACAGACAGCCGGCCGCCATCGACGACAGCACGCCGTGGGGCCCGAGCTCGAGCATCACCGAGACGCCCTGGGTCTCGAGCGTGCGGACGCCGTCGAGGAACCGGACCGCCTCGCGGACGTGCCGGACCCAGTACTCGGGCGAGCACAGCTGCTCGACGGTCGCGAGCTCGCCGGTCACGTTGGAGACGATCGGGATGCGGGGCGCCGAGAAGCGCAGCGACGAGACGACCTCGCGAAACTGCGCCAGCATCCCGTCCATCCGCCGCGAGTGAAACGCGTGGCTGACCGCCAGCCGCTGGGTCTTGCGGCCCAGCGTCGCGAAGCGCTCGGCGAGCGCGAGCACCGGTTGCTCGTCGCCCGACACGACCGTCGACATCGGACCGTTGAGCCCGGCGATGTCGACCCCCGGGTGGTCCGCGAGCAACGGCCGGATCTCCTGCTCGGAAGCATGGATCGAGACCATCGCGCCGCCGCGCGGCAACGCCTGCATCAGACGGCCACGAGCGGCGACCAGCTTGCAAGCGTCCTCGAGCGAGAGCACCCCCGCGACATGAGCCGCGGTCAGCTCGCCGATCGAGTGGCCGAGCAGCACGTCGGGGACCACCCCGCGCGCCTCGAACCACCGCCACAGCGCGACCTCGACGGCGAACAGCGCCGGTTGGGTGTACGCGGTCTCGTGGATCAGCGCCGCGAGCTGTTCGTCGTCGGCGAACAGGATCTCGTCCAGCGGGCGCTCGAGCTGACCGGCAAAGCCGGCGCAGATCTGCGCGAGGCTGGCTGCAAAGTCCGGATGCTCGGACGCGAGCTCGCGGCCCATGCCGACTCGCTGGGCGCCCTGGCCGGTGAACAGCACGGCCAGCTTGCAGGGCGAACCGCGACGAGTCACCCCCGTGATCGAGGTCTTGGCGGCTCCGCCTTGCTGCAAGGTCCGCAGCGCGTCGGTCAGCTCGCCGAGATCGCGGGCGACGACCACCGCTCGGCGCTCGAAGTGCGTGCGGGTCAGCGCGAGCGAGTAGCCGAGGTCGGCGAGCGCCAGCTCGGACGAGTCGTCGACGAACTCCTGCAGCCGCCTTGCTTGCTCGCGCAGCGCCTCGTCGGTGCGCGCCGACAGCAGGACCGGGACCAGCGTCGGGGTCGACGGCGGATCGGCGTCGGTCTTCGGCTCGGCCTCGACCGGCGGCGCCTGCTCGAGGATCACGTGCGCGTTGGTGCCGGACAGCCCGAACGACGACACGCCCGCGCGGCGGGGGTGATCGACCGGCCACGGGCGGAGCCGGTCGACCACCGAGATGCCGATGTGGTCCCAGTCGATGTGCGGGTTCGGGGGTTGGCTGTGCAGGCTGGTCGGGAGCTCGCCGTAGCGCAGCGCCGCGATCACCTTGGCGATGCCGGCGACGCCCGACGCCGCCTCGAGGTGGCCGATGTTGGTCTTGACGGTCCCGACCAGCAGCGGCTGCGATCCCTTGCGTGCCTTGCCGTAGACCGCGTCGAGTGCATGGACCTCGATGGGATCACCGAGCGAGGTGCCGGTCCCGTGGCACTCGACATAGCTGACGTCCTCGGGCTCGAGCCGGGCATCGGCGAGCGCGCGACGGATCACCTTGCGCTGCGCGGCGCCGTTGGGGACGGTGATGCTGCTGCTCGCGCCGTCGTGAACCACCGCGGAGCCGCGGATCAGCGCCAGGATCTCGCGGCCGTTGGCTCGCGCGTCGCTGAGCCGCTCGAGCACCAGCGCGACGGCACCCTCGCCCCGGCCATAGCCGTCGGCGTTGGCCGAGAAGGTCCTGCAGCGGCCGGAGGGCGACAGCGCGTGGGTCCGGGCCAGCAGCGTGAAGGTGCGCGGGCTGGAGATCGCTGAGGTCCCGCAGGCCAGCGCCAGCGAGCTCTCGCGCGCACGAAGCGAATTGCAGGCGAGATGAACGGCGACCAGCGAAGACGAGCAGGCGGTGTCGGTCGCGACCGCGGGGCCCTGCAGGCCGAGATGGTAGGCGATGCGGCCCGCGGCGAAGGAGATGTGGGTCCCCATGATCGCGTAGGCGTCGCTCTCGGGGACGTAGTGCATCAGCGAGCCGTAGTCGCTCTCGCCGATGCCGACGAACACTCCGGTGCTCGAGTCGATCAGGCTCGCGGGCACGATCCCGGCCCGCTCGAGCGCCTCCCAGGCGGCCTCGAGGACCAACCGGTGTTGGGGGTCGATGCTCTTGGCCTCGCGCGGGCTGATGTTGAAAAACCCCGCGTCGAACTTGTCGATGTCCGCGAGGAACCCGGCCTCGCGGGTGTAGATCTTGCCCTGCGTGCTCGGGTCCGGATCGTAGAGCGCGTCGAGATCCCAGCGGCGCGAGGGGATCGGTCCGACCGCGTCGACCTCGGCCTGGAGCAGCCGCCAGAGGCCCGCGAGATCGACCACTCCGCCCGGCAGGCGTAGACCGATCCCGACCACCGCGATCGGCTCGTCCCGCCCCGACTCGAGCTCCGAGACCTTCTCGCGTAGACGCTTGACCTCCGCGAGTGCACGAACCAGTCGCGCTCGGAATTCATCCTGCGATGTGCTCATCAGATCTCTCCCAGGAGCGAGTCGGCTTCTCCGAGCAGCTCGTCGTCGGACAGCCCGTCGAACTCGTGGTCGACGGACGGCTCGGCCGCGGCCGCGGCCGCCGGATCTCCGAGCAGCTCGTCGGCGAGCACGTCGGCCACGCGCTGCGGCGTCGGGTAGTCGAACGCGAGCGTCGACGGCAGTCGGAGCCCGGTCAGCTCCTGAATGTGCTGGCGCAGCTGCACGGCCATCAGCGAGTCGAGCCCGAGGTCGGCGAAGCCGGTGCGCGGGTCGAGCGAGCTGCCCGAGGCGAAGCCCAACACCGACGCGGTCGCGTCCAGCACGTGCTGCAGCAGCAGCCGCTGCTGGTCGGCGCGAGGCAGCCCGGCGAGCTGGTCGAGCAGGCTGGTCTCGCTGCCGGCCGCGCCGTCGAGCGCCTGCTTGGCCTCGTCGATCTCGTCGAGCAGCGGTCGATGTCGGCTCGACATGTACGAGGGCGTGAAGCGATCCCAGTCCATGTCGACGACCATCAACGTGGTGTCGTCGCGCGCGAGCGAGTGCGCCAGCGCCTCGATCGCGAGCTTGGGATCCATGGGCTGCAGACCGTGCGACTCGAAGTGCTCGCGCAGCTCACCGGTCGCCATGCCGTGCTCGCCCCATGCACCCCACGCGATCGACGTGGCCGGCAGTCCGCGGCCGGCGCGGTGCTCCGCGAGCGCGTCGAGCAGCGAATTCGCGGCCGCGTAGGCGCCCTGCTGGCCGCCGCCGAGCACCGCGGAGGCCGACGAGAACGTGACGAACGCGTCGAGCTCGAGCTGCTCGGTCAGCGCGTGCAGGCTCAACGCGCCGACGGCCTTGCCGGTCGCCACCCGCCGGTACTCGTCGAGGGTCAGATCGGCGAGCCCCCGCAGGTCGCCGAGCACCCCGGCCGCGTGGAAGATTGAACGCAGCGGTGCCTGGTCGTGCCGCAGGTCGGTCACCAGCGCGGCCAGTGCCGCGGGATCGGAGCTGTCGCAGGCGACGATGGTCACCCGGGTACCCAGCGCCGCGAGCTCGGCTTGCAGCTCGCGAGCGCGAGCGGAGTCCGCCCCTCGGCGACTGGTCAGGACCAGGTGCTCGACGCCCGAGCTCGCCAGCCAGCGCGCGACCTGGGCTCCGACCGCCCCGGTCCCGCCGGTGATCAGCGCGGTGCCGCGGGCCCGGAACTCGGGCCTCGCTCCGCGCGGAAGCGGAGCTCGAACCAGGCGACGCACGAACAGCTTGCCCGCGCGCAGGGCCAGCTGATCCTCGGCGTCCGAGCGATTGATGGCGACCACCAGCGCGGCCAGGGTCTGCTGATCCTCGGCGTCGACGTCGATGAGCCCGCCCCATCGTCGCGGGTGCTCGAGCGCGAACACTCGCGCGAGCCCGGCGACCATCGCCTGCTCGGGATGCCCGACCGGCTCACCCGGGTGCACCGCGGCCGCCGAGTGGGTCACGAACCACACCGGAGCTTCGATCTGCGCGGCGGCCAGCGCCTGCATCACGGCCAGGGTCGCCCTGACCCCGACGGTGGCCGCCGACGAAGCTGCGTGGTCGCGCTCGTCGAGGGCCAGCAGCGAGATCACGCCGCTGACGTGCGCCTCGCCGAGCGTCGCCTTCAACGACGCGCCCAGCTGCGCACGATCGTGGCTCGCGTCGACGGTCAGCGACAGCGGCGGCGCACCGGTCTGGCTCTCGAGCACCCCGCACAGCAGTTTCGCCAGCGGCTCGCGAGCCGCGCTGGCGACGACCAGCCAGCTCTGACCCGTGACCGGCCGAGCGACGGTTCGCCCGGCCCGCCAGACCACGCGGTAGCGCCAGCCGTCGACGGTCCGCGAGCGATGCTCTCGCTGGTAGCGATCGCGAAGGGCGGCAAACAGCGCTCGTGATGATTCGTCGAGCTCGAGCCCGAAGAGCTCGGCCAGCGCCTCGTCGCCAGCTTCGACGGCGGTCCACAGCGCGGCGTCCTGCGGCTCGCTCGACGGCGTGGTCGGCTGGGTCTTGCGCCGCTCGAGCCAGTGGCGCTCGCGGGCGAACGCGTAGGTCGGCAAGTCCACGACCGTCGGGTGATGCGGAGCGAGCCAGGCCAGCCAGTCGACCGGGTGGCCGTGGCAATGAAGCTTGGCCAGCGACAGGTGCACTCGCGCGAGCTCGCCCTCGTTGCGACGCAGCGTCGGCACCACGGCACCGGGCGCTCCGGACACGGCGATCAGCGCGTCGATGGCCACCGGTAGCACCGGGTGCGGGCTGACCTCGACGAACAACCGGTGGCCCGAGCCAAGCACCTCGCGGACCGCGTCGGCGAAGCGGACGGTCTGCCGGAGGTTTCGATACCAGTACCCTGCGTCGAGCTCGGGACCTTCGACCGCGCGGAGATCGACCGTCGAGATCATCGGGACCGACGCGGGTTGCGGTCGGACGTCGGCCAGCATGCGCAGCAACTGATCGCGGATCGGCTCGATCTGGGCGCAGTGCGACGCGTAGTCGACCTTGACCTTGCGCGCGAAGATGCCCTGGCCGTCGAGCGAAGCAACCAGCGCGTCGATGGCCTGCGGCTCACCCGAGACGACCGTCGACGCCGGGCCGTTGTCGACGCCGATCGACAGGCGGGAGCCGTACGGCTGGAGATGGTCGTGCAGCTCGTCGGCGGACAGATGCACGGCGGCCATCGCCCCGGTCCCGGCCAGCGAGCGGATCACCCGACTGCGCAGCGCCACGATCTTGGCCGAGTCGGCCAGGCTCAGGATCCCGGCGATGTGGGCCGCGGCGATCTCACCCTGGCTGTGACCCACGACCACGTCCGGCGTGATCCCGAGCGAGCGCCAGACCCCGGCCAGCGAGATCATCATCGCCCACAGGACCGGCTGAACCACGTCGACGCGCTCGAGCAGCGACGGCTCGCCGTCGAGCACGTCGAGCAGCGACCAGTCGACGTGGGGGGCGAGCGCGTCGGCGCAGGCCTGCATGTGCTCGCGGAACACCGACGACTCTCGCAGCAACGCCGAGGCCATCGCCGGCCACTGCGAGCCCTGACCCGGGAACACGAACACGACCTTGCCCTCGACCTCGGCGTTGGCGCTGACGTAGCGAGCGTCGGGGCTCAGCCGCGCCAGCGCGTCGAGGGTGTCGAGGGCCTGCTGCCGATCGTCGGCGACCACCACCGCCCGACAGTCGAACTGCGTGCGGGTGGCGATCAGCGAGTGGGCGACGTCGACGAGCTCCAGCGCCGGCCGGGCTGCGATGTGCGAGCGCAAGCGTGCCGCCTGCTCGCGCAGCGACGCCTCGGTCCGGGCGCTGACGACCAGGGGGATGTGCGGCGGTCGTTCGCGCGACTCGGGCGGGGCGTCGGGGGTGGTCGGCGGCGGAGCCTCCTCGACGAGCAAGTGAGCGTTGGTGCCCGAGATCCCGAACGCCGAGACCGCGCCACGTCGGGGGCGATCGCTCGCGGTCCACGGCCGCGGCGTCGCCAGCAAGCGAACCGTACCCTCCGACCAGTCGACCTCCGGCGTCGGGTTCTCGCAAAACAGCGAGCGCGGCATCAGCCCGTGCTGCATCGCCAACACCAGCTTCATCAGGCCGGCCGCGCCGGCGACCGCTTGCGTGTGGCCGAAGTTCGACTTGATCGAGCCCAGCCAGACCGGCTCGCTGGCGGTGTGCTCGCGGCCGTAGGTGGCAATCAGCGCGTTGGCTTCGATCGGATCGCCGAGCTTGGTCCCGGTCCCGTGGGCTTCGATGATGTCCACGTCCTTGGCCGAGAGCCCGGCAGCGGCGAGCGCCGCCCGGATCACCCGCCGCTGCGCGGGCCCGTTGGGCGCGGTCAAGCCCTGGCTGCGGCCGTCTTGATTGATCGCCGAGCCGCGGACCAGCGCGAGGATTCGGTGACCGTTGCGCTGCGCGTCGCTCAGCCGCTCGAGCACCAGCATCGCGGCGCCCTCGGCCCAGCCCGCGCCGTCGCCCTCGGCCGCGAACGCGCGGCAGCGGCCGTCGACCGACAGGGTCTTGAGCCGCGAGAACCACAGCAGCGGATCCGGTGTCGAAAACACCGTGGCCGCGCCGGCCAGCGCGAGCTCGCACTCACCATGGCGAAGCGACTGGCAGGCCAGGTGAATGGCCACCCCCGCGCTGCTGCAAGCCGTGTCCACGGTGAACGCCGGACCCTGGAGCCCGAGCGAGTAGGAGATTCGACCGGAGGCGACGCTGCTGAGGTTTCCGAGCGTGCCGTAGCCGTCGGTCGCGAGCTCCGGCGGCGGCACCAGGCCCAGATAGTCGTCGTAGAGCGTGCCGACGAACACGCCGGTGCTGCTCTCGTACAGCGACGCCGGAACGATGCGCGCGTGCTCGAGCGCCTCCCAGCTCAGCTCCAGCAGCAAGCGCTGCTGCGGATCCATCGCGGCGGCCTCGCGGGGGCTGATGCCGAAGAAGCCCGCATCGAAGAAGTAGGGCTCGTCGATGAAGCCACCCCCGGTCGTGTATGTGGTGCCGGGCTTGTCTCGGTCCGGGTCGTGGAGGCCGTCGAGCTGCCAGCCACGATCGGTGGGGAATCCCGTGACCGCGTCGCGGCCCTCGGCCAGCAGGTTCCACAGCTCCTCCGGCGAGCGCACGCCGCCGGGGAACCGACAGGCCATGCCGACAATCGCGACGGGCTCGCGCTGCTTGGCCTGCAGGAGCTCGAGCTGTTGCAGATCTTGTTTGGTCTGGCGTAGCGCCGCTGTGGTCTTCTCGAGGTAACTTCGGAGCTTCTGTTCGATCTCGCTCATCCGTTGATCCCTTTGAGCTCGGCGTCCAGCAAGTCGAACAACTCGTCATCGCTGACCCCCGACAGATCGGCCTGATCGTCGGGGCTGGTCTTGCTCGCGTCACCGGCGAAGCGCCCGAGCAGCTCACGCAATCGGACGGTGATCCCGGCCCGCTCGAGCTCGTCGCTCGACATCGACGCGACCATGGTCTCGATCCGTGCCAGCTCCGACAGCACCGGTGAGTCGCTCGGTGTCGGATCGACCGCCTCGATGTGCAGCTCCTCGAGGATGAACTTGACCAGCGCCCCCGGGGTCGGGTGATCGAACAGCAGGGTCGACGGCAGCCGCAGGTTGGTCGCGTTCTGCAGGCGGGTCCGCAGCTCGACGGCGACCAGCGAGTCGAGCCCGAGGTTCTTGAGCGGGCGATCGGGGCCGAGCGTCTCGGGCCGCGAGATGTCGAGCGCCCCGGCGATCTCGGTGCGGACCAGATCGAGCAGGGTCCGCTCGCGCTCCTTGTGCGAGAGCCTGGCGAGCCGCTGGGCGAGGGTCAGCGGGCCTGCGGCGGCGCCGTCGGCCACGTTCTTGGCCCGGCGGCGCGGGGCCACGCGGACCAGGCCGCGCAGCATCGGCGGGATCTGTTCGGCGTGGCTGGTGAACGCGCTGGTGTCGAGGTGGACCGGCACCAGCGAGGCCTCCGGTCGGCCGAGCGCGGTGTCGAGCAACGCCAGGCCCTCGGCCTGGGTCACCGGGATCAGGCCGCGTCGACGAAAGCGGGCCTGATCGGAGCCGGACAGGCGCGCGGCCATGCCCTCGGCCGCCCACGGTCCCCACGCGAGGCTGGTCGCCGGTAACCCGAGCGCCTGCCGATGAGCCGCGAGCGCGTCGAGGAACGCGTTGGCGGCCGAGTAGCTGGCCTGGCCGGCGTTGCCGAGCACGCCGACGATCGACGAGAACATCACGAACGCGCCGAGCTCGAGCCCGGCGGTGAGCTCGTGCAGCGCGAGCGCACCCTCGACCTTGGGCCGAAACACCCGGTTGACCCGCTCGAGCGTGAGCGAGTCGATCACGCCGTC
>Ga0079224_100014711_pt1 | contig 10939 bp, 9 predicted proteins | sample Stecom2015_FD_80414 | JGI IMG/M metagenome (GOLD analysis project Ga0079224, IMG submission 80414) | Agricultural soil microbial communities from Utah to study Nitrogen management - Steer compost 2015 | ecosystem: Environmental > Terrestrial > Soil > Agricultural land | place: USA: Utah...
AGAGTAATTATGAAAATATTGGTTATTAATTCCGGCAGCTCGTCGATTAAATTTCAATTACTGCAGATGCCGGCTGCTACCTTGTTGTGCAGTGGTATGGCTGATCGCATTGGCAGCAAAAACAGCCAACTCAGTTACAAAACAGACACCGTAAATAGCCGACAAACCATCGAGCTTAAAAACCATAAGCAAGGTTTGAAAAATATTGCTGAATTATTATTGGATAAGGACGTTGGAGTGATTCGCGATAAGGCAGAAATTATCGCTGTTGGTCATCGGGTGGTCCAAGGTGGTCAATTATTCTCCGAAACCACTTTAATCGATACCCGGGTAAAGCAGGAAATTCAAGTCTTTGCCGATTTGGCGCCGTTACATAATCCCCCTAATTATGAAGGTATATTAGTGTCTGAGCAGCTGTTTCCGGCAGCCAAACAAGTGGCGGTTTTCGATACTGCCTTTCACCAAAGCATTCCTGAGGTTGCCAATCAGTATGCCATCCCTAAGGAACTGTACAAAGACAACAACATTCAAGTCTATGGCTTCCATGGTGTTAGTCATCAATACGTTTCACAACAGGCGATCAATTATCTGGGGCTGGAAAAATCTAATATCATTACCCTGCATTTAGGAAATGGATGCAGCATGACAGCTATTAAAGATGGTCGAAGCATTGATCACAGTATGGGATTTACGCCTTCTAACGGACTGATTATGGGATCGCGCAGTGGTGATATTGATCATGGCATTATTTTTCATTTGGTGGATAAGCTTGGTTATGACCTCGATCAAGTGAATGCCCTTTTGAATAAACAGAGCGGTCTGTTGGGATTGACCGGTTATAGCGACCTACGAGATATTGAGGCCCAAGCTGAGCAGGGTAACTTTGACTGTCGTTTGGCATTAGACATGAGTGCCTATCGCATTAAGAAATACATTGGTGCTTATGTAGCCGCCATGAATGGCTTGGATGCCATTGTTTTTACAGCCGGTATTGGCGAGAATTCGAGTTCGATGCGATCATTGGTGTGTGCCGATATGGATTTTTACGGCATTGAATTGGATGATGATAAAAACAGTCAAAAAACAGATAATATCCAAGAGATTAATGGCACAACATCCGCTGTTAAGGTGCTGGTTATTCCGACCAAAGAAGAGTTGGAAATTGCCAAGCAAGTGTATCGATTGCTCGATAAAAGTTAGTTTTTTTGGTTACAGAATTTAATATTAAGAATTATTGATATACGGTCTATAAAAGCGTATAATGATTATCTGAGGCGCTGATTATAAAAGGTTTTTAACATCAGCAGAATGAGCCTAATTGCTCACATTATTTAATTAATAGACTAAGGAGTATTTATGACAATTCGAATTAATGATATTGCCCCAAATTTTACCACCGACTCCACTGCCGGTGAGATAACTCTTCATGACTGGGTTGGTGACAGTTATGCCATTTTGTTTTCTCACCCAAAAGACTTTACCCCGGTTTGTACCACTGAGTTTGGAGCGGTGGCTAGACTGGTGCCGGAATTTAAGAAACGCAACACCAAGGTGATGGGTGTCTCAGTGGACAGTGTCGAAGAACACCACAAATGGATGCGTGATATCGAAAATTTTGCCGGTGCGCCGGCTGACTTTCCGATTATTGACGATACTTCATTACAAGTCGCCAAATTGTATGACATGTTACCGGCCGAGTCAGTTTTACCGGATGGTCGTACTGCAGCTGACAGTGCCACGGTCAGAACTGTGTTCATTATTGGGCCAGACAAAAAAATTCGTTTGACCATGTCTTATCCGATGTCTGTGGGTCGCAACTTTGCAGAAATTATTCGGGCTTTGGATGCCATTCAAGCCACTGATGGCAAACCTCTTGCTACACCAGCCGATTGGCGACCTGGTGAAGACGTGATTGTCGGTTTGGATTTGGACGATGAGCAGGCCAAAGAAAAGTTTGGTGAGATTGATATTAAGTTGCCTTACTTGCGTTTCACCAAAGCTCCAAAGTAACAAACCAATGACTCGCTAAGTTCTTTCAGCTTAAGTAACTTTAATGGGGGCGATTACAACCAGTTTGTTAGTAATCCCCCCTGTTATTAACTTTTTGCATGGTAACAGACTGATTTTAAATAAGAATCTATTTTTAGTTAGGTGGTACTTATAATCGTGGCAAGTTTATCAATCTTAAATGAAATCATTAAAGTGTTTATATAAGCTTCTTTCCAGATTCCTTTTATTATTTTTAACTTTGAATAATTAATCTTTCAGCTGGGTTTTAAAAATATCCGACTCAGCACGATCAGTCCGGGTAATAAGGATTCTATTTTCATCACGGTCAACGCTTAACGCGGGCCCTACAGAGTAAGGTTGATAACTGGTGATGAACTCTTGTACACCTGTATTGATGTTGTAACGCCAAATCCCGGCTTGTTTACCACTCTGGCTGTAATAAACAGATTGATTGACAGCTGTCCATAAGTTTAAAGCTTTGCGATTGAAGTCATTAACTATGATGTGCTCAGTTGCTAAATCGGGGTTGTAATGGAAAAGACCATCTTGGTCTAATTTTGAATAGACTAAGTGGCCATCAGATAGTGCCATAAAACGGCTCACTGATTCAATGGGAAGTAATTTTTGCAGGCCATCACTCGAAAAGATGATTCGTCCTTTGTTTTCTTCTGATTTTGATAGTGAATAATAGTTATTGTCCATTAAGACCGTGCTGATATGATTTTCAGCAAAAGGTGCTGAATGGTATTGTTTGGTTACTGTATCAAAAATAATGCTGCTGTATCCTTGATCATCATTAAGGGTAACGCTAATAAACCGGCCTTCATTGCTCCAAATAGGACGAGTTAATTTAGCGCTTGGAATGCTTAATACTAATTGTTCACTGGCCGTCTTGAAGTCATATAACCAAATTGAGCCAGTGTCTTGTCGATTACTGGAAAATACAAATTGTTGAGAATCGGGGGAAAAAAAGGGGTTGTTGTCGTATTTTGTCGAATGAATAAGTCGTTCCATGGTCTCATAACGCATATCATATAACCAAATATTAGCTTCGTAGTTGACTTCTTGGAAGGTCATTTGTTGACGGGCATGATCAAACGAGGGATGTTGGGCTCCGTAGGCGCCGAGTAGTTGAATTGATTTGTCGACAATATTAATGAGCCATAATTGTCGACTTCCGTTTAAATCTGAATCAAATACCAAATGGTCTGAATCGTACCAATCGTGGCTGACGGTATAATGTTTATTATCAGTGAGTGCTATCTCTTTATTACTTACTAAATTTTTGAGCCATAAATTACGAACACTGTAGCTTCCTCGTGAAAAGCTTAGCCATTGGCCGTCCGGACTAATTTTGGGTGACCAATCCATTTCGTTTAAGTTGTCGGGGGTGGTGATTGTATCGTTTTCATCGGTATCTAAACGGAAGGCTTGAATGCCTACACTTTTCTTATTGGGCGCCGAAAAGTAGATGGACTGATTGCTCTTATTCCAAGCAAGAGTTCGTGATTCGGCATTATAATAACAGCTTGCTAAGTCACTAAACTGATGTTCACTTAAATGATAAAGTTTTAGTCTGCAAACACCCTTGTTTCGAGCCGTCATTACAACAGCTTGCTTATCAGCTATTAAAATTGGCGAGGCTAAATCATGATCGGCTAAACGTATTGTTTGTTTTTGATTTGGGGTGTCCAGTGTTTCGATGATTATCTCGCTATTAAGTGAGCCTTGTTTAACATATAGTATTTGTTGCCCGTCTTGACTTAAAGTGCTTTGTTGTTCCATACCGGGTTGAAATGTAACTCTTTGGGCGTTGGCAACGGCATTTTGTAACTGGTTTACGGGACTGCTATGTCGGCTATAAACAATGACCAAGCTGAGTGTTAATAGAAATACAAAGATAAGCAGTTGTAAACGCCGATTCTGGCTTTTCTTGGTTTTAATGGTTTCTACTTCTGCTACAAATTGATAGCCTTTTTTGGGTCGTGTTTTGATATATTTGGCTTCGCTGGCAGAATCACCCAGCAGTTTTCGCAATTCTGCTATGGTTCTTGATAAGGCATCCTCGTTCACTATCTTATCGGCCCACACTGAATCTATAAATTGTTGTCTGAATACCACCTCCGGAGCCGCAGTTATTAATATTTTCAATACCTGATTGGGTTGCGGAGCAAGACGATATTCGGTGCGACCTTTATTAAGTACGCCAGTTGCTGGGCAATAGATCCATGAATTAAATGTAAGAAGCTCATTGGCTTGAGTTGTGCTTTTAGGCGTAGTCATGATCGTCTGAGAGTAAAAAGGAAGTTTTCCGAAGGTTTTTAATGGCTTTAAAGCTTAACTTATAAGTCTTTTTTAACAGGAAATAATTTGTATGAGAACTTTTACTTTAGTATTAATAATGATTATAACAACACCATCTATTCAAGCACAAGATTTAGGGGATCCTAATTGTGATTCACTGTTACTGGTCAGTGGTTGGTTTAGCAATAGTGTAAAAATATATGATGGGTGTAGTGGTGAGTATGTTCGTAATTTAGCAGAAAATGGTGTACTTTCTGGCCCTCAATCCATTTTTGAAGATCAAAATGGGGACGTCGTAGTTGTGAGTGAGTCGAGTCATGAGTTAATTAAATTTGATCGGGGGACTTTGTCGAATCCAAGTACGGTTATCTCACCTGGATTGATGAAAAATCCGATTACGGTAGTGAAAAAGGACAATCAGACAATTTATCTGGGTGGCTATTCTAATAATGAAGTTGTTGAGGTAAATACCCAAACTTGGCAAAAGGTTAAAACAATTCTACCTGCTAATAATGGTCAGGTGAGTGGTATTGATATTGGGATGGCCATGGGGCCTGATGGAATGCTTTATATTCCGGGTTATGGTTCGCATAATATCATTCGTTTAAATCCTAATACTGGCGCAAGTAGTGTTTTTGTCGCTTCAGGTGATCAAGGTTTAGATCGTCCACGAAGTATTTTATTTGTCAATAACATGATGTTGGTATCAGCATGGGGAAATAAGGCGATCTTACAATATAACTTACAAGGTCAATTTCAGCGTGTGGTTGTATCTAATTTAACAGGTGTTGCCGGTATGGTTCAGGATGGTCCTGGACATATCTTAGTGACCAGTGATAATTTTAATACTGTACAACGTTATGACCTGTCTGATTTTAGTAATGAAACTATTATTAAGGGTGGTAAAAGTGGTCTGAAAGGAGCAACCTTTGTTTACAGATTAGAAAAACAATCAACAATAAAAGAAGTATCTAATATGCGTCAAGCTTGGGTGACCGGTGTCGGTGATATTACTGGCAAGCAAATTTTGGTAACTGAGTTTGCAGCTACTTTAGGTGGTGCATTTGGTGATGATTTTAATCCCAATGAGATTGAGCCAGTGTTATGGGGTGAAATTTTAATAGATTTCACTAATTGCCATCAAGCAGAGATGGTCTATGCTTCAAATTTATCTATCGGTGGTTCGGCTTTTGGCGCTGACGGATATACAATCAATCGAATGGCTATGAACCCAGGCGGTTTGGCTTGTGAAGCTTCTGGGTTTCAGAATGTTAATAATACTCAATGGATGGCTGGTTCATTTTTTGGTGGCTCTGAACGCAATGGTGAGGGTTTTAATATTGATGTGCTTGAGGATAATCGAGCCATTGTAACTTGGTATACTTACTTACCTATCAAGTAATCACCCTGAAAATTTGAGTTTTAAATGAAGGTATTTTTTTAAAAAAACATAATCAGCCAATCAATGAATCGAGAGATCATTCATTGATTGGCATTAGCCTAATTATTCAAATTAAAATTGGTAACCCACACCCAATAAAACGCCTTGCTTACCCAGTAAAAATAAATCAACACCCCATTGGTTTTTTTGGTAGCCAATCCCTGGAACGATAACGGGTGCCACGCCTAATTCTTCATTAAACATTAAATTGTCTTTATACTCACCTTTATAGCCGTGAATCAGGCCGGCAGTCAGTTGCGCACGTAGACCAGGGTATATGTTATTGAGATTAAACATTTTTCCGTAGAACAGGTATTGGGAAAATTGGTCAAAAGAGTTATTGAACAAAGCCAGACCGTACAGATGATTATTGGGTTTAATAACCTCTAAACTGACCAACCATGCACCGCCTGAATAGGTGTCTTTATTGTTATAGTGGGTATAGGTCCCGGCCCATAAATAAAGACTATCTCTATCCGTATCATAAAACTTCCAAGCAGACGCTTTGTTCATAATGAGTAAGCTGCTAATTATCAGTAAGACTGTGTAAAGACGAACCATTTTATGATTTAAGGTTAAAGAGACGCATTATAATGGTGGATAGTTACTACTTGAAAGATTAAAGGTATTAAAATGTCGGATAGAATGGTTTCTATTATCCGGTTTTATTTTGTAATTACAGTTTCTTTATGGATGATAGAGTGGCCGTTATAGAGGGGTATTTTGAATGAAGGTTATAACAGGAATACGATGAGCGCATTTTTAATTGTTGATACTAAAATAAACAACGCAGAAGCTTATGAGGGCTATAAAAAACAAGCCAAGCCCATCGCCGAAAAGTTCGGTGGGGTTTATCGTGCCCGAGGCGGTAATATGGATGTCAGAGAGACAGATTTGTGGTCACCAACGCGGGTGGTTATTATTGAATTTCCAGATTTCGAAAGTGCCCAAGCGTTTGTGGATTCTGACGAATATGCACCGGTAAAATCAATCCGTTTGCAACATGCCGATTGCACATCTTTTATAGTTGATGGTGGTTAGGAACGAATTTTATTGCGACAGATGTGCTCAGCCAGCACATTGATTTAATTCAATTATGGCGAATCGTGCAATTCTTCTTTCATGTTAAGATGAGTCGATATAGTGAGGATATCTTAATAATGACTGATGCCTCGGGATCATTGATCTACTCTTAGTGCTAAAAAAATAATAAAAATGCCTATTAAACCACCTGAAAAGTTCTTCAAACCCGGTCAATTGTTATTGATTATCGGTATTCTTTTTATCGCTATTAATTTGCGTCCTGCCTTAGCTGCTGTCGGGCCGTTGATTGAAGATATACGGTTGTCGACGGGTTTGTCTAATTTCATGTTGGGCTTATTAACGACTTTGCCATTACTTTGTTTTGGTGTGGTGTCAATTTTATCACCCTTATTTACCCAGCGTTTTGGCATTGGTGGCACCTTATTGGGCGCTATGTTCGTGCTTACTGCCGGTATCGGAATTCGTTCGATTGATTGGATTCCGGCGCTCTATATCGGCACCTTAATGTTGGGTATGGCGATTGCTCTGGGTAACGTTTTATTGCCGAGTTTAACCAAGCGTAATTTTTCCAAAAAATCAGGACTTGTGACCAGTTTGTATTCAGCCATGATGGCAGTGGGTGCGGCTTTGGCGGCGGGTTTAAGTGTGCCTTTGGCGCATGACCTTAATCTCGGTTGGCGAGGGTCTTTAGGGGTTTGGGGGCTGGTTTCTTTGTTGGCTTTTTTTGTTTGGTTACCGCAATATTTTAGGCTAAAAAAATCAGCCACCAAGCGGCGCTTTATGGCCGCCATGAAACATATGGGACAATCGCTTAAGGCCTGGGAAGTGGCATTGTTCATGGGGCTTCAATCACTGACATTTTATGTGATTCTGGCTTGGTTACCGGCGATATTATTAAGCCGAGGTTATGATCCTGAGTTTTCGGGCTGGATGCTGTCCCTGTCACAAGCCATGGGTATTTTTGGTTCTTTGCTGGTACCTTATTTGGCTGGTAAAACCCAAGATCAGCGACTCATTATTGCCATACTGATTGGCATAGAAAGCATTGGTATTATAGGTTTGCTGTTTCCGCAATTGGGCCCGGTGGCGATATGGGTTTCTTTAATTGGCTTGGTTTTAGGTGGTACCTTCGGGTTGGCTTTGTTATTAATTGTGTTGCGCTCTACTGATACAGAAAGTGCCACAGAATTATCCGGCATGGCACAGTCCATTGGTTATACAGTGGCAGCCATTGGACCGGTTTTGTTTGGTAGTTTATTCGACCTCAGTGGCGGCTGGTCAGTACCTATTGCCATGTTACTTGTGGTTGGGTTTCTTAAGCTATTGGTGGGCTTAGGTGCCGGTAAACCCGGGAAGGTTAGTTCCCATTAATAAGTCCCTATTTATAACCACCAACTAAAGCGACTCTTGAACTTGGTCAAATAATTCAGTAATGGTTTTATCGGGTTGGGCTGATAATAGGCTAACCAACACAATCGCCAGACTGGCCAACATAAAACCGGGGACTATTTCATAAATAATCGAACTCAAAGCCATACCATTAATGGTGACGGGTGCATAAATCCAAAATAACACGGTACCGGCTCCGACTAGCATGCCGGCGATGGCACCGGCTAAATTCATGCGCTGCCAAAACAGACTAAATAAAATCAAGGGCCCAAAAGCGGCGCCAAATCCGGCCCAAGCGTTACTGACCAAATCTAAAATACTGCTGTCACGGTTATAAGCCAAATAAATGGCACATAAAGCCACAGCCACAACACTAATTCGACCCACAAAAACCAGTTCTTTATTACTGGCCTTACGTCGCATAAATGTTTTGTAAAAATCTTCGGTCAAGGAGCTCGAGCTGACCAATAGTTGTGATGAAATGGTGCTCATAATAGCGGCTAGAATGGCAGCCAGTAAAAAGCCGGCAATCAGCGGATGAAACAGCACTTGTGACAGGATTAAGAAAATGGTTTCGGGGTCATTTACCACAATGTTATTTTCAAAGGCATAGGCAGCGCCACATAAACCGGTGGCTACTGAGCCGGCCGCAGTAATTATCATCCAACTCATACCGATACGGCGGGCCGTGGGCATATCTTTAACACTGCGCAAAGACATAAAACGCACGATGATATGAGGCTGTCCGAAATAACCCAAACCCCAAGCCAAGGCAGAAATGATTCCTAAAACTGAGCCCGTACCCAGCCAGCTGAGCATGTCCGGATTTATCTCTGTTAAGGTGGCTTGTAGCGGTTGATCCAGTAGTGAATAGGTTACCAGTGGCACCAAAACTAAGGCCACAAACATAATACAACCTTGTACAAAATCAGTCAGGCTGACGGCTAAAAATCCGCCAAAAAGGGTGTACAAAACCACCACCCCGGTGGTGACATACATACCGGTTTCATAGCTTAAACCAAAAGAGCTTTCAAATAATTTACCCCCTGCGACCACCCCTGATGAGGTGTAAAGGGTGAAGAATATAATAATGACAATGGCTGAAATTACTCGCAATATATTATTGTTATCAGCAAAGCGATTAGAAAAGTAATCTGGGATGGTAATGGAGTCGTTGGCTTTTTCTGTGTAAATCCGTAAACGGGGGGCCACCAAAATATAATTTAACCAGGCACCAATAATTAAACCCACAGCAATCCAGGCGCTACTAAAGCCGGTAATGAACATGGCACCGGGTAAACCCATCATAATCCAACCACTCATATCAGAGGCGCCGGCAGATAAGGCAACCACGGCAGGAGAAAGGCCACGGCCACCGAGCATGTATCCTGACAAGTCGCCGGTGGATTTTTTAAATGCGTAAAAACCAATGCCGAGCATAACGATAAAATAGCCGGCCAGTGAAATCATGATGCCTGTTTCCAAAACGGTCTCCTGCTTGAAGTAATAATAAGTAATTTTTATAATGTTAGGTAACTATAACATGGATAATTTAATGGATACCATCCAGTTGTAAAATCAGGTTAAACATTTTTTGAAACCATAATTCGCAAATCACTATGTCATAAACGCTTTTAATAGTAATCAGCTTAATTCTTATCACCATGGCGATTTGGGGTCTTATATCCGGCAAGGTGATGGCAGGTTCTCGTGGTCTTCGACCTCATTATTACAGCCGAAAAGACAGTCCTGTGTTGTTTTACCTGTTTGTCGTTATATATTTAGGAATTGCCATTTTGATTTTAGTGACAAGCCCTTAAAAAAGAACAAGACACAATAGTCCAAAAATTCAATCCTGCCTGTTTTGTATGCTGTATATATTAAACTTATCGCGGGACATGCATGATTAAGCCTTGCTACAATAAACCAATGAAAGCTGAGATGGTTTGCTTACAAGGTGGAATAAGACTATTGTACGAAACCATGGAAAACAAATAATTTTGCCCTATTTTTCACAGTACTTAAGTTAAAACAGCCGTTATAATTAATGACGAACATTATCACAGGTGAATTATGGCATCGCTATCAAAACAAAAACAATTTTTCGGACTGGTCGTTTGGCTGGTGATTAGTTTTGCGGCTTCAGCGATTGGTGCAGTGGCATCAATCCAGGCCCGATCGTTTTACGCTGATTTAACCCAGCCGACGTGGGCGCCACCGGGGTCGGTGTTTGGCCCGGTGTGGACTCTGTTGTATGCACTGATGGGGATTGCGGCCTGGTTAGTGTGGCGCGAGGGTGGTTTTCGACGTCATCAAGTTGCACTTACCTTGTTTTTGGTACAACTGGTCGTTAATGCTTTATGGAGTTGGTTGTTTTTCGCCTGGCATTTGGGTGCCTATGCCTTTATCGATATTATTGTACTGTGGTTTTTGATTATCGCCACAATAGTGACTTTCTGGCGGGTGCAACCTTGGGCCGGTGCGTTGCTGATACCGTATTTATTGTGGGTTAGTTTTGCCGCGTTTCTTAATTACACGGTATGGCAGTTGAATCCACAAATTTTGGGATGAATTAACGTTTTCAATGGGATAAACTCATGCTCAATGGATGAAATATTACAGTTCGTTAAAAATTTAGCGCGTCGAGGTCACCGTCCACAATGTCACAATCCGTATCGAAACCCTGATTTGGCGGATAATCTTTTTCAGTATTTACTGGCGGTAAAAAAACTTAACAGTCAGCCGGTGTTA
>Ga0079224_100014712_pt1 | contig 10938 bp, 14 predicted proteins | sample Stecom2015_FD_80414 | JGI IMG/M metagenome (GOLD analysis project Ga0079224, IMG submission 80414) | Agricultural soil microbial communities from Utah to study Nitrogen management - Steer compost 2015 | ecosystem: Environmental > Terrestrial > Soil > Agricultural land | place: USA: Utah...
CAGGCGCACCGGCCCGGCCAGCACGACCGGGCGTCCGGCCAGTGTCGCCAGTTCGCGTTCGAGCGCGCCGCGCCATGCCGGGTCGCGCCACTCGAACCCGACCCACAGTACCGCGGCGAGCGCCAGCATCGCCGCGACCCAGAGGCCAGCGGCAGCAATGAGGAAGGCCCGCCGGTTCATGTCCGGTTCACCTCCGCGCGGTCCTAGTATTTTTCGCCACTGAGCGACACGACGAATCGCAGCAGGGCGAACGCGAGGTAGTGCAGCAGGCGCTGGTACCAGCGCCTGCGCCGGAAGACGTCGAGCGCGACGACGCTGCTGCCGCTGCGGATGGCATGGTCGAGACGCTCGCGCAACCCCCGGGAGAATTCGGCGTCGTCGACGAAGACGTTGGCTTCGCGCGCCAGGAGCAGCGAGAACGGATCGATGTTCGACGAGCCGACGGTGGAATGGTCATCGATTACCGCGACCTTCGCATGCAGGAAGCTGCTGCGATACTCGTAGATCTCGATGCCCGCCGCCAGCAGTTGCTCGTACAGGGCCTGGGTCGCATAGTGCTGCAGCCGGTACTCGACCCGGCCCTGCAGCAGCAGGCGGACCCGCACGCCGCGCGCCGCCGCCATCGTGAGTGCCCGCCGGAAGCGGGCGCCGGGCAGGAAGTACGCGTTGGCGATCAGGACGTCCGTGCGGGCCTGCGCGATCCGCCGCAGGTACCAGCGCTCGATCGTCCGGCGATGGCGAAGGTTGTCGCGCACCGCCAGCTGGGCGCGGATGCCGCCAACCCGGGTCACCTCGCTGGTCACCGTGCGTGCCTGCGACCACGCGCGCTGCAAGGCATCGCCGGCGCCGTCCGCGCCCTGCTTCGCTTCGCCGCTAACGCGTCCGCGCCGCTTCCGGCCACGGCGCAGGGAGCGGTTGACCAACTCGAGTTCATGCCAGAGTCGTTGCGCGGCGATGTTCACATGGGCAACCAGCGGCCCGCGCACCTGGACCGCGAAGTCGAGCCGGGGCGCATCGAGCACGCCATGGTTCGGGTCGACATGGTCGTCGAGGAGGTTGATGCCGCCCACGAAGGCGATCCGGGAATCGACCACCGCCAGCTTGCGATGCAGCCGCCGCAGCCGGCGGCGGTCGAACAACAGTGCGCCGTGCTCGGGACGGAAAACTTCGACCGACCCGGGACAGGCGGCGAGCAGGGCGCCGACCTCGCCATCGAGGGTTCGGGTGCCGAAGCCATCGACCACCAGGTGGACCCGGACCCCGCGCTCGGCGGCGGCGGCCAGGGCGCGGGCGATGCGTTGCCCCGAGACATCATCGTTGAAAATGTAGGTCTCTACGAAAACCGTGTTACGCGCCGCATCGATCGCGGTCGCGAGCGCGCTGAAATACGCTTCGCCCGATTCGAGCAGGATGACTTCGTGGCCATCCTCGAGGCGGGTCTTGAGGCTTCCGTAGAGAGGCAGCGTGACATGGACCGGCGCGGCATCCGGCCCGTCCGGACTGCGCATGCGCTAGCTCCGCAGGGCCAGGTCGGTCACCAGGGGACTGTGGTCCGACAGTCGCGCCCACTCGGGCCCCGCCAGCACCTGGGCGGCGCGCACGTCGAACCCGCGCTGGTAGATCCGGTCCATGCGCAGCCAGGGCACGAGCGCCGGATAGGTCCGGGCGGCGCGGACCCGCCGCGGCAGTCGCATGGTCTCGGGCTCCATTTCCAGGCCAAGTCCGGCGAGGCGGTCACGGACGTAGTACATCACCTGCTGGGTACGCCGCGGCCGGCAGGCGTCGAACACTTCCTCGGTGCCGAGCGCCTGGCAAAGGCGGTCGGAGAGCTTGTCGCGCCAGTCGTTGAAGTCGCCACCGATCAGCACCGGCGTGGCGGACGGCACCAGGCGGTCGATCCATTCGATCAGGGCGTCGACCTGGCGCTCGCGACTGCGGGCGAACAGGCCGAGGTGCACGTTGAAGCAATGGGTCTCGAGGCCGGCGATGTCGACTATGCAATGCAGGATGCCGCGCTTTTCCAGCGCGTGGTCGGACACATCGCGGTTCTCACGGTGCAGGATCGGAAAGCGCGACAGCAGTGCGTTGCCGTGGTGGCCGTGCAGGTAGCTCGCATTGTTGCCGTATGCCGTCTCGAAGACGTTCTTGAGCGATGGCGAATGCGAGAGAAAGACGTCCTGCGGTTCACTTGGCCAATAGGACTCGAAGCGGGTCGCATGCCGCGAGTTCTGCCCCTGGACCTCCTGCAGGAAGATCAGGTCGGCATCGAGCTCATGCAGGCGCGCCCGCAGGTCGTGGATGACCGGGACCCGGCGCAGGCCGAAGACATCGCGCAACACGCCCTTGTGGATGTTGTAGGTCGCGACCCGCAATCGCTTGAGCTTCTGGACCGGGGCGCCACTCGGCGTCGCCACTGCCGAAGCCGGGTTGGCGTCCGCCGGGTTGGCGTCCGCAATGGCACCGGCCGAATCGGCGCAAGGGGATTCGGCAGCGCTGCGATCGCCAACGTCCATCATGGGCTCAATCACGGTCGTCCCCGTGCCGCCAGTCGTGCCGGAACCTCGCGGATCGCAGCGACATTGGTGCTCGAGAAGCACTGTTCGGCCGCCGCCCGCCAGTCGAGCCAGCGGTACCGCGTGTGCTCAGCGGGCGCAAGGACGATGTCGCGCTCGCGCTCGAGTTCGAATCCGAAGACATGCTCGGTATTGTGCGTCACTCCGGGCGCATACCGGGATCGCCAGTGGGGATAGATCGGGTAGCGGTTGGTCCGGACCCAGTCGGCGAGTCGCCCGTCGGCGGCCCCGAGGCCGGTCTCCTCGCGCAGTTCGCGCAGGCAGATCGCCCGCAGGTCGGGGTCCGCCGGCTCCCGGCTGCCGGTGACCGACTGCCAGAACCCGGGGTGATCGGCCCGCTCGAGCAACAACACCCCGGCCTGGGCGGTGTAGATCACCACCAGCACCGACTCCGGGATCTTCACCCTTGCCCACCCCCGCGATCAGGGCGCCGCCGTGCGAAGGCGGATATGCAGTTCACGCAACTGCTTCTCGTCGACCGGCGACGGGGCCTGGGTCAGCAGGCACTGGGCACGCTGGGTCTTCGGGAAGGCGATCACGTCGCGGATCGATTCGGCGCCGGCCATCATGGTCACGATGCGATCGAGGCCGAAGGCGATCCCGCCGTGCGGCGGTGCGCCGTACTGGAGCGCATCGAGCAGGAAGCCGAACTTGTTCGCCGCTTCGTCGGCATCGATCTTGAGGGCCCGGAAAACCTTGCTCTGGACGTCGGCGCGATGGATGCGGATCGAACCACCGCCGATCTCCCAGCCATTGAGCACCATGTCGTAGGCTTGCGCAAGGCACTTGCCCGGGTTGGTGGCCAGCAGGTCTTCATGGCCCGGCTTGGGCGCGGTGAACGGATGGTGGTTGGCCGTCCAGCGCCCGGCCTCTTCGTCACGCTCGAACATCGGGAAGTCCACCACCCAGAGCGGCTTCCAGCCCGGCTCGAAGAGCCCCGTGCGGCGGCCGAACTCGGAGTGGCCGATCTTGTTGAGCAGGGCGCCGATCGAATCGTTGACCACGCGGGCGGAGTCGGCGCCGAAGAAGATCAGGTCGCCATTGCGGGCGCCGGTGCGCGAGAGCACGGCGTCGATCGCCGTATCGTGGATGTTCTTGACGATCGGCGACTGCAGGCCTTCGCGCCCCTTGGCCGCATCGTTGACCTTGATCCAGGCCAGCCCCTTGGCGCCGTAGATGCCGACGAACTGGGTATAGGCGTCGATCTCGCTGCGCGAGAGCTCGGCGCCGCCCGGCACCCGCAAGCCCACCACCCGCCCCGCCGGGTCGTTGGCCGGAGCCGAGAAGACCTTGAACGCAACGTCGCGCATCACCTCGGTCAGGTCGGTGAACTGCAGCTTCACCCGCAGGTCGGGTTTGTCCGACCCGTACAGGCGGATCGCCTCGGCGTGCGGCATCGTCGGGAACTGCCCGGGCAGCTCGACCCCGATCGATTCGCGGAACACGCCGCGGATCATTTCCTCGAAGATCGCGCGCACCTCGACCTCGCCGAGAAAGGAAGTCTCGCAGTCGATCTGGGTGAATTCGGGCTGGCGGTCGGCGCGCAAGTCCTCGTCGCGGAAGCACTTGACGATCTGGTAGTAACGATCGAAGCCGGCCACCATCAGCATCTGCTTGAACAGCTGGGGCGACTGCGGCAGCGCGAAGAATTCGCCCGCATGAACCCGCGATGGCACCAGGTAGTCGCGCGCGCCCTCGGGGGTGGAGCGGGTGAGCATCGGCGTCTCGATGTCGATGAAACCGAGGTCGTCGAGGTAGCGTCGCACCGCCATCGTGACGCGATGGCGCAGGACCAGGTTCTGCTGCATCTGCGGGCGCCGCAGGTCGAGCACCCGATGGGTGAGTCGGGTGGTCTCCGAGAGGTTCTCGTCATCGAGCTGGAACGGCGGCGTCACGGAGGGGTTGAGTACCTCGAGCCGATGGCAGAGGATCTCGATTTCGCCGCTCGGCAAGTTCGGGTTCTCGGTCCCCTGCGGCCGGCGCCGCACCAGGCCGTCGACCCGGACGCAGAACTCGTTGCGCAGGCTCTCGGCAATCTGGAACATCTCGGGGCGATCCGGATCGCAGACGACCTGTGCCAGGCCCTCGCGGTCGCGCAGGTCGATGAAGATCACCCCGCCGTGATCGCGGCGACGATGGACCCATCCGCAGAGGATAACGGTCTGGTCAAGGTGTTCGGCCGACACCTTGCCGGCGTAGCTGGTGCGCATCGATTCGATACTCCGTCTGTTCCTTTTCGCCCCACGCTCGCGCGTGCGGCGGGTTGCTCAGTGGCCGCCCGGCCCTGCTTGCGGCGCCGGCATGGCGACGCCCGCCGCGGCGGCAGCGAGATCACGCGTCGGCGGAGCGAGAACGCCCATCGACACCACGTATTTCAGCGCCTCGTCAACGCCCATCGACAGTTCGATGACCTGGTCGCGCGGCATCATCAGGAAAAACCCCGAAGTCGGGTTCGGCGTGGTCGGCACGTACACCGACACCATGTCGACCATGACCCGGCTGCCGATCTCGCCGGCGGGCGTGCCGGTCTGGAAGGCGATCGTCCAGACGCCCTGGCGAGGGTATTGCACCAGCAGCACCTTGCGAAACGCCTGGCCGCTGCCGGTCAGGAGGGTGTCGCTGACCTGCTTCACGCTCGAGTAGATCGACCGGACCACCGGAATGCGGTGCAGCAGGCCTTCCCAGGCCCGCAACAGGCGCGCGCCGATGAAATTGCGCGCCAGCAGACCGGTGACCAGGATGACGAGCAGGGTCAGGATCACGCCCAGGCCGGGCACCTGGCGTCCCAGCAGCGACCGCGGATGCCATTCCACGGGCAGCAGGGACAGGCTCATGTCCATCGTCCCGATAATCAGGTTGAGTACCCAGACGGTGATCGCCAGGGGCGCCCAGATGAGCAGGCCGGCGATGAAATACGAGCGCAGGGTCTGCATCATGGCCTCGGAACACCGGATCGGGATACGGGACGGGCCAGCGGCCCGTCAGGAAACCTTCGGGGCGTCGGTTCCTGCCGGCTTGCTGGCCTGGCTGGTCGCCGCCGCGGCACCGCTGCCGGCATCGGTCGACCTCGGGGCTTCACCGCCGCTACCGCCACCAGCGCCATCGCCACCATTGCCGCCATTGCCAGGGCTGTCGGCCTTGCCCTCGCCGGCCTTGCCGCCGCCCTTGGCACCATCCTTGCCGCCGCGGAAATCGGTGACATACCAGCCGGTTCCCTTGAGCTGGAAGTTCGGCGCGGTGACCATCCTGGCGAACGCCGGCTTGTGGCACTGCGGGCACTCCGAGAGCGGTGCGTCGGAAAACTTCTGCAGCACGTCCTTTTCAAAGCCACAGTCGCCACATCGATACGCATAGATCGGCATCTCGAACTCCAGGAATGACCCACCGGGGAAAACCCTAAATTGTAGTCGATGCGGGGAATTACAATGGGGGCCGCGCCGCGACATGGCGCACCGAACTGGCCGGACGGACGGATGGACGAGCCGCAAGACGAGGATCGACAGCGCATCATCGCCCATACCCGCGCCTGGGTCGACCGCGCGGTGATCGCCCTGAACCTGTGCCCGTTCGCCCGGGCGGCACAGGTCGGCGGCCGGATTCGCTACGAGGTCAGCCCGGCGCGCGATCCGGGCCGGCTGCTCGACGACCTCGGCGCGGCGATTGCCGCGCTGGCAGCAGCCGATCCGGGCGAAATCGAGACGACCCTGCTGATCGCCCCCTGGACGCTGGGCAACTTCCGGGATTTCAACGACTTCCTCGACCCGGCCGAGGAACTCCTCGAGCGCATGGGCATGGCCGGCGAACTGCAGATCGCCAGCTTTCATCCGGATTACCAGTTCGCCGACACCGAACCGGACGACATCGGCAACGCCACCAATCGCTCGCCCCACCCCGTCCTGCACCTGCTGCGCGAATCGAGCATCGACCGCGCCGTCGAGGCGGGCGCCGATGCCGAGGCGATCGTGGCGCGCAACCTGCGCACCCTCGAGGACCTCGGGCCCACGGGCTGGGCCCGCCTCATGGCCGCCTGCCGGGCCGACGCGCAGTCCTGATCCTCCGGCATCCATGGCGCGGCGGGCTCACGGCGTGAAGAGCCGGTCCCGGAACATGAAGTAGACCGCGCCGACGAGGCACAGCCCCGCCCACAGGTAGTCGAGCTTCAGCGGCTCGCGCAGGTAGAACGCCGAGAACGGGACGAATATCGCCAGGGTGATCGCCTCCTGGATGATCTTCAGCTGGCCGACCGACATCACCGTATAGCCGATCCGGTTGGCTGGCACCTGGAACAGGTACTCCACCAGGGCGATGCCCCAGCTTGCCAGCGCCGCAACGATCCAGGGCTTGTGGTTCAGTTCGCGCAGGTGGGCGTACCAGGCGAACGTCATGAACACGTTGCTCGCGCCGAGCAACACGATGCTGAGGAGGTAGGGGCGCAAGATTCGACTCCGACACGATGGCCGACGCCAGGGGGCATCGCGCGCTCGCCGCGCGGTGGCGAAGTATGCACGGGCCGGGGAGTTTCCGCAGGCGGGCCGGCGCCCGCCCGTCGGGGCGCCATCGACGCTCGTCCTGCGGCGCCATCCGGGCGGTTTCAGGCGATCGTGGCGCCGCGCTCGGCGAGCAGTTCGCGCAGGATCGAACGATGGCAGCGCGACTCGTCCTCGCAATAGCAACCGACCGAGAAATCGGCGCCGTGCGACAGGCTTGCGAGCAGGTCGAGCGAATGGCTCGCGTGCGGCTCCTTCATCTCGGCGCGGTACCGGCTGGCGAAACGCCGCCAGCCGTCAGCGTCCGGGGATTCCTTGAGCTTTGCAATGGTGTCGGGATGCGGCGCGACGTCGGGAAACCAGACGTCGTACCAGTCGTCGGCGGCGAAGCGAGCCTTGGGGACGCCACGCGGAGGCCGCCGCACCGTGCCGATTCGCGTCCCCTCGCCCGGTTCACGGGGCGTGCCAAGCCGAACGATGCGAACTGCCATGCCTGCCTCCGCCTGCGCGCGTCGCCGCGCTTGCCGATCCCGGCCGGGGACTCAGTCGGGAACGCCGTCGAAAAAGACCACCTCGCCGGTCTCCACCGAATACTCGGCACCGACCACCAGCAGCCCGTCGTTCGCGATCAGCTCCTCGAGCACCGCCGAGCCATGCCGGAGATGGTCGGCGGCGGCGCGGACGTTGGCGCGCACCGCATGGTGGCGCAGGGCATGCGGATCATCGGCCAGGGGCGTTCCGAGCAGCTCGGCCACTACCGGGCGAATCCGGTTGACGATCGAGGCCAGGTTGGGCGAGCCGTTGCCGCCCGGTGCGGCCAGTTCCTCGAGGGTTGCCTCGATCGCGCCGCATTGGGTATGGCCGAGCACGACCACCAGCCGGGTGGCGAAGCGCTCGGCGGCGAACTCGACGCTGCCGATCTGCGACGGAGCAACGACGTTGCCTGCCACCCGGATGACGAACAGGTCGCCGAGCCCCTGGTCGAACACGATCTCGGCCGGCACCCTGGCATCCGAACAGCCGAGGACGATCGCGAATGGCCATTTCCGCCGGGTGAGCATGTGTTGGCGGCTGAGCTTCGATGGATCGGTGGCGCCGCGAACGTCGGCAACGAATCGTTCGTTGCCCGCGCGCAGGCGGGCCAGGGCCTCGCGGCCCGTGAGTTTGTTCATGGTGCGGACTCCTCGGGAAGGGGTAATGCGCCCGGCGACAGGAAGCCGCTCGCGCGATAGGTCAGCACGAGCGTGTCACGCCAGCCGTCGCCGTCGCCGTCGGGCTGGATCGGGGTGGTTTCATGGATCACCCGACTGTCGTCGATCAGCAGCGCGCTCCAGGGATCGGTCACCGTGAAGCGCACCCCCTGCGGCCCATGGGCGTCGAACACCCGGGATTCGCCGCCGCGTATGTTCTGGCGTTCGACCAGCATGATCACCACGAAATCGACGCCATCGCGATGCGCTCCCTCGGGGGTCGGGCGCCCGATGCCGCCGGTGGTGTCGATCCGGAACTGGTGGGCCTCGACATACCAGCGGCCCACCGGTTGCAGGCGGGCGAACAAGCGGCCGAAGGCGGCAATCGTGGCCAGCCAGTCGGCGCTCGCCTCGACGGCCGGCTCGATCGGCTCGAACCAGCGCTCGAAGCCCCCATGGAGCGCGTTGTAGTCGACCGGCTGCCAGTGGGCGCGACGCTCGGAGCGCTCGACCCGTCCCCTGGCGACGTCCAGGACATACGAGCCGTGGCGCCGGCGCCGGTAGCGACCGCCATCGCGCAAGTGACCGTCCGCGGGCAGGCGCGCCCAGCTCGGGCGCAGGGCCTCGAGCCCGACCGGATCGACGCCGACCGTAGCCGCGAGCGCCAGGGGCGCGACCCGGGCAAAGCCCTTCTCGCGCAGCGCGGCCACTACGCTGTCGGAAATGGCCCCCACCTCGCCGGTGGTGGCGCCCGCTTCCCGCAGCGTTTCGCCCATGGTGCGATCAGCCGAGTTCTTTCTGCTTGTTCACGATCCGCGAGACGATGCCGTACTCGATCGATTCCTCGGCGCTCATCCAGTAGTCGCGATCGATGTCGGTCCGAACCTTGTCGATCGGCTGCCCGGTCTGCTTCGCGATCACCTCGGCGATCCGCTCGCGGATCTTGAGGATCTCGCGCGCCTGGATCGCGATGTCGGCGGCGCGGCCACCGGCGCCGCCAGCCGGCTGGTGGATCATGAACCGGGTGTTGGGCAGGCAGACCCGGCGCTCCTTGGGCGGCGCGAGGAAGATATGCGCGGCCGCGCTCGCGACCCAGCCGGCGCCGACGGTCATGACCGGGGCGGGCACGAAGCCGATCATGTCGTGGATCGCGTCGCCCGATTCGACATGGCCGCCGGGCGACGAGATCAGCATGGTGATCGGGGCGTCGGAGTCCGCCGACAGGGCGAGCAGCCGACGGCAAACGGCATGGGCGACCTTGTCGTCGATCTCGCCGAACACCATGATGTAACGCGACTTGAAGATCAACTGCTCTTCGAGGCGCGGCGACTCGGCGGGCGTCGCTTTGTCCTTGTCTTTCTCTTCGTCCTTCATCTCGAACGGCAACTGCATCACGATCTCCGGCAACGGGCGGAACAGGGAACGGGGGCGTGGCCGGGCCCGGGCGGGCGGCGAACGCGAGTTCACAAGCTTAGCGCATCCGGCCGGCGGACCGGCCCCGTTGGCCGCATGGATCAGCGGCGCGCGACGAGCCCCCCGACCAGCGCCTGCACCACCACGGCCGTCGCGATCGCTGCCAGGAAGGCCGGGACCACGCCAATGCGCGGCAGCAGCAGCGACAGCACGATGAAGAAGGCGCAGAAGGCGTACAGCCCGATGCCGATGCCGCGAAACAGGAGTGCGACCTGCCCCGCCCCGGCTTCGCGATGGGTGAACACCCCCAGCACCAGGGTGATCACCGGGAAGGCGGTCAGCAGCCCGCTCCAGGCTTCGCCGACCCGGCTCGCGACGGCGGTGACCAGCAAGGTGAGCAAGGCGCCCGCGAGCATCCGGATCGGGAGGTCGAAGCGCGCGGGCGCGACCGGCAGCTTCATGCGCGACCCCGGCGGGGGCATCAGCTTCGGCGTCAGGAGCAAGGCCACCAGGGCCAGGGCCGAAGCGAGGTCGATACGGCTCGGCAACCAGGCGATGACGAGGCCCGCGACGAACCAGGCGAGCAGTGCGCAAGCGAGAGCGGCCGGCCACTCGAAGCGCCGGCTGGCCCAGGCGTAGGCAATGAAGAAGACCAGCAGCGCCGCGGTCGCGGCGATTGCGCCGACTGCGGCATGGGCGGCGAACGCGGGACCCTGTTCGATGGCGAGGAACATGGCGATCGGGCCGGCGACGACCGGCATGGCCGCGAACATGCCGGCGATCCGGGTCCCCCAGCGTCTTCCGATCATGGTGACGCAGGCGATCAACAGCGGCACCAGCGTCATCTTGAGAGCGAGCATGGGCAGGACGGACTCCGCAATCCTTCATTGTGCCCGCTCGGCCATGGCGCCGCCCGGCAGTCGGCCGCGCCGAGGCAAGGCAGGTTTCGGAACCGGGCATGGGCACGCCGATTGCAATCCGTCTGGTACCGCCCTCCGGGGCCCCAAACGGAGTTCGCCATGAATCAGGATCGAATGGAAGGTAACTGGAAGCAGCTCAAAGGCAAGGTCCGGGAGCAATGGGGCAAGCTGACCGACGACGAAGTCGACCAGATCGCCGGCAAGCGCGACCAACTCGTCGGGCGCATCCAGGAAAGCTATGGCATCGAGCGCGACGAAGCCGAGCGGCAGGTAAACGACTGGGAATCGCGCCAGCGATTCTGAGCTGTCGTGCGCCGTCGCCCTCGGGCGGCGGCGCGCTGCGCCGGGCGCCGCC
>Ga0079224_100014714_pt1 | contig 10937 bp, 12 predicted proteins | sample Stecom2015_FD_80414 | JGI IMG/M metagenome (GOLD analysis project Ga0079224, IMG submission 80414) | Agricultural soil microbial communities from Utah to study Nitrogen management - Steer compost 2015 | ecosystem: Environmental > Terrestrial > Soil > Agricultural land | place: USA: Utah...
AGGAAGAGGCCGCCGAGGCCGTAGAGCAGGAGCAGGTGCTCGGCGATCTGCTGGCGGTAGCTGTAGATGATCCCGACCGACGCGAGGGCCACGAACCCGTAGAACGCGTGCATCTGGGCGACCTCCCGCCCGTCGAGGGAGATGAGCGCGACGCCGAGCGCCACCTGGACGGCGATCGTGATCTCGGCCACGACGGTGGCCGGCCACAGGCCGCGCCGGGGCACCTGCTCGAGGTAGTGGGCGGCGAGCGCCCACCCCCCGACCAGGGCGTTGGTGAGGACGACGACCCAGGAGAAGTCGGCGTGGAGGTCGCGGAGGGTCACCGGCGCGTCGGCCGTCGGGGCCGCTCGGGGCTCAGGCCCGGCCGGGAGAACCGCCGGCCACCTTGTAGCTCCACAGCTCCGAGGACACGCCGACGGGCTTCTGGGCGCCGCCGTGCCCGGGACCGCCGTGGCCGTGGGGGTGGCCGCCGCCCTGGGCGCCCTCGGTGTGGTGGCCGGCACCGAAGGCGGGGCTGTTCACCCACGCCTGGAAGGACTCCTCGTCGCGCCAGCGGGTGATCACGAGCCACACGTTGCGGTCGTCGGTGGGCTGCAGGAGCTCGAAGCCCTCGAAGCCGTCCTGGCCGTCGACCGCACCGGCCCGGGCCGCGAAGCGCTTGGCCAGCTCGTCGCCGCTCGAGGGGTCGACCGTGATGGCGTTGATCTTGATGATGGTCACGGCACGATCGTGCCCGACGGCGGGGCGGGTCCGCCAAGCCGTCCGCCCGGCGCTCGCTACTCGCCGCAGGGGGCGCCGGCCTCGACGTGGGTGACGACGTCGTGCTCGTCGAGGAAGGCGGTGATCGGGCCGTCGTCGGTGTCGACGACGAGGAACGCCGGGAAGGGCTCCTCGGCGGGCACGAGCTCGACGCGGCCGGGGTGGAGGTCCTCGGCGTCGGCGGCGGTGGCGCCCCAACCGAAGCCGGTCTCGGTGCCGAGGGCCGGCGGGGCGCCGTCGAGGCGCCAGGCGAACAGGTGGGGGCCGTCACCGTGCTCGGTCTCGCCGTCGGTGAACAGCACGACGAGGTGGTCCCAGGCCACGGCCCGGATCTCCTCGCCGGGGCAGGTGCCGTGCTCTCCGAACGCCGAGGTCCACCCGGCGTCGTCGGTGGGCGGGCCGAGGGCCTCGGTGAGCGCAGCCACCGCCTCGTCGGGGTCGTCGCCGAAGGAGGCCACGCCCAGCCCGTCGCCGCGCAGCACGACCTCCTCGGCACCGGGAGGCAGCGTGGTCGACGGCCCGTCACCGGCCCCGCCGTCGGCGCCGTCCAGGTCCGGCGCGGTGGTGGGCGCGGCGTCGCCGGCGCCCGCCGCGTCGTCGCTGCAGGCCCCGGTGAGGAGGACCGCCGCGGCGAGCGCCGCGGCGACGGTGCGGCGGGCGCTCACGCGAGCCCGGCGAGGAGGTCGTCCTCGCGGATCCCGCCGGGCTCGCCGTGGCGGATGTACCACTCGATGCCGAAGGAGCGGGCGAAGGCCTCGTCGGGCAGGCTGAGGAAGAACGAGTCCGGCGGGATCTGGCTGGCGTGGGCGGCCATCGATGCCCGCTTGTGGTGGAGGTAGCCGGTGACGTCGACCGCCGTGGTGATCGCCGACTCGGGCCGACCGAACGTGTCCAGGTCGGTGACCTCGGGGGCGTCGTCGGGCGGCAGCTCGCCCGACGCGACGGCCTCCTGCATGACCCGCCGGATGTAGTCGCGGTTCATCGTCGCCTCGTAGACGCGGGGCGTCCCGACGAGCTCGGCGGCCCGGACCCCGACCCGGTGGACCTGGATGTGGTCGGGGTGCCCGTAGCCGCCATCGCTGTCGTAGACGGTCAGCACCTCGGCGCGCTCCTCCTCGAGGATGGCGGCCAGGCGCCCGGCCGCCTCGTCGAGGTCGGCTCGCCAGAACGCCCCGGGGTGGTCGTTCTCGGCGGTGCCCATCATCCCCGAGTCGCGGTAGCCGAGGAACGCCACCCGAGCCGCGCCCAGCACCTCGGCCGAGGCGTGCGCCTCCCGCACCCGGCGATCGGCGAGGGCCTCGCCGTCGTCGAGGAAGCCGTCGGCCACCTCGCCGTGCTCGCCGCGGGTGGCGAACACGAGCACGACCCGGTGACCGGCGGCCGCCGCCTTGGCCAGGGTGCCGCCGGTCTGGATCGACTCGTCGTCGGGGTGGGCGTGGAAGGAGACGAGCGTCGCCATGGGAGGCGACGCTACCGCCGGGCCGAGGCTCGCCGGCGCGTCAGGCGATGGCGCCCTTCTCGCGCAGCTCGGCGATCCGCTCGGGCGCGAACCCCCACTCGCTCAGCACCTCGTCGGTGTGCTGGCCGGCGTGGGCCGGCGGCGCGGGCGTCTCGGTCGGCGTGCGGGAGAAGCGCGGTGCCGGTGCCGGCTGCACCACCCCGGCCACCTCGATGAAGGTCTCCCGGTGCACGTTGTGCGGGTGCTGCGGCGCCTCGGCCAGAGACAGCACCGGGGCGAAGCACACGTCGGTGCCCTCCATGAGCTCGCACCACTCGTCGCGGGTCTTCGTCTTGAAGATGGCGGCCAGGCGCTCCTTCAGGGCGGGCCACTCGTCGCGGTCGTGCTGCCAGGGCAGCTCCTCGCCCTCGAGGCCGGTGAGGCGGAGCAGCTCGGCGTAGAACTGGGGCTCGATCGAGCCGATCGACACGTACTTGCCGTCGGCCGTCTCGTAGACGTCGTAGAAGTGCGCGCCGGTGTCAAGCATGTTCGTGCCCCGCTCGTCGTTCCACATGCCCATCGCCCGGAACGCGTGGAACATCGTGGTGAGGACGGCGGCCCCGTCGACCATCGCCGCGTCGATCACCTGGCCCTCGCCGGTGGTGCGGGCGTTGAGGATCCCGCAGACGATCCCGAAGGCGAGCAGCATGCCGCCACCGCCGAAGTCGCCGACGAGGTTGAGCGGCGGGACCGGGGCCTCCCCCCGGCGCCCGATCGGCTCGAGCGCGCCGGCGAGAGCGATGTAGTTGATGTCGTGGCCGGCGGTGGGCGCGTAGGGCCCGTCCTGGCCCCAGCCGGTCATCCGGCCGTACACGAGCTTCGGGTTGCGGGCCAGGACGACGTCCGGGCCGAGGCCGAGGCGCTCCATCACGCCGGGCCGGAAGCCCTCGATGAGCGCATCTGCCGACTCGAGGAGGGACAGCACGGTCTCGACGCCGTCGGGGTTCTTCAGGTCGACGCCGATCGAGCGCCGTCCCCGGTTCATGACGTCGGCCGGGGGCGCGTCGGGGTCGCCCCCCATGACGTTCTGGGCCCGATCCACGCGGATCACCTCGGCCCCCATGTCGGCGAGCATCATGGCGCAGAACGGCCCCGGGCCGATCCCTGCGAGCTCGATGATCTTGATGCCGGCGAGCGGTCCGGACATGGGTCCTCCTGTGCGGTGCGGGGCGCGGGCGGCCATCCTGACGGCGCCTTGACCGCACGGTCAAGGCCGTCGGGTCGGCGCTCCGGTAGGTTCCCGGCCATGACGGCCTTCGGCGTGCACACCGGTCTGCAGAACACCACGATCGACGAGCTGCGGGACCTCTGGACCCGCATCGAGGACCACGGGTTCGACTGGATCTCGATCTGGGACCACTTCTACGCGGCCGACTTCGGCGGCACCCACTGCCTCGAGGCGGTGGCCTGCCACGCGGCGCTGGCCTGCCACACCAGCCGCGTGCGGGTGGGGTCGCTCGTCTACTGCGTGGGGTACCGCTCCCCCGCCGTGCTGGCCAACGCCATCACGACGATCGACCACCTCTCCGGCGGCCGGGCCGAGCTCGGCCTCGGGGCCGGGTGGGCGCAGAACGAGTACGAGGCCTACGGGATCCCGTTCCCGCCGGCGAAGGAGCGGCTCGACCTGCTCGAGGAGTCGGCCGAGGCGATCCGGGGGCTGCTGCGCCAGGACCGCACGTCCTTCGAGGGCCGCCACGTCCGCCTCGTCGACGCCGCCTGCGATCCGAAGCCGGTCCAGGCCGAGCTGCCGATCTGGATCGGCGGGTCCGGCGAGAAGCGGACGCTGCGCATCGCCGCCCGCTTCGCCGACGGCTGGAACGTGCCGTTCATCGCGCCGGAGACGCTCGCCCACAAGAAGGCGGTGCTGGCCGAGCACTGCGCGGCGGTGGGCCGCGACCCGGGCGAGATCCGCTGCGCGGTCAACGTGGGGCTGTGCGAGGACGAGGACGCGCTGCGGGCGCAGTTCGGCGGGATGGCCGAGTTCGTCCGGCCGGGCGTGCTCATCGGCTCGCCCGACCAGCTCGTGGACCGGATCGGCGCCTACGTGGAGGCGGGCGCCGACCAGCTGAACATCGCCATGCGAGCGCCGTGGGACCTGTCGCTGCTCGACCTGGCGTCGGCCGCCATCGACCAGCTGCGCTGAGGCCGCTCGTGCGAGCGTTCGCCCCCGGTCGGGTGAACCTCATCGGGGACCACACCGACCACACCGGCGGCCTCGTCCTGCCGATGGCCGTCGACCTCGGCACCACCGTGGCGGGCGAGCGCGGCGGCGACGCGGTCCGGCTGCGCTCGGCGTGGGCCGGCGACGAGGTGCGGGTGCCGCTCGACGTGGCCGACCCGGCGTCGGTGGCGCCCGAGTGGGGCCGCTACGTGGCCGCGGTGGTGGCCGAGCTGCGCCCGGCCGAGGGGCTGGCGGGGACGGTGACGACGACGCTGCCGGTGGGGGCCGGGCTGTCGTCGTCGGCAGCGCTCGAGGTGGCGGTGGCCGCCGCCCTCGGCGCCGACCTGACGGACCCGGTGGCCGTAGCCGCGACCTGCCAGCGGGCCGAGCAGACCGCCTCCGGCGTGCCCTGCGGGATCATGGACCAGCTGGCCAGCGTCGCCGGAGTGGCCGGTCACGCGCTGCGGATCGACTGCCACGAGCGCACGGTCCGCCCGGTGCCGGTGCCCGACGGCGTCGAGGTGTGGGTGGTCCACTCGGGCCAGCCGCGGTCGCTGGCCGGGTCGGCCTACGCCGAGCGGGCGGCCGCCTGCCAGCAGGCGGAGTCGGTGGTGGGGCCGCTGCGCCTCGCCCGCCTCGAGGACCTCGACGCGATCGAGGACCCGGTGGTGCGTCGCCGGGCCCGCCACGTCGTCACCGAGAACGCCCGGGTCGATGCGCTCGTCAGCGCCCTCGAGGCCAGCGACGCGGCGGCGATCGGCGAGGCGATGGCGGCCAGCCACGCCAGCCTCCGCGACGACTTCGAGGTGTCCACCCCCACCCTCGACGCCCTCGTGGCAGACCTCGCCGCCGCCCCCGGCGTCCTCGGCGCCCGCCTCACCGGCGCCGGCTTCGGCGGGTGCGCCATCGCCCTCGCCGAGCACGGCACCCCCCTCCCCCACCAGCACACCCACCAGAGCTGGAAGGTCACCCCCTCGAACGGCGCCCGCGTCACCTGACCGAGGTCGCCGCGAGCCGCAGCGCCCTCCGCGCCGCCGACGGCCGCACCGCCGCGACTCGCTCCCGAAGCTCCCCTTCGGGAGCGACCTACATCCGGTCCAGCAGCTGCTGCTTCTTGGCCTGGAACTCGGCGTCGGTGAGCACGCCCTGCTGGCGGAGGGCCTCGAGCTGCTGGATCTGCTCGGGGATGCTCGCCTCGGCCGGGCGGGGGCCGCCGCCGATCCGGTCGAACTTCCGGTTCTCGTTGGCCTCCATCTGCCTGTAGATCTCGTTCTGCACGGCGGAGGGCTTGCGGACGTTCGAGAACTCCTGGCGCCCCTGCTCGCCGGCCGACTCGATGACGAGGTCACCGGAGCCGAGGATCCGCTCGAGGATGGACTGGCTGAAGAACACGGTGTTCACCCGCTCGAGCGGGATCTCGATGCCCCGCTTGGCCAGCACGCCGTGGCGGTAGATCAGCCGGTCGGTGGTGACGACGAAGTTCGTGGTGGCCCACTGGGCGTAGGTGATCCCGAACCAGACGAGGGAGGCCAGCACGAGGATCCCGGCCAGCGCGGAGACGATCCCGGGCGGATCGGCGGAGAGCGCCCAGATGCCGAGGGCGATCGACGCCAACAGGGCGACGCCCGGCTTCACGAAGAACTCCCAGTGCGGGTGGAGGTCGAGGGCGATGTCCTCGCCCTCGTTGAGGAGCTTGCGCGAGAAGGCCACGGCTGGAGCGTAACGCTAGGCCCAGCCGAGCTCGTGGAGGCGGTCGTCGTCGATCCCGAAGTGGTGGGCCACCTCGTGCACGACGGTGACGCGGATCTGCTCGACGAGCTCCTCCTCGTCGGCGCACATGGCGAGCAGCGGCTGGCGGAAGATCGTGATGCGGTCCGGCATCACCATCCCCTCGTACCCGGCGCCGCGCTCGGTGAGGGGGACGCCGTCGTAGCGACCCAGCAGGCCCGACCCGGGGCTGCCCTCGCGCACGAAGACGGCGACGTTGTCCATGAACTGGCCCAGCTCCTCGGGGATCTCGTCGAGGGCTTCGGCCACGAGCTCCTCGAAGCGGTCGGGGGGCACGTCGAGCACGCCGGCAGCGTAGGCCCCGAGGCTCGAGGGCGGTCTCGCCCTACGATCCCGGGGGTGGACGCCGACGCGCTGCTCAGCGGGCTCGACGAGGAGCAGGTCCGTGCGGTGACCTCCGAGGCGCACCCGCTCGTGGTGCTGGCCCCGGCGGGCTCGGGCAAGACCCGCGTCCTGACGCGTCGCATCGCCTACCAGTGCGCGATCGGCCGGGCCGACCCCCGCCACGTGCTGGCCCTCACCTTCACCCGCAAGGCGGCCGGTGAGCTCGTGGACCGGCTGCGCCGCCTCGGGCTGCGGTCCGAGACCACGGCGGGCACGTTCCACGCCGTCGCCTGGGGGGTGCTGAGGACCCGCTGGGCCGACCAGCGACGCGACCCCCCCACCCTCCTCGACCGCAAGGGGGGCCTCTTGGCCGAGGTGGCCCCCCGGGTGGCGAACCGCCCGGTGCGGCAGGTGGCCGCGGACCTGGCCGGGGAGATCGAGTGGGCCAAGGCCCGGATGATCACCCCCGACGCCTACGAGGCGGCGGTGGCCGCCGCCGGGCGCCGGCCGCCGCTGCGCGCGGCGCTGGTGGCCGAGGCGTACGCGGCGTACGAGCACCGCAAGCAGCGCAGCGGGCTCGTCGACTTCGACGACCTCCTCGGCCTCTGCGCGAGGGCGCTCGAGACCGACGAGGCATTCGCCGCCGCGCAGCGGTGGCGGTTCCGCCACCTCTACGTCGACGAGCTGCAGGACGTGAACGCGCTGCAGTTCCGGCTGCTCGAGGCCTGGCGGGGCGACCGCTACGACGTCACCGCGGTGGGCGACCCGCAGCAGGCGATCTACGGCTGGAACGGCGCCGACGCCTCGTTCCTCCTCGACATCCACCGCCACTGGCCGCCCGCGCAGGTGATCCAGCTGCGCCGCAGCTACCGGTCCACCCCGCAGATCCTACAGGCGGCGGCCACGGTGCTGCGCGAGGCCCGCCAGCCGGCCCAGGAGGTGGCGGCGGTGCGGCCGGAGGGCCTGGCCCCGCACCTCGCCGGCCACCCGAACGACCGGGCCGAGGCGGTGGCGGTGGCCCGCGCCGTGCGGCTGGCCCACGCGCCGGGGCGGCCGTGGCGAGACCAGGCGATCCTGGTCCGCACGCACGCGCAGACGGTCCTGATCGCCGAGGCGCTCCGGGAGGCCGGCATCCCCCACCGGCTGCGGGGCGGGGCGGCGTTCCTCGAGCGCCCCGAGGTCCGCCGGGCGCTGCGGGAGCTGCGCAGCCACGACGAGCCGCTCGGCACCGCGCTGGCCGACCTCGAGGCGACGATCGACCTGGAGCCCGACGACGAGGGCGGCGACGCGGAGGCGCGGGCAGAGGCCGCCGGGGTGCTGGCCGCGCTCGTCCGCATGGGCCGCGACTACCTGCGCCTCGACCCGCTCGGGCGCACGGACTCGTTCGTGCGGTGGCTGCACGCCACGATCCACACCGAGGGCGACGGCGGCACGGGCGGCGACGCCGTCGACGTGGCCACCTTCCACGCCGCCAAGGGCCTCGAGTGGGGCGTGGTCCACCTGGCCGGCGTGGAGGACGGCTACGTGCCGATCGCCCACGCCCGGACCCCGGCCGCCCGCGCCGAGGAGGCCCGGCTGCTCTACGTGGCGATGACGCGGGCCCAGCGCGAGCTGCGGATCTCGTGGGCGGAGGCCCGCACGTTCGGCTCGAAGGTGGTGGAGCGGCGCCGCTCCCCGCTCCTCGACCCGCTCGTGGCCACCTACCGGCCCGCGGCGGCCATGCCCGCCGCGCTGGCCACCTGCCCGATCGCACCCCCGGTGGAGGACTTCGCCGACCAGGTCGCGGCTCAGCGCGAGGCGCTGGCGTCGCTGCGCCGACGGGAGGTGCCGGGCCTGGAGGAGCTGCACCGCTGGCGGGAGGGCGCCGCCCGAGCGGCGCGGGCGGAGCCGTCGGCGGTGGTGGCCGACCACGTCCTGGCTCGCATCGCGAAGGCCCAGCCGAAGGACCTCGATGAGCTCGCCGCGGTCCACGGCGTGGGCATCATCCTCGCCCACCGGTTCGGCCCGGAGATCCTCGCCGCGCTCGACGCGCACCGCTCGGGGGCCGGGCGGTGAGGTTCACCACCGAGCAGCGCTTCCCCTTCGAGCCCGCCGTGGTGGCGGCCGCCTACGCGGATCCCGGTCTCTACGCCTCGCTCCGCGGCCTGACCCGGCTCACCCCGCCCGAGGTGCTCGACCGCGTCGTCGACGGCGAGCGGGTGCGGCTGCGCGTCCGCTACGGGTTCGCGGGGCACCTGTCCCCCGCCGCGCAGGCGGTCCTCGACCCCTCCCGGCTCACCTGGGTGGAGGAGTCGGAGCACGACCTGCGGTCCTGCACGGCGCGCTTCGAGCTCCGGCCCGACCACTACGGCGACCGCTTCTCGTGCCGGGGCCGCTACCGCTTCGAGCCGGACGGGGACGGCACCCGCCGCACCGGCGAGGGCGAGCTCCAGGTGCGGGCGCTCGTCGTGGGCCGGGCCGTCGAGCGGGCGATCGTGTCCGGCCTCCAGGAGCACCTCGAGGAGGAGACGCCCCTCGTGGCCGCCTACCTGTCGGCGTCGGCCTGACGGGCCTCGCGCTCCTGCTTCATCTCGGCGAAGCGCTCGAAGTCGATCGAGATGAAGAGGCCCTCGCCCTCGGCGCAGAGCACGTCACCGGCCCACAGCTCGCCCTTGGTGAGGATCTTGCGGCCCCGCACGCTCACGAGCCGGGCGGTGAAGCGCACCTCGTCGTGGAGCGGCGTGGGTGAGCGGTAGTGGATCGTGAGCCGGCCGGTCATGCCCGGCTTGCCGGAGAGCGACTGAGCCGAGCCGAGCACCTCGTCGAACGCGGCGGCGATGAACCCGCCGTGGACGCAGCCGGGCGGCCCCTCGTAGGCGGCGCCGAAGGTGGCCCGGCCGACGAGCTCCTCGCCCTCCAGCCACAGCTCCACCGGCGGGGCGAGCGGGTTGGCCCGGCCGAGGACCGGGCTGTGGTCGAAGAACCCGAACGACGAGCCGGCGTTGGCCGACTCGGCGAAGCCCTCGTACATCGACCGCTGCTCGTGCTCGCCCAGGCGGGCGGCCACCGCCTCGACGGCGTCAGCCGCGTCGGCGATCACCTCGTCAGGGGCGTCGATCTGGACGAGCCGGTGCAGCACGCGGCGCACCGCCCCTGCCAACCGGATGAGCTCGGCCCGGCGCCCGACCGGGTCGATGGCGCCCAGCTCACCGAGGCGGGCCGCCCAGTCCGGGGAGCCGGGGGCGAGGTGGCGCAGGTCGTCGGGGTCCTGCCAGTCGATCGTCACGCCGCATCCTCCAGCTCGACGATGACCGGCGCGTGGTCGGAGGGGGACTTGCCCTTGCGGGCGTTGCGGTCGATCAGCGCCCAGCGGACGCGATCAGCCACCGAGGCGGTGGCGAGGACGAGGTCGATGCGCATCCCGATGCCCTTGTGGAAGTTGCCGGCCCGGTAGTCCCACCACGAGAACAGCCGCTCCACCCCGGGGTGGTGGTCGCGGAACACGTCGGTGAGGCCCCACGCCTCCAGCTCGGCCAGCGCGGCCCGCTCCGGCTCGCTGACGTGGGTGGCGCCCTCGAGGGCGGCGGGGTCCCAGACGTCGAGGTCGGTGGGCGCGATGTTGAAGTCCCCGCACACGGCCGTGGCACCGGCGGGATCGGCCGTGAGGTCGAGGTGCCGCCGCAGCCGGGCCAGCCAGGCCAGCTTGTAGCGGTAGTGGTCGTGGTCGAGCGCCCGCCCGTTGGGCACGTAGGCGCTCATCACCCGGATCCCACCGCAGGTGGCGGTGATCAGCCGGGCTTCGGGGTCGGGCTCGTCGTCGTCGGCGAACCCGGTGACGACGTCGTCCATCCCCACGCGGCTGAGGATCGCCACGCCGTTCCACTGCCCCTGGCCGTGGTGGGCGGACTCGTAGCCAAGCGCCTCGAAGGCCATCGCGGGGAAGGCGGCGTCGGCGAGCTTGGTCTCCTGCATGCAGACGACGTCGGGCTGGCTCTCGGTCAGCCACTCCTCGACGCGCTCCATGCGGGCCTTGAGCGAGTTGACGTTCCAGGTGACCAGGCGCACGAGGGCGACGCTATCGCCGCTGCCGCAGCGGTCCCGAACCCGCCGGGGTGCACGAGGCACCCCGGCGGCCGGGCGACACCTGGTGAGCGGGAACCGGGAGGCCTCAGGCCTTCTTGGCCGACGCCTTCTTCGCCGGCGCCTTCTTCGCCGCCGCCTTCTTGGCGGCGGTGGCCTTCTTGGCCGGGGCCTTCTTCGCCGTCGTCTTCTTGGCGGCGGTGGCCTTCTTGGCCGGGGCCTTCTTCGCCGTCGTCTTCTTGGCGGCGGTGGCCTTCTTGGCCGCGGTCTTCTTCGCGGCCGTGGCCTTCGTCGCCGTGCTCTTGGCCGCGGCGGCCTTCTTGGCGGTGGCCTTCTTGGCCGGCGCCT
>Ga0079224_100014715_pt1 | contig 10936 bp, 6 predicted proteins | sample Stecom2015_FD_80414 | JGI IMG/M metagenome (GOLD analysis project Ga0079224, IMG submission 80414) | Agricultural soil microbial communities from Utah to study Nitrogen management - Steer compost 2015 | ecosystem: Environmental > Terrestrial > Soil > Agricultural land | place: USA: Utah...
CATCTTTTGTCCGTTCGTGAGCAGCACCGAACCGCGCTCTCCATGTACTTCGATGCGGCCAGCGCCGATGTCCTGCGCGTACTTCGCAGCCTCGAGTACCTTTTCGTATTCGCGGACGAAGTCGCTATCGAACTCGAACAATATCTCGTATTCGCGCAGCGTTCGCGGGATGCCCGCCTCCCGTGCCGCGTCTGTCGCATGCTCGACGGAATCCGCAAGCGCCACTCTGGCGCCGACGCGATTACTGCGGAGCCTTCCGCTCGGGCCGGGTCCGGGAGGGCGTTTTGCAATCTCGATTCGTTCGCCCGCCTCGGGGAGCATCTTGTTGCAGGCGGGATTCACTTCTCTCAACACTGACAAGCGCAGCGGATTCAGCACGATCCCACCACAAAGCCGCGGTTCATCCGATACGACGCCTTCCACGAGCACTTCGTGCAGCAGTTGCGGCGGGTAAACTCGCACGCTACTGAGATTCTGCTGCGCACGAAGGAAGTAGAGCTCCCCCTCGTGCTCGATGAGCCAGCACGGTGTGGGCGCGGAATCCCGGATGATCGGGCATCCCACGAAATTCAGCCGTCTTCCGCTCGCACTATTCTCGCGAGTGAGCGGCATCGGATCGCCTCTCACGTAGACGTCTTTGGGCGCGTACTCGTTTATGGCGTTCGGCTGCGGAACGGCGACGGACTCAGGCGGCGTCGGTTCCGCCGCGTCGGCGGCTGCGGCAAGCAGAACGAAAAGCACCAGCCCATGGAACGAACGTTCGAGCATCACAGTACGCTCAAGAAATTGATCAAATCCTGCTTCTCTTGGTCCGTGTACCCGATATTGAAGCGGCGATCGTAGAAATCGACGATCTCACGCAGAGACCGCGCCGAACCGTTGACAAAGTACGGCGCTCGCGCGGCGATGCCGCGGAACTGCTGCATGACGACGGAGCCCACATCGATGCACTTGCCCGAGACCAGGGCTCGGCCGGGATCTTGGGTATAGATTTCGCGTCCCAAGTACGGATGCGGCTCTACCTCGGGACGACACGTAATCTTGAACATCGGCAACGCCGGATCGGCGGCAACGTACGGGAAATTCGTCGTGCCGATATCCATCCAGCCGGGCACGTTATCGTGGCCGGTCAGCTGAGTGTTGTGGCAGAAGGCGCATGTCTGTTTGAGCGGGTTGCCGAGCCCGATGTTGTTGATACCGACTGCGCCGGAAATCCAGAACGGCTTCAAAAAGAAGATGTCGTTGCCACGCGCGACGGACATGCGAAATGCAGCTTTCTCGGGATCGCGTTCGCCGTCCTCGCCGTTCGCCCACTTGTCGAATTTGAGGAACACACCGGTATCGATATCGTTACCGTTCACCTGGCTCTTGCCATACTGCATTGCGCGCACACCGAGCGCCGGCGGAATATCCGGCCCCTCCAAGCGACCTGCACCGTTCGAATACTGTGCAGCGGCGTAGACTCTCAGTTGGAAGTCGACGAGCTGCTCCAACGTATCGGCCGGCGGAACGGGTCCTTGCAGGTGGGCTTGCACGGCATCGATCGCTTGCAGCTTGAGCGTGGGGAATCTCGAATCCGACAGCAGGGCCATGCCGACACGCTCGCCGGTTTCCGGATCGCGATCGAGCGGCATCATCGTCTTCGTATTGCGCTCCGCGATCGGTTTCACGATGTACCGAAGATTCGCCGCCATACGAGGACGACGATACACCGATACGTTTGGCGCACTTGCCGTGAGCCCGTACACGCGGCCCGAGTTGCATCCGGTAGGATCGCTGACCACTTCCAGAGTGAACTCGGGGTCGATCGGGTTTCCATCGAGATCGCGCGGGGGCCACGGTAGAGATATTCGAACCAGCCCGCGATCGAGCAGCAGCGAATGAGATTCGCGGCGCTCCTGCGCCGCGGTGGGGCAGTTCGATCCATCGGAAGGATGGAACAATGGATCCTGAAATCCGTGTCGTTCCCAGCGCGCCTGAATCGTACGCAACGATAGGCTCATGGCGTCCGCCGGCTGGTGGCAGGTGATACAAGCTCGCCCATTGGTGCCCAGCGGCTGGAAGAAGGGATGCTCATGGAGCGGCACCTGAGGTCCGCTCGTTGCGACGGCAACCGAGCCTTCCGGATGCTCGAACTCCATGTAGCTGCGCCACTCTGCCAAACCGGTGTACACGCGTTTCGTCGACGCGTCCACGTCCGCGCCGCTCGATGGCAGCATCGCACCGAGCATTGCGGCCGCAACGATTCCGCTCAGCGATCGATGGCGTTCCATGTGGTTCGGCCCGAGGCGAAGAAAAACAATGCAGAGAAGCAATAACTGATGCAAGGTATGAACAGCGCGCGCCCGAGCCCGTAGGCCGACGCCTCCGCGCAGGTCGCGATGACTTCATCGGAGCGCGAAGCAACGTCGCCGTGACAGAGCGCCGCGAAATCGCCCAGCTCCGCCGGGAAGGCACCGGCGGCGAAGTAGTCACTCGCCAATCCGAGGATGACAGGACCCGAGGCGCTACCGATGAGATGCACGCCGACCATGAGAAACGCCGATGCGGTCGCGCGCATATACGGAGGCGCGAGATTCTGAGCCGCCGCGAAGTTGGGTCCGTTCTTCAGATCGGTAGAGACGTTGGCGAGTAGGACGAAGGCAATTGCCAACACGGCACTCTCGACGCGAAAGGTGAGATAAAAGAACGTGGCGCCCAGCGCAGCCGCTGCAGCACAGACATAGGCGTACGAGCGACCGTGTCGTCCTGCAAAGCGATCGGCGAGAACACCGCCGATCATCGTCCCTAGGAAACCCGCGATTCCTAATCCTGCAGCAGTCACCCAACCGGCTTGCTCGACCGAGAAACCGTGCTGACGCATGAAGAACGAGGCGGAGAACGCGTTCGTGGTACTCAGCGCCTGCCCCATGAACACACTAGCCAGGCAAAGAAACAGATAAGGTCGGTGCCCGAGAAGCGCCTTGACGTTCGTCCAGTAACTCGTAGAAGTCTTGGCGCTGGCGCCCGACTCTTCGTTGGGCCGTTCGCGCAGCACGACGAGCACGAGACCCGCCACGAGGATCCCGGGCAAACCTGCGATGAGAAAGGCGGTGCGCCAACCCCACACTGCAGTGGCGTATCCGCCGAGCAACGGCGCCATCATTTGCGCAATCGGAATGCTCGTCGTGAGCACCGCCATCGCGAGCCCGCGTTGACGCGCGCTGAAATGACTGGAAATGAGCGCGTGAGTGGTCGGCGTACACGCGCCTTCCCCGGCACCCACGCCGAGTCGACAGATGAGCAGATGAAAGTAGGACTGCGCCAAACCGCAGAGTGCGGTCATCATCGACCAGACCGACACCGCGATCGCGAGTATCAGCGATCGATTGCCTCTATCCGCCAAGCGCGCGATCGGTACACCTGAAACGGCATAGAGCGCCGCGAAAGCCGGTCCACTCAAGATGCCGAGCTGCCAATCGCTGAGCAGCAGATCCTCCTTGATGGGCTGCTGGAGGATCGCAAGGATTCCACGATCCAGGACATTGAAGACGTTGACGAGAATCAGCGTCATCAAGACGGAGATCTGTCGTCCCGTCCACCCGCGGCGGACCATCTCGCCAGAAAGCCGGCCTGTGATCGTGGAATCGTTCATCGGGTGCTCGCTACGCTGCGGGCAATTCAAATGACTCGTTGTGCCCGCAACTGCTCGATCTCCGCATCCGAATAGCCGATGCTGCGCAGAACTTCATCCGTGTGTTCGCCGAGTCTCGGAACGAGGCCCGCGTTCGTTGCGCGTTCTTGACTCGAGGCCGTGAATCCGGGTCCGACTGCCTTGATGGTCTGGGTCGTTCCGGAGAGAGGCGCGTCGAGAAACGTGCCCCGCTGTTCGAGATGAGGCTCGGTAACGATCTGGCCGAGATTTCGTACTCTCGCCACCGGCACGCCCGCGGCTGCGAGCGCGGGCTCGAGCTCTTCCGCAGATTGATCGGCGAAGAACTCGGTCAACCATTGCTTCAGCGCTTCGAAGTTCTTCACGCGCGCTTCGTGCGTGGCGAATCGCGGATCCTCGATCAGATCCATTCGCCCGACGACGCGACAGAAGGCCTCGATCTGGTGCTGATGATTGGCCGCGATCGCGAGATACCCGTCGCGCGTGCGGTAGGTGTCGGAAGTCGCCACCAGACGAAAGCCGCGATTACGCCGACTCTTCGGCAGCGTTCCGTCGGCGAAATAATGCGTGACGGCAGTGCTCATCAACTTGAATGCGCTGTCGAGCATGGCGACATCGATGTAATCGCCCTCGCCGGTTTGATGACGACGCTCGAGCGCGGCGAGCAGCGCGATCACGCCCACATAGCCACTGAAGGTATCGATGATGGGGAACGGAATGTTGTGCGGCGGCGCATCGGGATCGGCGTTCGCGCGCGCAAGTCCGCACATCGCCTGCACGATGTTGTCATACGCCGTCCAGTCGCGAAGTCGACCGTGCTGGCCGAACCCGCTGATGGAGCAATAGATGATTCGAGGATTGCGTCGTCTTACGGTGGCCTGATCCAGGCCCAGTCGAGCCATCGTACCCGGCCGGAAGTTCTCAACGAGCATGTCGGATGCATCGATCAAACGATCGGCGACCCGCCTCCCTTCGGGATGCTTCAAATTGAGGGTGACCGATCGCTTTCCGCAATTCGCCGCCGCAAAGGGCACGCTCATGCCCGGCGCGCCGGCGTGCTCGATGTAGTGACGGAAATCGTCGCCCACGCGCGGGCGCTCGATCTTGATTATGGTTGCACCGAGCATGCCGAGCATGTTCGTGCACGTGGGGCCTGAAAGGGCGTGGCTGAAGTCGAGTACCGTGATGCCGGAGAGCAGCTTCATTCGCCCGCCCTCGCGACGCGCTCCTCGATGAATTCGATCACCTGGCTCCTGATCCGATCATCGTTCCACGCGTTCGCATCGACGGGATCGGCCTCGATGTCGAGCACGGGTATGCCTGCCTCTTCGAGCGCGCGCGTAACGAAGGTGACACCGCGACCTTTCCGGTCGAGGTTCACCGAAGCGTTTACTCGGTGCGTGCGCGCTTCGTGAACCGCCCATGCGCCGCCCATCGGCGGAATCCACATTTGAAGTGCCAGTATCGAATAGCGACTTGCGAGCGCTCGCAGCGGATTCGTTGCACCGAAGCGCAGATAGCCGTCGGAGGCGATCGAGAGATAGTTGGAACGCACGAAGACGACGCCATGGCTTTCCTCGAAGCTGTTGAAGAACTCGAGCTTCTGCCATAGACCGGACCCGACGTACATGAAACGATACTTCTCGTTGGGGCAGACCCATTTACCCGCGTCGGCTCGAGCTTTGACCTCCTCGTAGAACGCTCTCGCTTGCTTGAGCCCCCACTCCGAGCCGCGATGCCACTGGATGCCCATCGTCTGGCTCATCACCTCGCCCAAGCGCACCGGCAACTTCGGCGCGGTCGCCAGGATCGATCTGATGCGATCGAAGTACATCTCCTGTTCGTTGACGCGATCCACGACGGCGGCGAGACGCTCGTAATCCATTCGCCGCCCGGCTAGTCGCTCGGCGAACGCGACGACGCGGCGAAACTGGCTCTCCATGAAATCGATGCGATAGCTCTCATCGAAGTCTTCCCAATTCCAGCGATGCATGTCCCACCAGTTCGGGTGCATCACGCGGCACGCAGGCTGATCCAGCCCGATGAAGGGCACGTTCCAGTGCTCGGCCAACTCGAGGGCACCGCCCTCGCTATTCCACGACACTATGCCGGCGGCCTTGGGCAAACCGCCCCAGGGTTTGTCCGGATGATTCGGATCGAGAACGACTCCGTATCCGAGCGAGTTGTAGCGGCGCAGCCCGCGGTGATAGCCGTGCGCGCTCAACACGTCGGAGTAGTGTTTTGATTGCCGTCGCGCCGCCACGATGCCCGCGTACCAGGCATCCACCACATATGGGATGTCGAGCGCCTCGAAGATTTCGTGAGGTGTCGTCGGATGGCAGATAACGTAAGGCTGTCCGTCTGCCGCCCGTCGCTGCAACTCCTCGAACCAGGCGCGGTGATGCGCCCGCAACGTGTGCGATACCTCTAGCTGCTTGGACGCCTGATGTTTGGCTCGAGCGCTCTGCACTTCTTCGCTCATGATGCAAGCTCTCCGCCGCTCTTTTGGCGAAAATGGGTTTCTGCAGTCCGCCGCAAGGATGCGCGTCCGTCTTCCGTATCCAGCCGCTCGGTGAGCAACAGCGTGCGCAGCCCCAAAGACTCGGCACGCGCCTTCAACTTGGGATAGTCCCAACCGAAGACGAGATCCGAGCGCGGGATGTAGAACACGACCGTGTCGATGTCCTTCTGCGCCATGCGTTCGTTCACCCATTGCTCCCTTGCGGAGCGCGGACTCACGATGACGCCGGAGATGTCGCGGCGCAGCCTGCGATCGACGGCTGTCGCATGATCGCAGTTCTCCTCGAGCTGAGAGCCGGCGGCGCGGCTACCCCACCAGCTGTCCTCGGCAACGACGAGGGCGCCGGCGGTCTCGATCGCTTCGTGAATGAAAGGCGAATCGAGCTCATGCGCTGCGAGAAGCAGCACGCGTTCGCGAGATATCGCGCTCGCTCGGTTCAGTGTGGAAGTCCATTGTTCCAGCTCGGATAGATACTGTTCGATGGGCAATGCGTATCCGGCACCTATCGCCCGCAAAGCCTGCGACCCAACGACACGCCCCTCCTGGCGCAATTGTTCTAGACGCGACAAAGCAACGTAACGTCGCCTCGCGAGCTGTGTGGCACGCTCCCATCCGTCGGACGGCGCTTCTCCGACGGCGCGGTCGAGCTCTTCACCGAGGGCGCGATTGCGGCCGCGGTTGTAGATGTCGGCCTCATCGTTCAGCGTCGGAACGTAGTCATGCATATAAAGGCGCGGAAGCTCGCGCCCTTCGCCCCGGCGAAAAATCTCTTTCAAGTTGTAGTAGATCCACTCGTATCCGCGAGTCAGGATGAGACAGCGGGCGAATGCGAGCTCTCCGCTCAGCGCGAGCTCGACGATCGATCTCATACGCCACGACTCCGAACCGATGTAGCGGTCCGCGCGCGGCGTCGGCACGAGCGGATCGGGCCGGACATACAAGGGCATGGCGCCTCGCGCGTGGATGTATTCGGGGGGCACCGTGTTTCCGACGATCGCGATCACCGGAACGCCCTGCGCGTGCTGCTCGCGAGCCGCAGCGAGTTGAGACTCGTATGCTCGCGCAAGCACATCTGCGAGCGGCGTTCGCCCGGCATTCGCGTCAGGCGTTTCTACTTTCATGGCATCCTGATTCGAGTCTGAACGATCGTGACGGGCGGCCGGCCGTCGCACCGACCGCCCGTGCACTCATTGCGATGGCTCTTCAGAAGCGCTTACGCACTCCGAGGGTCACCAGGCGGCCGAGCGCGTTCGCATACTGCGGGTCGTAGGCTGTTGCGATGTTCACGTACGGCGGGTCGGAGTCGAGCAAATTGCTCGCATCCAACGAAAAGACCATGCCGTCGAGAACCCCGCCTGCGCTCAGGGGCTCGTAACCGATGTGCAGATCCACGGTCGTCCACGAGTCGACGCGGTGAGCAGGCGTCACGGTCGGCGCCAAGTAGCTGTTCGTGTAGTTCAGCCACACGTTTGCATTGAGCGCATCCTTGGACCAGTTGAAGCCTGCACGCCCGCGGAACTCCAGCGGGTTGTAGATCGTGTTCAAACGATCCACCGGTTCGGCAAGAGGCGTGACCTGATACTCGTACTCGAGGAAGTACAGACCGTTCACGTCAAAGCCGAATGTTCCCGCCGATTCGGTGTGCCACGAATAGCCGACTTGGAAATCCAGACCCGACGCTCGCGTGCGGCCGCGATTGTAGGGTCGGCTGTCCACGATGAAGCCGATTTCCGGCGGAAGCGTCCCAAGCAGCGGCAGTCCCATATTGAGAACTTCATTGAGCTGAGCCGGCGTGGGGTTACGAATGATGAGATCGCTGTAGATGTCCTCGTTCACGAGCGAGTCGGCAGCTTCGATGCCGAAGATCTGCCCGCTGTAATCCACATCGAAGTAGTTCGCCGTAACGAACAAGTCCGGCAGGCTCGACGGTGTAAGCGTGACACCGAAAGAGTAAGTCGTCGCCTCTTCCGGACCGAGATCTCGGCTTGCATCGCGAATCGCCAGACCAACCGTCCGCCCGGTCGGCGATAGCGGATCCACGGCGTTGATGATCTGAAGGCCTACGGTATTCGAGATGAGTTGTTCCAAGCCGGGCGCACGGAAGGAAGTACCGTAGGTCGCCTGGATCGAAACGTCATCGACCGGTTTCCAGGTGAGACCGAACTTGGGATTCTCCGTCGAGCCGAAATCGCTGTATCTGTCGTAGCGACCCGCCAAGGACAACTCGAGAGACTGCACGCCCGTCACGGCGTTGCCGGCCCCCACCAAGGGTACGAAGAGCTCCGCGTACACGGACTTCACGTCGCGATCCGAGACGCGCTCGCTATATGCAGGCGCATCGACTGTGCCGCGAGTCGTGGCAAACACTAGATCGGCATTCTGATATTCGACACCCGTCGCCATCCGCACGGTGCCGCCAGGGATGTCGAACAGCGATCCGTCGAGGCGTACTGCTGCAGTCGAAAGTTTGCTGTGGCTCTCCGGCCAGAAGAGCCCCGTGAATATGTTCTCGATCACTGCAGGGTTGGTACGGTTGCCGAACACATCGAGTGCCGTGTTCGGATCGCTACTCGCGAGCGCCGCTGCCTGGGCCGCGGTATTGATTGCACGGCTATAGATGATCTCGTCGCTCTCCGTGTGGGTGGCGGAAATCTCGGCACGCCATCCACCCGGCAGATCGATTTCGGCACCGCCGAAGAATCCGTAAATATCGAGATCACCTTCCGCGGTGACGGGGCCGCGCAGTGGGAAATAGGAGAACTGCGTGGTCACCGGCGCATCCGGATCCGCGCCGGCGGGACGAACGAAAAACGCGTTCGTGCTCGGAACGGTCGTGGTGACATAGGAAGTGAGCGTGCTGCCCTGCTGGCCGAAGCGAGAGAGGAATTCGCGACGGTTATAAAATCCTTGCAGAGAAAGCGTCACATAGTCGCCCACCTCCTGCTCCGCGTAGGCCATGACATTGATGCGCTTCGTCCTTGGGAAAATGTTGGCGTAACCGATATCGCACAAGTTACTGGTGCCTGCAACGAGATCCTCAGGGCTCGTCGCCCCTCCGGCGGGAATCGCGTACGAGACGCCATCGATGACGATGTTGCCCGGGTTGCACGTCCGCGCACGATAATCGGCGCCGCCGAACGCCGTCTGATCTTGACGCAGGTAGTCGCGCTCGGAGGTCTCGAGCGTCCCGTTGTAGGTCGCTTCCGTCGTAAGCATCGCGTGACCGGTATCCCAATTCAGTCCCGTGATGAAGCCACCCTGATGCTTGTCGTAGCCGTCGGCGAAGCTGTAGCGGTAGTTGAGCTCGAGACCGTCGACCGATTTGCGAGTGATGATGTTGACGACGCCGGCGATCGCATCCGAGCCGTAGATTGCGGAAGCGCCATCTGGAACGACCTCGATTCTCTCGAGTGCAAACGTCGGAACGATCGTCGGGTCGACGAAGGCTGCTGACACGCCGCTGATGGTGATGCGCTGACCATCGATGAGTGTCAGCGTCGCGGAAGGATTCAGACCGCGCAGATTGATGGCCGCGCCGCGCGTGAGGTTGGAGCCGCCGCTCCCGCTGGTGGTCTGGTACGCGGCATCCGTGATGCCGGTCGTGAACACTTGCGGAACCTGCTTGAGCACATCCACTACGTTGGAGCCCGTGCTCTTGAGGATGGCCTCGTGATCGATCGCGATCACTGGAGAACCCACCGGATTGACTCCGCGGATCCGGCTGCCGGTGACCTGCACTTCGGCCAGTGCTCCGTCCGTGATCGCCGAAGTCGAGCTCTGCGAGGTTTGGTCTTGCAGCTCTCCGTCCGCCGATTGCGCGTGCACGAGACTGCTGCAACCCATCGCCAAGCAGAGGGCGACTGATCCGCTGCCCAGAGTTCGAGCAACGGCTTTACTTAGCGGGTGAGACGAATGCATAACCTTAATTCCCCCTCTCGATCGGTGCTGGATCAGCGGATCGCTCGACCGGATGCGCCCGCGCGCATCGGCAAGAGCCCCCTCCGCCGAGCTTGTGAGTCGCTAAATTGATTCGATACTCGCAACCAATTTACGAACTGATGCCGAGTATGATTTAGAACTTTGATCTGTATATCGATTTTTTCGCGGCTACTATCCCGCTCTACGCATCTTTTTCGGGGCGAGCGAAGTTGGGCAAACTCAGCATGCAGGCGAGTCGATTTGAGAGATGCATTTAAATATTTGAATATGGAGTGGAATCAGGATAGCTCTGAATCAGGAGCTCGTTTCCCGTGACATCATGATTAAGCGAATTTTCACAACAACTGGATCATACGATGCGATAATCACCACACTCTAACTGATTCAACTAATGGGAATATCGAATTATTCATTTCGATAAATGCATCAGCATTCCTGCCCTATACGCGCAAAGGTGGCACCACACGATTTCGGAGAGGTGAGCACCGGGAAAACCTAGCTTGGGTTGGCTCGACCGCTGAGCGGAGCGGTGCCTTAGAGCCGAGGATTGCGCGATTGCAGAGATCTGCCCATCAGCCGATTTCGCAAATGCGTAGGCGTGACCTTGCTCAAGCCCTTACCGTGAGAGCACGTATGCGTTTGGATCCGCCAGGCTCGCCTCCACGTCCGCACACAACTGCTCGCGATCGGCGGCCGATAGACCGCCGTCGTCGCGAATGCGCTTGAACGCGCGCGCCATTCGCTTGCGGGTCTCCGCGTCGATCGATTCCGAGACATGGGCGTCCGAGATCGCACCGACGACGAGCGCTTCGCGGCGTGCGTGG
>Ga0079224_100014716_pt1 | contig 10936 bp, 10 predicted proteins | sample Stecom2015_FD_80414 | JGI IMG/M metagenome (GOLD analysis project Ga0079224, IMG submission 80414) | Agricultural soil microbial communities from Utah to study Nitrogen management - Steer compost 2015 | ecosystem: Environmental > Terrestrial > Soil > Agricultural land | place: USA: Utah...
CGCGCGATAAAATCCTCGGGCTCGACAAAATCGCCGGGAGCGATTTTGGACAGCCGAAGGCTGGCCCGGAGGGCGCAGGGCAGGATGCCCGGAGCAAAATGACGTGAGTGGTCCCATCGCGATGCGGCGTCTTCAATGCACAGCGCCCATTCCCGCCCTCGGTCAGCGACAGCCGCTCGTTGGCCACCCACCTGCGTGACGACCTCGGGACGTGTCACCAGTGCCGAAGGTGCTGAGGCATGACGGGCTGGAAGGGGCTACTCCCGCTGCAGTTCCTGGTAGGCGCGTCGGGCTTCGAGATAGTGATCGACGGGAAAGTGGATCGGGACACCCTCGAGCGCGGCAGCCAGCATCTCGAGATGCGCATCAAAGCCCGCGCACGCCTTGGCGATATCCTCTCCCGCGGGTACCCATAGCGTCAGCACCAGGCGTGTTCCTTTCCCGGCGGGCGCCAGCTCCCAACAGAGGGGACGCTCGGGTTCATCGCCGCTACTCCACGAATACGCGAGCAAACGGGGCGCATCGAGCTCGAGTACGCGGCTCTCGATCGTCGTTCCGCTGTCGGCGAAATCGATATGAACCTTCCCGCCTGAGCGCAGTTCCATGGAGCCCTGGGCGAGCCACTGCGCCAGCCCTTCCGGCTCGGTAAGCATGCGCCACACGGCATCCTGATCGTGCTCGAAGATCCGTTCGAGCCGTCCCTCGAAGCCCTCACCAAGGGGCCGAATCCGTCCCGGATTGATATTTCCCATGCTCATCCCCTGGGGTGAATTGCGCGATCCAACACTGGCCCCGGTAGCATAGGAGGTGCCGGCTGTGTTCACCCTGACCTGGATCAACGATGGACTCCGCGCCTGCCGCATGCCTTGCACAACGGTCGGCCAGGAGAATCGCGAAACGTGACAGCGCCGGTCAGGCAAGGGATCATCGGCGTTGCCATGTCACAGGACGACGAGTCGCAAGACGCCCAGACCGCCTCGCTGGTCGCACTCAGTCTCGAGGCCGTAATCATTGCGGTGACCGACGAGAGGCCGAGGCTACTTCTCTCATCGGCGAATCACCCTCACCCCGCGATCCCGTCCGGACCCCTCGATGTCGAGCACGACATCACGCTCGAGCGCGGGCTGCGCCGCTGGGTGAAAAGCCTGACCGGGTTCGAGCTCGGCTATGTCGAGCAGTTGTACACCTTCGGTGGCCGCGACCGGCGGTTGCACGGCGGCAGACCGCTGCTGACGGTTGCCTACCTTGCGCTCATGCACGAGGAGCAGCCTTCGCCCGGTACCGCCTGGGTTGACTATTACGACCTGTTGCCATGGGAAGACCATCGCGGCGGACGGCCGCCGTGCCTCGAAGGCGTCATCCTTCCGCGGCTCAAGGACTGGGCAGGCCCGAACGATCCTCGTCGTGCCCGCGTGCGCGAGGCCTTTGGCGTCGCGCCCATGCCCTGGGACGCCGTTCGCGTGCTGGAACGCTACGAGCTGCTGTACGAAGCCCGCCTCATCGCCGAGCACTTCGCTGACCGCGGTATCGCGTTGCCCGACGACCTGCCGGCCGGCATGCCGCTCGCTTACGACCATCGGCGCATCGCCGCGAGCGCACTCGGCCGGCTGCGCGGCAAACTGACCTACCGGCCCGTCGTATTCGAGCTCCTGCCCGAGACCTTCACCCTGACGCAGCTGCAACGGAACGTCGAGACGCTGGTCGGCCTCGCTCTGCACAAACAGAACTTCCGGCGGCTCGTCGAACAGGGACGCCTGGTCGAAGGTACCGGCCGGTACACGGCTTCGACCGGCGGACGGCCGGCGGAGCTGTTCCGGTTTCGCGAGGAAGTCCGCGGTGAGCGGCCGCGTCCCGGGCTGCTGCGGCCGGGTCACTGAAGCACGCAAGCCTCTTGGCCCTTGCCATCTGCCTCTTCCTGCTTTAGTCTACGCACCTAATACTCACTTTGAGCATAATTGCTCGAGGATGACTCTCATGGTTGCGGTACCGGGCCCAAACCACGCCCACAGGCGCCTCGGCGGAATTCTTCCGGACGTGGAGATCGCCGCCCTGGAGCCGATCATCAGCGAAATAGAGGACCTCAAGCGGGTCCGCAACGCGGTGGTGCTCGCGCACAACTACATGACGCCCGACATCTTCCACGGCGTCGCCGACGTCGCCGGGGACTCCCTGGCATTGGCGCGGCTGGCGGCCGATTCCGACGCCGAGGTCATCGTCATGGCGGGGGTCCACTTCATGGCGGAGACGGCGAAAATCGCCAACCCGGAGAAGACCGTTCTGATCCCGGATACACGCGCCGGCTGCTCGCTCGCCGAAGGGATCACGGCGGCGGACGTGCGCCTGCTGCGGAAGCGCCATCCGGGAGTTCCGGTCGTGACCTACGTCAACACCTCCGCGGAGGTCAAGGCGGAGTCCGACATCTGCTGTACGTCTTCGAACGCGCTCCAGGTCGTGAACTCGCTCGGAATGGACCGTGTGATCTTCCTGCCGGACCGCTATCTCGGACAATGGGTGGCCTCCCAGACAGACGTCGAAGTCATTCTCTGGGACGGCAGCTGCGAAGTGCATGAGCGTTTCACCGGCGTCGAGCTGCGCGATTATCGCAAGGCGCATTCCGGCATCCGGATCATCGCGCACCCGGAATGCCCCCCGGACGTACTGGCCGAAGCGGACTACGTCGGTTCAACGTCGGGAATGATTTCGTGGGCTCGCAAGGAACGGCCGCGCCAGCTGGTCATGGTCACCGAGTGCTCGATGAGCGATAACGTCGCGGCCGAGATCCCGGAAACCGAGTTCGTGCGTCCCTGCAACCTGTGTCCGCACATGAAGCGGATCACACTCACCGGTATCCGCGACGCCCTGCGGGACATGCGCCACGAAGTCAGCGTGCCGGCGGACATCGCGGCGCGTGCGCGCTCGGCCGTCGACCGCATGCTGGCGGTAGCATGATCGGGTGTGCGCATGCGTGCGGCCGCTGGCTGCGGCGGGCTGCGCCCGGTGGGCCGAGGCCGTGAAGACCCAGGCCAACGGCATCGTTCCGTCGAGCTGACCATGCTGCGTTCGTCGTTGCCTATCGGCGCCGTGCGCCGCGCGAACGCGGTCATCGTCGGCTCGGGCATTGCCGGGCTGTCGGCCGCGCTCGGTCTCGGCGATTGCTTCGTCGTAACACGAGGCAAGCTCGGCAGTGGCTCCAGCGAGCATGCCCAGGGCGGTATCGCCGCCGCCATCGCATCCGGCGATTCGGCCGCCGACCATGCCGCCGATACCCTTGCAGTGTCCGCCGGACTGGCGGACCCGGCCGTGGCGCGCACGATCGCCGCGGCAGCCGCCGGACGCATCGAGTGGCTGCGCGCGCTCGGCGCAGGTTTCGACCTGGATGCGGGCGGGCAAATCGCGCTCGGCCGCGAGGCCGGGCATCGGGCCCACCGCATCGTGCATGCCGGCGGTGATGCCACGGGCGCGGAAGTCATGCGGGCCCTGACCGCGGCAGTCGAAGCGCGGTCCGATATCGAGGTGCTCGCGGAGCACGACCTCGTCGACCTCATCCGCTGCGGGTCACAGGTCGCCGGTGTGCTCGTCCTGACTCCGCAGGGAGCGCGGGTCGCGATACTCGCACCGGCGGTGGTGCTCGCCACCGGCGGCATTGGCGGACTGTACGCCCATACCACGAATCCCGTCGAGGTGACGGGGGACGGGCTGGCCGCGGCGGCCAGGGCAGGCGCCACGCTCGCCGACCTGGAGTTCGTGCAGTTTCACCCGACCGTGCTCGATGTCGATACGGACCCTGCGCCGCTCCTGACCGAAGCGCTGCGCGGCGAAGGTGCCGTCCTGCTGGACGAGCACGGCGAGCGCTTCATGCCCGGCGTGCATCCGGACGCCGAGCTCGCCCCGCGCGACGTACTCGCACGGGCAATCTGGCGGCAGCGGGCCGGCGGACACAAGGTCTACCTCGACGCGCGCGTGGCCGTCGGCGCCCGGTTTCCGGAACGCTTCCCGAGTGTCTGGCGGCGCGCCCTGGCCGCGGGTCTCGATGCGCGCACGGAACCGCTGCCCGTAACGCCCGCCCAGCATTACTTCATGGGTGGCATCGTCACGGATCTTCTCGGGCGTACGTCCATTCCCGGCCTGTGGGCCGTCGGCGAGGCCGCGGCGACCGGTCTGCACGGCGCCAACCGCCTGGCGAGCAACTCGCTGCTCGAAAGCATGGTGCTCGGCGCGGCTGCAGGCCGCTCGGTGGCGGCAAGCCGCTTCGTGGTGCCGCCTGCCGGCAGTCTCGAAGTAGCGGCCGGCGCCGCGGCCTTGCCGCGCCCGGACGACAACTGGCTGCGTACGGCGATCCGTGGCCTGATGTGGAAGCACGTCGGGCTCGAGCGCGACCGGCACGGGCTGACGGCCGCCCTCGCGGAGCTCGAACGTCTCGACGGAGAATATGCCGGCGCCGGGTTTCGCGCTCGCAATCTTCTGCAGGTCGCACGGCTGATCGCGAGCGCCGCGCTGCAGCGCACAGAATCGCGCGGCGCGCATTGGCGCGGCGACTATCCGGATACAGATCCGGCGCAGCAAAAACGAACCATTGTCGCCCCGCCGGCGGCTCCAACGATCCTGCTGAACATCGCAGCGAGGCGCTCTGCCTGAGATCGCGGTCACGGCTTTGCAGCGAGCTGCGCACCATGGTGTCGTGTCCCGTGAATGACTACCCTGTTGCGGGCGCTAGATCACTCCGAGTGCCCGGATCGCCTCGGCGACGCAAACGAACCCGGCAATGTTCGCGCCCAGCACGTAGTCTCCCGGAGATCCGTAGTTTTCCGCCGTCTCTGCACAGGTGTCGTGGATATTGGTCATGATTTCCGCCAGGCGTTTCTCCGTCCGCTCGAACGTCCAGCTGTCGCGGGACGCATTCTGTTGCATCTCGAGTGCGGAGGTGGCGACACCGCCGGCATTCGCGGCCTTCCCGGGAGCGAAAAGAACCCCGGCATCCTGAAAGGCACGCACCGCCTCCGGGGTCGAGGGCATGTTGGCGCCTTCGCCAACCGCAAGAACGCCGTTTCCGATCAGGGTGCGGGCATCTCGTCCGGTCAGCTCGTTCTGGGTTGCCGACGGCATGGCGACCTCGCAAGGCACGTCCCATATGGAACCGTGCTCGACGTACAGTGCCCTGCCCCCTTTCAGCCTGGTGTACTCGGAGATGCGCGCGCGCCGCGCTTCCTTTATTTCCTTAACGAGGTCCAGGTCTATGCCCTCTTCGTCGACGACGTAGCCGCCCGAGTCCGAACAGGCAACGATCCTGCCTCCGAATTCGATGATCTTCTCCATGGTATAGATGGCGACGTTCCCCGCCCCGGAAACCACCACTCGCTTGCCTGCGAAATCCGTGCCGTGCGCGCGCAGCATCCGGTCGACGAAATAGGCGGCGCCGTATCCCGTCGCTTCCTTGCGCGCACGCGAGCCTCCATGGACCAACGCCTTCCCGGTCAGCACGCTGGCCTCATAGCGATTGGTCAGCCGCTTGAACTGACCGAACATATATCCGATCTCACGGCTGCCGACGCCAATGTCACCGGCAGGAACGTCGGTATATTCACCCAGATGGCGGTGGAGTTCCGTCATGAACGACTGGCAAAAGCGCATGACCTCCCCATCGGATCGGCCCCTTGGGTTGAAATCGGAACCTCCTTTGCCACCTCCTATCGGCAAACCGGTCAAGGCGTTCTTGAAAGTCTGCTCGAAACCCAGGAACTTGACGATTCCGAGATTCACGGTCGGATGAAAGCGCAGGCCTCCCTTGTAAGGCCCCAGTGCGGAATTGAACTGCACCCGGAAGCCGCGCGCGATGTGGACTTCGCCCTTGTCGTCTATCCAGGGAACGCGGAAGACGATCTGGCGCTCGGGCTCGCAAAGCCGTTCGATCAGCGCATGCTCTGCATATTCAGGATGCTTGGCGACCACTCGACCGATGCTCTGGAGAACTTCGATTACGGCCTGGTGGAACTCGGGTTCGCCGGCGTTCCGCTGCAGTACTTGTGCAAGAATGGGTTCCAGTTTCTCGTCGATATTCATCAAGTCCATCTCCTGATCGTGCCGCCGGATGCGACACCGCGGCATGACCATCGTTCCTTACTCAAACAGCACGAATCCCGTGACGATCGCGAGCAGGGCTACGGGATACAGGCTGGCGCGATCGAACAGCCGCGCCGCCTGACGGCCGTCGAGTGTGCGCACCAGGCCGATCGCGGGGAGCAGGAGCAGCCACACGCCGGCGATGAGGATAGCAAGCTGGAACGCCCAGCCCGCAGACAAAGGCGATAGCCGCGGCAGGCCGAGGCCGAGCAGCACGGTGAGCCCGAGGGTGGCCAGGATGACGGCGCCTGCGATGCGCGGTCCGAAGCAGAGCGGGATCGTGCGTGCGCCGATGCGGCGATCCTCCTCTATGTCGTTCCAGTCGGCCGGGATGTTCTGGCCGCCGATTTCCCACGGCATGAGCCAGGCCAGCATCAACGCCAGCCCGGCCGCGGACGGGGCCGGGACGACTGCGTACACGGCAGCCACGGGACCGGCGGACTTGACCACGGCGCTGACCACCGTGCGCCACCAGGTGACCTTGAGCAACTTCACGTACGCCACTTCCAGCGCGGCGGCGACAACGAGGATGATCAAGATCTTCGGGTTGAGCAGCCAGATGCCAGTCACGGCAACCGCAAACCAGAAGCCGAACCAGAGCCAACCGCCTTTCATGCCGATAAGGTTTTGCGCCAGGGGGTAGCGCATGGCCGAGGCCTCGACGGCGTAACCGGCCTTGAGGCCGCCCCTGACTTTTTCCACGTCATCGCGGACGCCAACCAGGTCATTGAGGGCATAGATCGCCGTGTAACCGGCAAGCACGGTGACGAGGCACAACGCCAGCACCGGCCACGGCGGAAAATGCCCGAGCCACAGCAGCGCGACAAAGCCCGGCATAGCAATGTCGAGTACACCGTGAGTCGATCGGGAGAGGGCCAGGAAACGTTTCATCGGGGTCTGCCTGCCTTGATGAAACAGGCCATGTAGTTGATGTCTTCGCGGTCCGGCACGACGCGGAAGCGGCGCGTCAACGGGTTGTACATGAGGCTGGCGACGTCCCTGAACTCCAGCCCGGCGCCGGCGGCCCATGCACGCATTTCGCCTGGCTTGATCAGCTTGCTGTAGCTGTGGGTTCCGCGCGGCAGGAGGCGAAGGATGCATTCACCGGCGACGATGGCGAAGGCGAGAGCCTTCAGGGTGCGGTTGATGGTGGAGAAAAATGCCACACCGCCCGGCTTCAGCAACTCGGCACAGGAGGCAATGACGCGGTCCGGGTGCGGCACATGCTCGAGCATCTCCATGCAGGTGACGGCATCGAAGCTGCCGGCTTGGTCACATACCAGGTCCTCCGCTGCAATCTGCCGATAGTCGATGTCGAGACCGCCGCGCCCGGCGTGCCGGCGCGCAACCTCGAGCGATAGCTCGGAAAGGTCGATGCCGGTCACGCGCGCGCCGGAGCGGTGCAGCGCCTCCGCAAGGATGCCGCCGCCGCAGCCAACGTCGGCGACGCGCGGCCGGGCAGCGGCGATGCGGCTGACGATGAAGTCGAGACGCAGTCCGTTGATCGCGTGCAGTTGTCCCATTTTGCCCTGAGGATCCCACCACAGCTCCGCCATGCGGTTGAAGTGGGCGATCTCGGCGGCATCAACATTGGGCGATTCGGTCATGAAGTGTCGGGCTCCGGTGGTGCAGGATGTCGATCGCGGCTTCGATCTCCGCCCGCCTGATGTCGTTGACGAAGACACACTCACCGATTCCTCGTGGCAGCGGCACGCGTTGCAGGCCGTTGCGGTGCTCGATGCGATCGAGGAGCGATTGCCACATCAGCGCGGCGTCGAGGAGATCGAGCGCGGGCACGATGCCAAGATCATCGACCAGATCGAGAATCCGATCGCAGGCGGACGGGCCCAGGAGCCCACGAGCGCGCGCGATGACCGCGGAGACCAGGATGTCCAGCAGCACGGCTTCGCCATGCAGCAGGCGATCTTCGAAGCGGGTTTCCAGCCCATAGCTGAAGCTGTGGCCGAAATCGACCTTGCGCGCCAGGTCGTCCTCGTAGAGGTCGGGCTCGAGTTCTTTCAGCATGCCGCTGATGGCGCGATCGATGATTGCGCCTCCATGCGCATCCTGGAAGGCGCCGGCGAGGCTGGCAGCGCCGCCCTGCTCCAACAGGCGGAACAGGCCGGCGTCGGCAATCACCGCGAGCTTGATGATCTCGCATACCCCGTTTTCGAGGTGGCGGCGATGAAGAGTGCCGAGCAGGCGGCGGTCGAGCAGCACCTGGCGGGGCGGCTCGAAGCTGCCGAGGCGGTTCTTGTAGCCGTTGAAATTGATACCGGTCTTGATGCCGATCGAGGCATCGACGTAACCCATCAGCGTGGTCGGCACCTTGATGTGCGGCACCCCGCGCCGGTAGCTGGAGGCGGCGAAACCGACCACGTCGGTAAGCACGCCGCCGCCGATGGCAATGATGGGCTCATCGCGTCGGTGAAAGGGAAAGCGATCGAGCTCGCACAGTACGCGCAGCCAGGATTCCGCCGTCTTGCCTGCCTCTCCGCCCGGAAAGACGAGGATGTGCGCCGCGACGCCGTGATGCGCAAAGTATGCGTCGATGCGCTCGCCATGATGCCGGTGCACACACTCATCGACCACCACGAAACGGCGGCCGTTCTCGATGCGACCTGCCGCCAGCAGGGCGTCGTCCGACGGGTCGAAAACGTCGGCCACATTGACGAGGTCATAGCCGATGACACGCAATCCGCGGACCTGCCAGCGGGCTCCCCGACCGCCGGTCACGCAACCTCCGCCCACGCCGCTCGCCGTGCCAGCACGCCACGGGCCACTGCCTGTGCCCGGCCCAGGTCGTGGTTCTGCCAGCGGCCGCACTGATCGATGCGCGCGAAGGGTACAGCGGTGGCCTCGAGCACCCCGTGCAGGATGGATTCGAGGGCGTCCTCGATCAGGGCGCGCCGGCCCTCATTCAGGAAGGTGAGGTAGAAACCGGTCTGGCAGCCCATCACGCCAATGCCGACGAAGTGCCGCGGCAGCAGGCGCTGGAAGCCTTCCAGCAGGAAGTGCTCGATTGAGTGAGCTTCGGTGCTGCTCAGGTACTCATTGGCGTTGGGATGACGCAGGCGCAGGTCGATGCAGTACACCGTATCGCCACTCGCACCGGCGTAAGCTCCGCGCAGCTTGACGCTCGGCGCCTTGAGCACGCGATGATCCAGTTCGCCGACGGTCGCGGGCGCCCAGCCCAGGCTGCAATGGTCGCTCATGGCGTGATCCGGCATCGGGTATTAATGACCTTGCGGGATGGCAGCGAGATGGCGGTAGCTCTCGTCCAGTGCCTGCTGCCAGGATGCCACGTGATGATAGAGCTCGACCGAGCCATAGCCCCGGAAACCGTGCTCGTCCAGCACCTTGAAGCTGCTATTCAAATCCAGCGTGCCGGCGCCGGGAATTTCGTGGAAATGCACGATGCCGGTCAGCGTGTTGGCAACCATCTTCTCAACCAGCACCGGACTGCGGGCGCCGCGCAGGAAGGCAATAATTGGCCGCGCGCGCTCCAGCACGTCGAAGGAAAGATCGGGCACCGAGATCAGGTAGGTGAAGATTTCATCGTCCAGGTCCGATGCGCCGGCGTACAGGCTGCAGTAATCGACCGTGCGCACCGGACCCGCGACGCCGGCTGCTGCAAGCAGTGCATCGATGCGGCGGCGGCGCACGGCGCCTGGCTCCCGGTCGCAGAAGTACCGCGGGTGATCGCGGTCAACCAGCAGGAAGTCTGCCGAATCCGGGAAATACACCAGCGTACTGGCGAAGTCGAGATCGCAGGCCAGTCTTGCATCGTCTTCCCGGATCTTGAGATTCCAGCCTTCGCGCGCATCCGAAATATGCAGATAGCGGGCGTGCGGGGCCGCCCTGCCCAACGCATCGAGGTAATCAACGTCCGAGCAATAGGCATGGCAGATGTCGATATGCAGTGCGAAGCGCGGATCGCCGACGGTATCGACCAGTTCCAGGCCCTGATCCAGCGTCTCGATGACCATGCCGGGCTCGGGCTCGATCAACAGCGTGATGTCCTCCTCGTCGCGAAGCTCGCGCAGGCACTCATGGATGGAGTCGACCAGTATCTCGAAGGGGTCGCAAGACGGGTTGCGCACATGATCGTCACGCCGAAAGCCGCTGCCGAAGGTCACCAGGTTCACGTCGAGATACCGCGCCACGCGGATGCCGCGCTTGACGAGATCGATGCGACGCTTGCGGCCGGCGACATCCAGGGTCATGAGCGACGGCTCGTGCGGGCGTTGCGGGTTGAAGAAGTGCGACGCGGTGGCAACGCAGGCCGGCGCGATACCGGCATCGTCGAGCCGCCGCTTCACCGCATCCAGATCGTCGTGGGTGATATTGAACGGATTGAACTGGTCGCGATGGAAGGACAGCTCGACACCCGCGTAGCCGGCGCGTGCGACAGCGTCGATGGCGTCCGGAAGCGACAAATTGGTGAGGCCGAAAGTACTGTAGCTGAGCAGGATCATGCCGGGTCTCGTGGTGCGAGGCACCGGCCAGGCCAGCTACCGGACACAGCCGCGCTGGCGAGCCTTCCATGCGAACCGGTATGGCCCCGTGCGAGGCCTGCCCTCGGCCGTCAAGGATGCGGCCGTGGGGCATTGACCGCCCTGATCCAGATCAAGCGGCGCCTGATCCCTTGGCACGCGGGCAAGAAGCGTGCGCCGCTGCGCACGTCTGGATTGCTCATTAGCCGGGAGCCGGCGACTTCTTGGTGGTAACGGTCGAACCAGGCTACGATTCGTTCGAAGTCAACCTGGATCGCGATCCTGGTCGAAACCTCCTGTACGGCGCCGGCATCCACGTCTGC
>Ga0079224_100014717_pt1 | contig 10935 bp, 6 predicted proteins | sample Stecom2015_FD_80414 | JGI IMG/M metagenome (GOLD analysis project Ga0079224, IMG submission 80414) | Agricultural soil microbial communities from Utah to study Nitrogen management - Steer compost 2015 | ecosystem: Environmental > Terrestrial > Soil > Agricultural land | place: USA: Utah...
GTCGCGGTGCTCCTTCACGAGCTCGATCAGCCGCTCCTCTCCGAACTCCTCCCCATCGTCGGATGCCGCCTCGCTGACGCCGTCGGTGAACACGACCAGCGTGTCGCCGGCGCGCAGCTCGGTGCTGCCGGTGCCGCACGACCACGGCGACTCGAACAGCCCGACGACGGGCGCGGTCGTGGCCAGCCGCTCCACGCAGCCGTCGGCGCGGAGCAGGATCGGCGGCAGGTGGCCGCAGTTGGCGTACTCGAGACGGCGGGTCGACTCGTCGTACACCCCGAAGAACAGCGTCGCGTAGTGGTTCGAGGCGGTCGAGTCGAAGAAGACCTTGTTGACCGTCGACAGCACCTTCGTGAGGTCGTGCGGCGCCGACCCGTACTGCGCCCGCAGGTTGGCCTGCAGGCTGGCCATCAACAGCGCCGCCGAGATCCCCTTCCCCGAGATGTCGGCCAGCACGAGCCCGAACTGCCCCGTCGAGAAGGAGACGAAGTCGAAGTAGTCGCCGCCGACCAGACGCGCCTGCAGGCACGCCCCGGCGTAGTCGAGCGTCGCCAGGGCCGGGCGCTCCTGCGGCAGCAGCTTCGCCTGCACCTCGCGGGCGATCTCCAGCTCGCGCGCGACGCGCCGCTCCGCCTCGAGCCGCTCGGCCATGGTCTCGGCGAGCCGGATGTTCTCGAGCGCGAGACCGGCCTGCGTGCCGAGCGAGGCCAGCAGCGAGATGTCTTCACCCGAGTAGGGCTCTTCCGACAGGCGCGGTCCCAGCAGCAGCACCCCCTCGAGCTGCCGCGACCGGCCGACCATCGGCACGAGCACTTCCGGACGGAACAATGCGAGCGACGCCCACGCCCCGCCTGGCTCGAGCTGCGGCGGCTCGACCACCACGGGCCGTCCGCGGCGCACGAGACTGTCCACCTGCGCCGGGGTCAGCGGCAGGCGCGCGTAGTCACCGGACAGCCCTTCGTGCTCGGCCGCGTCGTACGTCCTGCCATCCGGGCTCCGGAGGAAGACGAGCAGCACCTGCGGATGGAGCGCCTGGTCGATCGAGTGGTCGATGAGCTCCGCCAGCGTGCTGCGGTCGGTGGCCGTGCGCGACTGCTCCGCCAGCGTGACGAGCAGGCGGCGCGCGTCGTAGGCGCCGCGGAAGAACGCGCGATCGAGCCGGTCCATGACCGGCTGCCAGACGCGGCGGCCGATGAGCACCAGGAGGCCGCCGAAGAGCGAACCGGCCAGCACGGCCGCCAGCGTGCGGCGCTCGTCCGCGAGCCCGGGGATGGCGTTGAAGATGGAGGCGACGAGCGCCGTCGCGGCCAGCCCGACGAGCACGGCGGCCGTGATGAGCCCGCGCCGCACGATCAGGTACCGCGCGCTGCGCCGCAGCAGGACCGGGATCTCCATCGCGCGGTGCCGGACCACGGCGTACCCGAGCGAGAGCGGCACCGCGAACAGCAGCAGCACGGTGAGCGCCCAGAACCACGGCGACACCGAGTCGAGCTGGCCGCCTGACGCCAGCACGTAGGTCTGCAGCGCCATCACCGGCAGCAGGCCCACGGCCAGGCCGAAGAGGATCACGCGCGCCTTGCGCCGCACGTCGGGCGCGCCGAACGCATTCATCCCGAGCGAGGCGAGCGCGAGCCCGAAGAAGGCGAAGTTGTAGACGGCGGCGAGCGCGCTGATCGGGTTCTCGTAGCTCGCCAGGCGCTCCGCCAGCGCCCAGAGCGGCGTGCTGCCGCCGCCCAGCAGCGTCGCGACCGCCAGGCCGACCGCGACGACGGCGGCGAGTCCCAGCCCGCCGATGCGCAGCCACGGCGCGCGCCGATCGAGGGGCGTGCGAGCGGGGAACACGGCGGTGAACGCGTAGGTCACCGCCGGCAGCGGCAGCGACAGCAGCACCCAGAACGCCAGCAGCGGTCCGCGAAGCGGCGCCGGCACCCTGTATTCGAAGTCGGCCATCGGCGCCGACGCGATGAAGCCGCCCAGCATCAGCGCGAGCAGCCAGGCGTGCGGGTCGTGCGATCGCTGCAGGACGACGACCAGCGCGACGATCAGGAACGGCACGGGATACAGCGCGAGCACCTGCTGCAGGGCGCGGAGCGCCCCCTCGGGGTGTCGCCACTGCTCCTCCGGCGCGCTGCGCGGCACATCGTCGGGCGCGAGCAGCGGCAGCGTGACCGCCATGCGGTCGGCGCCGCGCTCGACGAGCAGCTCGACCTGCTGGCCGGGCCGTCCGAAGCGCCGGAGATCCAGAAGCGGGTCGTGGCGCGAGAGGTCGCGGCCATCGATCGTCACGATGCGGTCGCCGGTTCGCAGGCCCGCGCGCGCCGCGGGACCGTCGGGCAGCACGCTGGTCACCTCGACGCGCTGCGCCAGGGGCTGGTACGTCGACTCGAAACCCAGGGCGATGGCCGATTCCTGGCGGATCAGGACCATCCAGCTGACGCTGTAGATCGTCAGCAGCGATCCGAACACGGCGGCCAGGGTGCGCAGCAACACGGGGAGGTCAGTATAGAACCTGTCGGACCACGGCTCAGGCCCGGGGCGGGACGGGGCTACCGCGCGGACTTCCGTCCGTCGCGGGTCGCCTGTCGAATCCAGTCGATGACGCGCGACGTGTAGTGCGTCCATTCCGGGTGCCCTTCCCAGTTCTCCATCCCGTGCGGCGCGCCCTCGAGGACGACGAGGTCGTGCGCTGCGCCGAGCGACGCGAGCCGCGCGGCATAGGTCTGGGCCTGCGCCCAGAGCGACTCGCCGGTCCCGTTCACGAGCAGGACCGGCGCCTGCTCCCGCGTGGCGCGATGGAGCGGCGAGTAGCGGCGCAGCGTCGCCCGGTCGCGGTCCGACAGCGGAGCCCGGATGCCGAACAGCCTCGCCGGAATGGCACGCGGCGAGTCGGCGGCGAACCCCTCGAAGTCGTAGACCGCGTAGAACGAGACGACGCCGGCGAGCGCCTGGTCTTCGACGGCGGCCAGGGCGACCATCTGCCCGCTCGCCGACTCCCCCACCAGCACGATCCGGTCGGGGTCGACGTTCAGCAGGCCGGCGTGGCGGCGGACGAACGCGATCGCCGTGCGCAGGTCCTCCATCTGCGCCTCGTGGCGCACGGAGGGCGTCAGGCGGTAGTCGATCGAGAACCAGGCGAAGCCCGCCTCGGCCAGCGGCCGGAAGAGCGGCGTGATGTACGTCACGCGATCGCCGGCCTCCCAGCCGCCGCCATGCACGAGAATCACGGGCACGTGCGGGCCATCGCCCTCGGGCACGAACGCGTCAAGCGTCAGGCCGTGTCCAGGATCGAAGACGATCCGCTTGTGCAGACCCGGAGCGAGTGCGCCGTCCAGGGCCACCGGCGCGAAAGGCCTCGGCGTGACCGGTCCCGCCGTCTCGCGCAGCCACCGGATCAGACGATCCTTGTAGCCCCATTGTGACGGCCACCAGTTCTCGAACCGGTGGCTCGCCCCGTCGACGATGTCCAGGTCACAGCGCCCGCCGGCACGCTGCACCGCGGTGCAGAACGAGTCGGCCTGCGAGGCCGGCACCTCGCGATCCGCGCCGCCGTGAAGGACGTAGACCGGCACATCGGACCCGATGGGCACGTGGTCGGCGGGACCGAGGGAGGCCCTGCGTCTGACGGCGGGATCCACATCGCGGGTCGCCTCGGTGTCGATTGCCGTGAGGTCGTAGGGCGCGCCGATCAGGACCAGGCCCCGTGGCCTGACGGCCGCTGCGGCATGCGCCGCCAGATGGGCGCCGGCATCCTCACCGGCCAGGACGATGCGTGCCGGATCGATCCGCAGCGACGCGGCGTGGCACCGCACGAACGCGACCGCCTCCTGCACGTCGGCGACAGCCTCCTGCCAGCCGGCGAGACCGTTCAGCCGGTAGTCGATGGCCGCCCACGCGAAACCGGCCTCGGTGAGGAGCTCCAGCAGCTGGCCGATGTGGGCGACGCGGCTGCCGGTCGTCCAGCTGCCGCCGTGCACCACGACCACCATCGGCGCGCCGTCGGCGTCCGGCGGCGTGTAGAGGTCCATGAGGAGCGGCTCCGGGCGGCCCTCGCCGGCGCGCGCGTACGCGACTCCGCCGAGGACACCCGGCACGATCAGGTTGCCGTGCTGCAGCGTCGGCGTGAGCGGCAGGCACTCGGTGGCGGGCGTGACCTGCGATCCGGACGTGCAGGCCGCCAGACCGGACACGACGGATGCCAGGATGCACGAGAGCACGATGAGGCGTCGCACGTCAGCGTCTGTCCGGACTGCGCACGAGCGGCACGAAGCGGACCGGAATCAGCCGTTCCTCCACGATGCCCTCGGCGCTGCGCGTGATCACCCGAATCTCCTGGTCGTCGCGGCCCACCGGGATCACCAGCCGTCCTCCCGGCGCGAGCTGCTCGACGAGCGCGGGCGGCACCTCTTCCGGCGCGGCGGCGACGATGATGCCGTCGAACGGCGCCTGTTCGGGCCAGCCGTGATAGCCGTCGCCATGGCGGACGTGGACGTTCTCGTAGCCGAGCGCCGCCAGCGTCTCCTTCGCGCACCGTGCGAGCGGCTCGACGATCTCGATCGTGTAGACCTCGCGCGCCAGCTCGCCGAGCACCGCCGCCTGGTAGCCGCATCCGGTGCCGACCTCGAGCACGCGGTGCTCGGGCTTCACGCGCAGCAGCTCCACCATGTAGGCGACGATGAAGGGCTGCGAGATCGTCTGCCCGTGGCCGATCGGCAGCGGGTAGTCGTTGTAGGCCTCGCCCGCCAGCGACGGGTCGACGAACCGGTGCCGCGGCACCGTGCGCATCGCCTCCAGCACACGCGGGTCGCGCACGCCACGCGCCGCAATCTGGGTGTCGACCATCCGCGCACGCGCGGCGGAGTACGGATCGGCCTGCGTCATCAGCATCGGCAGCAGCAATGCCACCAGGGGGGCTGCAGTCACGCGCATTGATATCACGTGTGGCACCTCAGGACCGGACCTCACCTGATCGGAGCCGGCCAGCCTGACCCGGCCTGACCATCTGCCCCGCCCCGGCGGCGGCTGGCCAGCACCGCCGAAGTGCGGTATCGTGCGCGAACGCGTGCGGTGCCGCGGCGCCGGACCGCAGGAGGTCGTGGGGTCAGAGCGACCATCGCACGAGGTCGCCGGCATTCGCGACGCTGCACCGCTCCCACGGGTCGACGCGTCCCGTCACGGCCATACACGCCGGCCCGGAGTCTGAACCTGTACGTGAGGCCCTCATGGATTCGCTGGACGACCTCAGTATCGATCGCGGAGACCAGCCGCTCACGCCGCCGCCCGACCGCGGCCGCACGGGGCTCATTGTCGGGCTGATCGCGCTGGTGGCGCTCGTGGCGGGGCTGTACTGGTGGTTCGGGCGCAACACCGGGGACCAGACCTCGACCACCGCGGCGCCGCCGGCGGAGACCGCCCCTCCGCCCCCGGCACAGACGGAGCTGCCGCCGACGGACCTGCCGCCGCTCGCCGAGCTGGATCCGACGTTCCGGTCGCTCGTCGGCGAGCTGACGAACCATCCGCTCCTCGCGCGCTGGCTCTCCGGCAACGGACTCGCGGAGCAGGCGGCGGCCATCGCGCTGCAGCTGGCCAACGGGCGGCTGCCGACGACCATGCTCGGCGCGCTGCGGCCCTCGGGCAGCTTCCAGGTCCGGCAGCAGGACGGCGCGACGGTCATCGACCCGCGCAGCTATCAGCGCTACAACGGCATCGCGGCCGCGGTCGAATCGGTCGACGCGGCGCAGGCTGCGCGCGTGTACACGACGCTCGAGCCGCGGCTGGAGGAAGCGTACCGGCAGCTTGGCGAGGGCGGCTCCATCCGCGACGCCGTCGCGAAGGCGGTTGCGGGATTGCTGGCGACGCCGGATGTCTCGGGTCCGGTACGTCTGCAGCCGAAGGGCGGACTCTGGGCCTACGAGGACCCGCAGCTCGAGTCGCTGACGCCGGCACAGAAGCTGCTGCTCCGCATGGGTCCCGACAACGCGCGGCGGATCAAGGCGCGTCTGCGCGAGTTCGCCGAGGCGCTTCAGCTGCAGCAGCCCTCGTGACACTCGCAGGGCCGAATTGCAGTTCGGCCTTGCTGGCTGCCGGCAGCGACTGCGATTCTGTAGGGAACAGAGGCTAGGTACCAGGGGCCAGAGGCCGGGGGCCAGGGGCCAGGCGCAGGGACCAGTGATGAGTGGCGGTGTCGCTCGCGGCTGGCGGCCGGTAGCGGATCGCCAGGCATCGCGACACACACGGTCCCGCATCGCCGCACACACTCCCCGTTCGGCGTCGATGGCTGACGGGAACCGACGGCGGCCGCTCGTCTTCGTGATCACACGGGGCGCGGCGGCTCTGACGCCCTTGGCCGGCGCCGGGCGCGTGCCGGCCTGCTCCTCCCGGCACGAGCCCGTATGCTATACTGTCCAATCGTGCGTCTGCGGCCGGACGATCGCAGATCGCCGCTCCCACCCGCCGGCCGGCGTAGCTCAGTTGGCAGAGCAGCTGATTCGTAATCAGCAGGTCGTCGGTTCAAGTCCGACCGCCGGCTCCAGGATCCCGACCAGCAAGACGTCGCATCACCTCTGAGCCGCGCCAGGCCAGGCCTCGGACTCCAAGCAATACCGGCATGCTGGAAGATCGCCGAAGGCGACGTTGTCCGGGCTCGACGCCGCAACAGACTCGCTCCGTCAAACCACAGACATCTCCACCGTGGCCCTCCGCATCGAATGCCGCATACCGGCCCTGCCGCGCGATCACGAACTCATGAGGTCTCCACCAGCCAGGCGGCATGGCTCGCGTGCAGGTGCTCGCCGAGAGGGTTGCAGACCACGATCTCCCTCGTCCCGATGTTCCGGAGCAGGAGCTCCGGTTGCTCAAGGACAGCGAGAAGGCGCGGCCATGCCGCACGCAGGAGTATCCGTCCGGGACCTAACCTGTCACTGGCCCACCGCACCATTGCGCCGCCGGCCCACACATGCCCTTCCACGAAAGGGGGCCGGCAAGGAGGACGTGGTGCGAGCGCCTGTTGCGGTCGGGCTGTGCGCGTTGCTGATGGCGGTCCCGTCCCTGGTCACCGCCCAGTCGAGAGCGACGTTCGGCAAGGCCAGGCTGATCGTCAGCCGGGGCGACGAGACGGAGGCCGTGAAGGTCCATCTGGTCTTTCACGAGGACCGGCTGGAGATCCGCGCCGATGAGACACGAACCCTGCTCAAGACCTTCCCGTATGAGCGAATCACGAACGCGGAGGACAGCTACTCGAAGCGTCCCCGCTGGAAGTCAGGCGCCGTTCTGGCCGGCGCCGTGGGCGTGTTCGCGCTGCCGGTGTTCTTCATGAAGGGAAAGAGGCATTGGCTGACGATCGTCGGCGACGGCGACGTCGCGCTGCTGCAGCTCGACAAGACGAACTACAAGCTGATCCTGCCCACGCTGGAGAGCCGGGCGAAGGTGACGGTGGAGACGGTGGGCGACGAGAAGTGAGCCACGAAGGCGAAGCAGGTCACCTCTCTCACAATGCGCGATACGCCTCCGCCAGGCTCTCCGCGAAATCCTCGAACCGTGTCGGTGTGGTGTTCCCGGGTCGCCGCCCCTCCCGTGACTTCACGCGTCCGTCGTTCACCGCCTGCGCCATCTCCGCGTAGAGGGCGGCGACGCTCGGCGAGATCCCCATCTGAACGAGTGCGGCCGTGAAGTCGGCAGGCGGGAACTGGACGTACGGCAGGTCGGGCCGTCCAATCCGCTCGCCGATGAGGCGCGTCGCCTCCGTGAACGTCAGATCCCGCTCCCCCAGGAGCTCGCGGACGACAAAGCCTTCCCAGTCGCGTTGCCGGAGCGCGCGGGCCGCGACCTCGGCGATGTCCCGGGCGGCAATCATCGGGAACGGCAGGTCCGGGGCGATGGGACCGCCGTTGATCCCCTGCTCCTTGATGAGGGGCAGCGACCCGAAGAAGTTCTCGAAGAAGTAGGCGGCCCGCAGGACCAGCACGTTGATGCCGGCCAGTCGCCGCAGGCGTTCTTCCTGCGCATGAAGGGCGGCGATCGGACCCGTGCCGGCGTCCAGGTCCGCACCGACGCTGCTCAGAAAGACGACGTGCGAGACGCCGCTCTCGCGGATCGCAACCACCGTGGCCTCGCCCACCGCCTGCTGTTGAGCGCGGAGATCGGGTGCATGCAGATCCTCCGGCAGGATGGTGAAGACCGCGTCCGCGCCGCGGAATGCTTCGGTCAGAAAGGCGGCGTCACGCGCGTCGCCCGCCAGCACCGTGGCGCCTCGGCCGGCGATCGGCGCCAGCCTCTCGGCCGACCGCCCGAGCGCCCGGCACGATTCGCCGGACCCGAGCAGCAGCTCCGTGACCTGTCCCCCCACACGTCCGGTCGCACCCATGACCACAATCATCGAAACGCCTCCCGCCGACCGTCCCGACCGTCAACCGTTCACTGCCTGCGACACCCCCCACAGACATCAGCGCCGCACCAGCCTCGCGATCACCGGAAAGTGATCCGACGGGTACTTCCCATCCCGGCTGGTGCGCACGAGGCGCGCGCTGACCGGCTCGAACCCGGGTCCGACGAGCACATAGTCGATCTTCTCGCCATGAAGGTTGCCGAACCGGAAGCTGGTGAACGTCTGGACGCCCTTCGCGTCGGGGTGCACGGCGCGCAGCGTGTCCTTCAGTTCGACCCCGGGCCTGCCGGCACCGGGCAGCGCGCCCTCCTCGCCCAGCAGCCACCGGATCGCGCCGTTGTCCTCGCCGACGTTGAAGTCGCCGGTGACGATGACGGGATCGCCGGGGACGGCACGCTCGCGGATCCGCTGCGCGAGCAGCTGGACGCTCCGCTCGCGCGACGGCTGCGACTCGTGATCGAGATGCAGGTTGAACACGTAGAATGATCCGCCCCGCTCGTCGGCGAAGCGCGCCCACGTGCAGATGCGCGTGATCCGGTTGCCCCAGCTCGTCGACCCCGGCACCTCGGGCGTGTCGGAGAACCAGAACGTTCCCGAGTCGAGCACGCGCAGCCGGTCCTTCCTGTACAGGATCGCCGCGTGCTCCCCTTTCTCCTTCCCATCGTCACGCCCCACGCCGACGAAGGCGTAGACGGGAACGGCCTCGACGATCTCGCGGATCTGGAAGTGCAGCGCCTCCTGGAGGCCGACCACGTCGGCATCCTCTTCGCGCAGGACGTCGAACAGCAGATCGCGTCGCAGCTCCCAGCGGTTCTCGCCGTCGTTGGCGGTGCCGTAGCGGATGTTGAAGGACATGACGGTGAGCGGCGCGGCCGCCGTGAGCGGCGCAACCGCCAGAACGAACGCGAGCAGATGAAGGGCGAGTCTCCTGAATGAGGTCGACACCAGCAAAGTCCTCCCGGGGCTGAATCCGCGGCACAAGGATAGCGCGCCCCAGCCGCGAGCCGACTTGCCGTCTCCGTGTCCAATCCTGCAGACCGACGGTGCAGGAGGAGTTCGCCATGCTCGTCCTGGCGCACGCGGCAGCCCTGATGACCGTCCTCGCCACACCCTTCCCGGATGAATCGATCTGAATCCAGAACAGCCTCCGAGCCTGGAGGCGCGGCACCGCGCGGCCCTGCCGACGATGCTCGCCGCGCTCGAGGCGTATGCGGCGGCACCGCTGCAGACCGGCGACGACTACGCTGCAGACGCCGTCGTCTGCGCCGTCGAGCGGCTCGGCGACGCCAACCGGGCCATCCCACAGCTGAGGCAACTGGCACGCCGCGGCGTCCGGCAGGCTCCATCGCCCTGGGCCACTAAAGCGCCGACGCGTCCGACATCCCGCTCCTCTGCGCCTCTCCCGGCGGCTCGCCCGGTCTGCTGACACTCGTGGACCGCTCGAACCGGCCGGTCGGAGACTGGATGGCGAAGCCTGACGCATTGCCCCGGTGGGAGACGTGGTGGGCCGTCCACGGCGGCTCCATCCGCACCGTGGACCCGCCCAGACCGATTCCCCGCCCCCTGTTCGCAGGTCGACGCCGGCCGCTTCGACATCGGCCCACGCTTCCGGTAAGCGACCGAAAAACGTTCACACGTCGGTACGTCGGAAGTTCACGCCTCCCGGCAGCGGACCGCCGCGCCCGCGCGAAAACCCGTGTCCCGCCGCGACTGTCGACCCGCCTGCGGGTGGCATGTCCGTTGCCAGATGCCAGCACGAACGATTCTGTTCACGCGCGGAGGATCGCGCGCACAACGCCTTCCGCTCCCCACCTGCCGTCGTGCCCGGCGGGCACGGCGGGCGTGCGCGCGCCGCGTACTCGACATCGGACAACCGGGTGCCTCGACCGTTGCAGGTGAAGGCGGTGGCTTCACCGCGGATCTCCGTGCCTGATTCCGTGCGCGCGCCGGCCGCGCCCGGCGCCGCGCGCGTCGACGGCAAGTTCCTGGCGATCGGCTCCCGCCGGTTCCTCGTGAAGGGCGTCGCCTACGGCACCTTTGCGCCGGACGAGGCGGGCGATCAGTTTCCTCCGCTCGCGCGCATTCACACCGACTTCGCGCAGATGGTGCGCGCCGGCATCAACACGGTGCGCACCTACACGCCGCCGCCCGACGCGCTGCTCGATGCCGCCGCGGAGCACGGCCTGCGCGTCATGGTCGGGCTGCCGTGGCCGCAGCACACGGCGTTCCTGGAGACGTCGCGGCAGCAGCGCGAGATCCGCGACCAGCTGCGCGCGCACGTGCTGCGCGTCGGCCGGCATCCCGCCGTGCTCCTCATCGCGCTCGGCAACGAGATTCCGCCGTCGATCGTGCGCTGGTACGGCCCGTCGCGCATCGAGCGCTTCCTGCGCACGCTCTACGAGGACGCGAAGGCGGTCAGGCCCGAGAGCCTGCTGACCTACGTCAACTTCCCGCCGACCGAGTACCTCGAGCTGCCGTTCTTCGACGTCTGCGCGTTCAACGTGTATCTGCACGACCCGCAGGCGCTCGCGAAGTACCTCGCCCGGCTGCAGCAC
>Ga0079224_100014718_pt1 | contig 10935 bp, 9 predicted proteins | sample Stecom2015_FD_80414 | JGI IMG/M metagenome (GOLD analysis project Ga0079224, IMG submission 80414) | Agricultural soil microbial communities from Utah to study Nitrogen management - Steer compost 2015 | ecosystem: Environmental > Terrestrial > Soil > Agricultural land | place: USA: Utah...
GCATCATTCTACTATCCATTTCCAGTGTTCCCCTTTCTTTTTTTAGTGAAGAAGAAAGAAAGTATCGTTAGAATTGGCAAATATATAAAAACCAGTCCTAACCCTGCAATAGCCAAATATTGATTGAGCTTATCAATTGTTTCCCTACCTTGAATCGCTACCGTTGCGAATAGTAACAGGATTAGAATGACCGGTATTACTTTATTGAGATGAAAGTGGAACATCTTCTGAATGCCTTTACTTGCAGCCCAAACAGACAAACAAATATTAGGCAAAATAATTAATATCCAAGATGTAATCCCGATGTACTCAATCCTTTCAATGAATGGGAGTTCCACTATTTTCCACATTGATAACGTAGCCCAAATTTGTTTACTGACTTGTTTCTCACTAAAAAAAGCAATGGTAATGATTAATATGAATAAATATATTCCTATTGTTAGTAGATTTCCAAAGTGAGCCCACTTTTGAGATTTTTTTGGATGTTTAATATATGGATAGTACATGAGCAAAGTGGAAAAACCTAATAAGCCCAACATCATATCCTTTGTTGCAATTGAAAGTTCTTTTACAGAATGATTCCATACAGGCAGTAAATTACGAAAATTGGCGTATTCAATTGGGAATAAGAATGATAAAAAGATATAGAACGGGATGACGACTCCTAGAAAGCTAATACCAGCAACCACTCGGAAACCACCCGTAACATTGTAGTAAACAAGACCTAATATGATGATGCTGAACATCATAATATTGATTAATGGAAATACCCATACCTGAACAATTTCAATGTAGCTTCTTAGTACTACAAGCCCGATTACTAACCAATATATAATCCATATAAGGCTAAAGAATCCTCCAATCCATTTACCAAACAAGTCCTTATGGATATCGATCAGGTCCTTTTGCTGTTTGTTTAACAGTAGGTACATAATCATAATAGCGACATTTATGGATATGCCAGCTGCTATAACAGCAATCCACGCATCATTTCCTGCTGATTTCATAATAATACGTTGAAAGCCTAACACGCCTACACCCACTTGCACAGAATGTACTAAGAAAAATACGAGAAAAGGAGATATTTGCTTCTGTTTTTCCTCCAAAATAACACCTCCACACTTTCTCATTTCTTGGGATCAGCTTTTTTCTTTGCTTTATCACCATTAAAACGCATGGTATCCTCCGTTTGTTCTTGAATAGGACGCTTGGATTGAAGGGAATAAGGTAAACGAATTAATGCATCTTTAAAATCCTGTACTCTTGGTGGATAGAACGGTTCAAGAAATGGTCTGCCTAATGACGTTAACTTTAATAAATGAATAAGCAAGTAACAAAAGCTTATGGCTACCCCAATAAATCCCATATAATGGGCCATTAATAAAAACGGGAATCGTATTAGTCGAATCGTATTACCCATTTGATAAACCGGGGTTGTAAAGGATGCAAGTGCTGCTAGAGCGACAATAATTAATAAGACATTACTCGTTAAACCAGCTTCAACAGAAGCGGTTCCAATGACAATACCTCCCACGATACCAATTGTCTGACCGACCTTGGTCGGCAGTCTTGCACCTGCTTCTCGTAACAGCTCAATGGCTAATTCTAAGACAAGCGCCTCCAATATAGGTGGTAAAGGAATGGCACTCCTAGAAGTAACTAAGGTAGCCACCATATCTTTGGGAATTAGTTCATAATGATACGTCAGGACCGCTACATAAATCGGTGTAGCTAAGATGGAAAACAGTACTGCAAAAAAACGAACCAAACGAAAAAAGGAGGCAACAAGCCAATTTAAATAGTAGTCCTCAAAGGCTGAAAAAAACTCAAAAATAGTAGTAGGTCCGATTAAACCGTGTGGTGCACCATCTACTAAAATCGCAATCTTTCCTTCCGCTACTGCTGTAGCAATCCTGTCAGGTCTTTCCGTGTCGATTAACTGTGGAAAAGGTGAATTCTGATTATCCTGGATTAATTGTGTAATCATGGAACTATCTGTAATTTGATCAAAATCCAAATCAGTTAACCTTTGGATAACGGTATGGATGTTCTCTTCATTAGCAACACCTTGAATATATAATACCGAGACTCTTGTTTTCGATAACTTCCCAATGATTAGTTCCTTTGATACAAACTCCGGAATCGGAAGTCTTTTTCGAACAAGATTAATATTCGTATCCAGGGATTCTACAAATGACTCCTTTGGCCCTACTACACTGAATTCAACCTCTGGCAGTGAAACCTGACGTGTTTTATCAACATCTGATTTCACAAGCCCAAATAGGTTCAAGTTATTAACATCAAATATTAGGGTGTATCCCTTTAATAGATTGTCTCTAACGACAGATATATCTGTTGTAAGAATTATTTCTTCAATAGGTAGCAAAGTTGGTAAGGAAGAGATGGCATCCAAATCTTTTAGAAAAGGGAAGATATCCCGGTGTAAAATCTCTGAATCAATTAGGGTCGAATAATAACCTATAGAGAGAGTGTGCTCCTCATAGGGTAATGTAGAAAGTGTAAAATCATTTGATCCATTTAGCTGCTGAAAAAGACTCTCAATCGATTCGTCTTTTTCCTTCTCTTTTTCTTTCTCTTTCTCTTTCTCTATTCCCTTATTTAGTCTCCTTCTCTGTCTCCTTAATCTCATTTACATTCACCTTCACCATCTATGTATAAAAATCAAGAGTCTATATTTTCTATTTTCTTCAATCGAAGCTAAATTTATCCATGTTAACAAAGTTATTAGGTTTTTGTTTCCGTACAGTCATAATTAATACCAATTGAAAAAAAATTCTATTAAATTAGTGATAACCACTTTAAAAATGTAACAAAATGTTCTAATATATTAAGTAACATTTCAAATATTTCATAATTTATTAAATGTAATCGGTTTCAAATTTCAAAACGAGGTGATAGGATGGACATGCAACGAGTACCGGCTAGAGAAGGAAATTACAATTTAAAGAACTATGATGAGCTAAGGGCAACTTTTCAATGGGAAGACGTGCATCAACACTTTTCCTGGAAGGATACAGGTAAAGTAAATATTGCCTATGAGGCAATTGATAAACATGCAGAGAACCCAGCGAAAAAAGATCAAGTTGCACTTTTATACTCTGCACCAGGAAGAGAAGAGTCCTTAACCTTTGAACAAATTAGTAAGGATAGTAATAAGTTTGCTAATGTGTTAACGAAATATGGCGTAAAAAAAGGGGATCGTATTTTCCTGTTTATGCCACGAAGTCCGGAGTTTTATGTGAGTTTAATCGGTATTTTAAAAACAGGTGCTATCGCTGGACCTTTATTTGAAGCATTTATGGAACAAGCTGTGCGTGATCGAATTCAGGATAGTGAAGCAAGTGTACTTGTAACGACTCCTGATTTATTAGAACGTGTGTCACAAGAAGAATTACCTTCTTTAGAAAAAATAATATTAGTTGGCAACCGAAGTGAAGCATCAGAAAAGTATGTTGATTATTATCATGAAATGGAATCTGCAAGTGACAACTTCGATATAGAATGGGTAGATTTAGAGGACGGAATGGTACTACATTATACCTCTGGTTCCACTGGCAAACCCAAAGGTGTATTACATGTCCATAATGCGATGATTCAGCATTATGCAACTGGGGAATGGGTACTAGACCTGAAAGAAGATGATGTATACTGGTGTACAGCAGACCCTGGTTGGGTAACAGGTACAAGTTATGGTGTCTTTGCACCGTGGCTACATGGAGTCACCAATGTCATCCGTGGGGGACGATTCACGCCAGACGATTGGTATGGAACATTAGAGAAGAATAAAGTAACAGTTTGGTATACAGTCCCAACGGCATTACGGATATTAGTGAGTGCAGGTGAAAACTTGGTTAATCAATATGACCTTTCCTCACTACGCCATCTGATGAGTGTTGGTGAGCCACTTAATCCCGAAGTGGTGACATGGGGATTAAAAGCGTTCAATCTTCGTATTCATGACACGTGGTGGATGACAGAAACAGGAGCACAATTGATTGTAAATCTACCAACAGAAGAGATTCGACCAGGATCCATGGGGAAACCAATCCCGGGTATTGAAGCATCAATTGTGGACAATGAAGGAAATGAGATTCCGCCAAATCAAATGGGTAATTTAGCGATAAAAGCTGGTTGGCCATCGATGATGAGAGCCATTTGGAATAACCCTGGTAAATATGAAAGTTACTTTATTAATGGGTGGTATGTATCTGGAGATAGTGCTTACCGAGATGAAGATGGTTATTTCTGGTTCCAAGGACGACTGGATGATGTCATAAATACCTCTGGTGAACGAGTTGGACCATTTGAGGTAGAGAGTAAATTAATTGAACATCCAGCGGTAGCAGAAGCGGGTGTTATCGGGAAGCCGCATCCAGAACGTGGAGAGATCATAAAAGCGTTTATCACATTAAATCCAGGATATACAGAATCGGCAGAATTACTGGAGGATATCCGTGTATTTGTAAAGACAGAACTTGCAGCCCATGCAGCACCTCGTGAGATTGAAGTGCGTGATACAATACCAAAGACTAGAAGTGGTAAAATCATGCGTCGTCTCTTAAAATCTTGGGAGCTAGGGCTTCCAACTGGTGATACTTCTACTTTGGAAGCATAAAAATAATGAGGTTGGGACAAAAAAGTTTTAGTTAAAAAACCCGAACAAACATGATAAGCGCATGGACCCGCTCCGGAAATATACTACGCTTTCCACGGGCGGCTGGTGAGCCTCCTCAGAGCTAAAGCTCTTGCGGGGTCTCACCGATGCCTATCCTCCCGTAGGAGTCTCCGTATATTTCCGGAGCTGATTATCACATCGTTCAGTTTTATAACGTAAACTTATATCTATGTCCCAACCTCATTAAATGTTATTCACTCAACTCGATTTCTTCACAATATTAAAGTTATCCTGCAATAGTAACCAGTTCTGTGGAAATGCTAGCCCTAATTTCCAATAACTAATTCCAAGTAATCCAAGTTCCTTAATCAAATCAAACTTAGCTTGTATCGAGCGTGCATCTTCAAACCAAACTTCATGTTGTCGCCCTTCTGCATCCGTATAACGGAAAAATGGTGCCTGGGCTGTCGTATCATATTGAATCGGTACATTATGTTCACGAGCAAGTGCAATAGCTTGTTGTGGGCTTACGGCACGTGCATACTCTCCACCTGGAACAAATGGTAAGGTCCAGTCATAGCCATATAGATTTTGACCTAATAAAATCTTATTAGCCGGCATTTCTGTAAGGGCGTATTCCACAACTCGTCGAACCTGATCAATTGGGGAAACTGCCATAGCAGGACCACCACTATAACCCCATTCATACGTCATCAGGACCACCATGTCATCGACGGCACCATGTGCACCATAATCATGTGCTTCATACCATTCCCCTTCTTGAGTAGCACTAACTTTAGGTGCAAGTGCACTAGACATTAATAGGCCCTGTGCAGATAATCTATCCTTCGCTTTACTCAAGAAAGAACTATAAGCATCTCGGTCTTCCGGTGGTAAAAATTCAAAGTCAAAATGGACATCGGTAAAACCAACTTGCCCTGCTGTATTCACAATGTTATCTAGTAGCCTATTCTGCACTTCTTGTACGGTAACTACAATATGACCTAATTCTGCACTAAAGGCTCCTTCTTCCAGTGTGGTCACAACCATCATTAAATTAGCATTGTTTGCATCGGCAATTTCTTTGAAATTATTAAGTGGTGGGGCAGCCAAGCTTCCGTCTCGGTTTACTTGATAACTAAAAGGTGCAAGGTAGGTTAGATAAGGAGTATTTTTACGTGCGGCATTTTCTAAAGCTTCAGAAACGGTACCCCCGGTAGGTTCAATGTAAGCATTGGAAACGATATCCCGCTTTTGACCCTGGGGAATATATAACCGTAACCCTACATTGAGGGGGGTGTTGACTGGAATATTATTAATTCTTGCAAGTTCTTGATAAGACAAACCAAATTGTGCTGCGATTGAAAATAAACTATCGCCAGGTTGAACAAAATAAAAGCGCCCAACAATTGGAATAACCAATGCTTGCCCAACGACAAGCTGATTTGGGGCATCTAATTCATTTGCATTTATTAAGGCATCCACGGTTGTACCGTATGTACCAGCAATGGAAAATACAGAATCACCCTGCGCGACTACATGAATTTGCATATTCTCCCTCCTTAAGATCATATCCAAGTCGAAACTTGAACGAATGTCTCTATATACAAATTTATGAAGGGAGCATGTACGTTATGTCGATTAAATAGGGGCAATATCGGCTTTCATTACGGACTTCATTAAATATAGTGCATAGTCATTCCCATCCTTTTCTTCAGATGCCATACAATTTTTGGGAATATGCATCGTAAAGTTGTACATATAAGCGTCCTTTGCAGTAAATAGAACACAAATATCACCTGCAATTCCTGCTAGGATAATTTTTGTAATTCGTAATTCATCTAACAGTGCCTTTAGTGGTGTTTGAAAAAATGCAGAATGCTGTGGTTTAATGAAAAAGTAATCGTTAGCTGATGGTTCTATTTGCTTAATAATATGGTGATTTTTTTCATTGGTACAATGTTGTACAATGGATGGAATATCGGAAGTCCATAAATGATAATGATCATTAACATAAATAATTGGAAGTTGATGTGTTTCGGCAATATGTCGTAGTTTGAGTAGATTTGGTAGGATTTCTTCCGTGTGAGAGCGTAATTTATCGCCTCCATCAAATTGGAAATCATTAATTAAATCGATGAAAATAATGGCGGTACCAGCATAATGATTCTCCAACAAGATGTCCACCTCCTTAACACTATGAGTTAGTAGTATTGATAAAATAAAAATAGATTATGCAAGAGAGTTGTGATGAAGTGACGGATGAGCAGTACATGAAATTAGCCATTGAACAGGCAGAGAGAGCTCTGGAAAAAGATGAAGTACCAATTGGTGCCATTATAGTTTATCAAGATGAGGTAATCGCAAGCGGTTTTAATGTACGAGAACTATCGCAAGAAACCTTATCCCATGCTGAACTAATCGCCATTCAACAAGCTAATAAAGAAATAGGGAGTTGGCGTTTAGAGGATTGCACCTTATATGTAACCCTGGAACCATGTCCAATGTGTGCCGGTGCTATTGTCCAATCCAGAATAAAAAGAGTGGTCTATGGAGCCGTGGACCCAAAAGCTGGTTGTGCAGGAACAATTATGAACTTACTGGATGATCAGCGGTTTAATCACCAAGTAGAGGTTACTTCAGGAGTATTGGAGAAAGAATGTAGTCTGCTTTTAACTAACTTTTTTAAAGCCTTACGAGAAAGAAAAAAACACTAGCTTCCAAATATTATCTCCGGCCTGTCCATTGATTTTTTCCCATAAGATGTTATAATGGATATTACCGTGCTAGGCGGGGAGGTAGCGGTGCCCTGTACTCGCAATCCGCTATAGCGAGGCTGAATTCCCATCACGAGGTGGATGTCCGTATGGTCTGCCTCAAGGGATTGGTGTTGACGTTTAGGTCCTGCGCAACAGAGACCCACGAACCCTGTCAGGTCCGGAAGGAAGCAGCAGTAAGTGGTTATCTCTGTGTGCCGCAGGGTCACCTAAACCGAGCCATGAACTTGAGTAACGCATGGGGACATTTCATCGACGGTGGGTGCACGGCTTACATACTCAATTGGAAACCTCTTGTTTTGATACAAGAGGTTTTGTTTTATCATGTTAATCCCTCTTCGGAAGATTGGAATTTTACTATTTTTGCACACAGACAGTAGTCTCCTTTAAACATCCTATTCCGTAATAAGAATACTCCCAAACTTATTCCAGATTTTCTTTTTCATTATCATTCACATTCGAACTTAAAATCGGTATAATTAGATAGAAATCAATGAGGGGAATCAATTATGAGCTATCAAGCATTGTATCGCACATGGCGTCCGAGAACGTTTGAGGATGTTGTTGGGCAAAGTCATATAACACGAACACTCCAAAATGCAATTGTTCAGGAAAAATTTTCACATGCATATTTGTTTACTGGTCCACGCGGAACCGGTAAAACAAGTGCTGCCAAAATTTTTGCTCAAACTATTAACTGTGAACATGCTCCGGTCAAAGAACCATGTAATGAGTGTGCTGCTTGCATTGGTATTCGGGACGGATCCATTTCGGATGTTATCGAAATTGATGCTGCGTCTAATACTAGTGTTGATGATATACGTGAGATTCGTGAAAATGTTAAATACGCTTCTAGTTCCGTGCCATATAAGGTTTACATTATTGATGAGGTCCATATGATATCTGTTAATGCATTTAACGCATTACTGAAAACATTAGAAGAACCTCCTAAACATGTAGTATTTATCCTGGCTACGACAGAGCCACATAAAATACCGTTAACGATAATTTCTCGTTGTCAACGATTCGACTTTAAACCAATTCCTAACCAAGCAATTGTAGAGCGGATGCAAACTATTGTTGAAGCAGAAAGTGTTTCTGTAGCGAAGGAAGCCTTTGATGCGGTAGCATTAGCTGCAGAAGGTGGAATGCGTGATGCTCTTAGTATTCTAGATCAAGCGATATCCTATAGTGAAGCAAGTGTTGAACTAGAGGATGTTCTTGCTGTTACCGGTGGAGTTTCTCAAAAAATTCTCACGGACATGGTGGCATCCATGCACCAGAAAGATGTTCAATCTGCATTAAAAATGCTTGATCAATTGATTCAAAATGGTAAAGATCCAGCACGATTTGTCTATGATATCATTTATTTCTTACGTGATTTATTGCTATATAAGAGCGCACCTTCCTTAGAAGGGATTCTAGAGAGGGCCATTATTGATGATGCCTTTCAGCAGTTAGCATCGAATGTTCCAGAAACCTGGATTCAACATGCGATTATGCAATTAAATCAATGTCAGCAAGAAATGAAATGGTCTAACAATCCAAAGGTATTTATAGAGATTGCCATTATTACCATTTCCAATCGATATGAAGATACACCTCAAGCATCGGATTCCGTATCCTCAGAAGCAGTCATGCAATTAACGCAGAAATTAGCACAACTTGAGAAAGAAATTGCTAATCTAAAACAAACACCTTCCGGGGGCGTGCAAGCACCTCAGCCGGAAAAGAAAAGACAAACAGCTACGAAATCCAAAAATAGTTACAAGATTCCTTATGAGCGAATCCGTAATGTGCTAAAAGAAGCACAAAAGCAATCACTCAAGGATGTACAATCACAGTGGGCTAATTTCCTTAGCAAACTGAAGTCAACAAGTGCTCCAGCACATGCAACCATTCAGGATGCAAAACCTGCTGCAGCATCGGATTCATCACTTGTTGTAGCATTTAAATATGAAATCCATTGTTCGCTTTTCATGGATAACCGTGAATTAGTAGAATCTATCTTAACAGGTATTCTAAATAAACCATTAACCATTATTCCGATTCCGAATCAGGATTGGCAAGAACTTCGGAATGAATATGTAAAAAGTCAAGAGCCATCTAGTTCAGGAGAACAAGCAAGTGGAGATCCTGTAGTAGAAGAAGCAAGAAAGCTTTTTGGAGATGACTTGATTGAAATACATGACTAAAATTACCTAAATTTAAAGGAGGCGTTTTCCATGAAAGGTATGGGAAATATGGGCAATATGATGAAACAAATGCAAAAAATGCAAAAGAAAATGATGCAAGCACAAGATGAATTATTCGAAATGGAATTTGAAGCATCTGCAGGTGGCGGTATGGTAACCGTTAAAGCTAATGGAAAGAAAGAAATTATCGATGTAGAAATTAAAGAAGAAGTTGTGGATCCAGATGATATTGAAATGCTACAAGACCTAATCCTTGCGGCAACTAATGATGTTCTAAAGCAAGTTGATGATAAAACAAATGCAACAATGGGTCAATTTACAAAAGGATTGAACATGCCAGGAATGTTCTAATTTGTCTAGCTTCAGGCACCTTATGCTTTTCTTAGGGGGAAGACACCATGTATTATCCAGAGCCGATTACGAAATTAATCGATAGCTTTACAAAATTGCCAGGTATTGGGCCGAAGACGGCTGTTCGTCTGGCATTTTTTGTGTTAAATATGAAAGATGATGATGTACTTGAATTTGCTAATTCACTGGTTAATGCCAAACGTGAATTAACACATTGTTCCGTATGTGGTCATATCACAGATCAGGATCCTTGTGCTATCTGTACGGATTCCACAAGAGATAATTCTGTTATTTGTGTCGTTCAGGATCCAAAAGACGTGATAGCCATGGAGAAAATGAAAGAATTCCATGGTAAATATCATGTGCTACATGGCGCCATTTCACCAATGGATGGAATTGGTCCGGAAGACATAAATGTTCCAGATTTGTTAAATCGTTTAAAAGACGAAGAAGTGAATGAAATTATCTTAGCAACAAACCCTAATATTGAGGGAGAAGCAACTGCAATGTATATTTCGCGTTTAGTAAAGCCTTCTGGTATCAAAACAACAAGGATTGCACATGGTTTACCAGTTGGTGGCGATTTAGAGTATGCAGATGAGGTAACATTATCGAAAGCGTTAGAGGGTAGGAGAGAACTGTAAAGTCGGGTGACATCAGTGGGAAGAAAGAAAAGAAAGCAAAAGCGAGAGGTCGATGAGCTTTTACTTGATGCTATCTTCTCCATCGAACACGAGTGGAAACAGATAAGGTCCATCGTTGAAAAATCCATTGAGCCAACATTCGAGGGGAAAAGCACAGAGAAAATTGCTCAATCTAAGTATTTATTTTTATTAAGAGAAGCAAGGCGCCGTAAGATAAGCGCGATTAGGTATAGTAAATAAAGGAAACACCTACAATTAATTTTGTAGGTGTTTTTATTTTAGGTTGTTTCCCTAATCACTTCAACCCAAATTTATAGCCAAAACGAAGTGCA
>Ga0079224_100014719_pt1 | contig 10935 bp, 6 predicted proteins | sample Stecom2015_FD_80414 | JGI IMG/M metagenome (GOLD analysis project Ga0079224, IMG submission 80414) | Agricultural soil microbial communities from Utah to study Nitrogen management - Steer compost 2015 | ecosystem: Environmental > Terrestrial > Soil > Agricultural land | place: USA: Utah...
ACGCCGAGACGCAGGACGCCGCGATCGCCCGCGCGCAAGCCGGCGCGCAGGAGCCGATCGAGGCGTTCCGCGAGCGCCCGCGCGAGGCCGAGCCCAACCGCCAGATCCACGTGGTCTGGGCGCGCGGCAAGGGCTGCCGCAACGGTGACCCGGCCGATCCGGGCGGGGTCAACGAGGTCGTGCGCGCCGCCGTCGAGGCCTGGGTGGCCGAGCGCGACTCGTGGGTGCATCGGCGCGGCCAGTATCTGGTCGACGCCCAGCTGCTGGTCTGGCCGGGGCCGGTCCCGGGCGGCGACGAAGGCGATCGCATCGAGCCCGGCGGGCAGTTCAACGTGCTGTTCGGCGACCCGGACGAGTGAGCTATCCTGTCGGCCGATGAGCGACGCACGACGATGGACGGTCCGCGTGGTCGACGGTCATCCCGCCGACCGCGAGTTCGACATCGAGTTCTGGCAGCGGGTCAGTCCCGAGCAGCGCTGGGCGGCGGCTTGGCAGATGATCGTGGACGCCCACGCGATTCGGGGTGGAAATGCAGATCAACTCCGACTTCAGCGAACTGTTATTACTTCTCGCCCGGCATCGCGTTAGGTACCTGATCGTTGGTGGTTGGGCGGTCATCCATTACGCAGAGCCGCGCTACACCAAAGACCTCGACATCTTCGTCGATGCTGACGAGGGGAACTGTCGGCGCCTCAAGCAGGCGCTGGAGACGTTCGCGGGTCCCCTGCCTGAGCTGAGCATCGAGGATCTCACAGACCGTCGCCGTGTCATCATGATGGGTCGACCTCCAACTCGGGTTGATCTGCTCAAGTCGATCGACGGCGTGCGCTTCGAGACCGCGTGGAAGAACCGCGTGCGAGTGAAATTCGGCGATACTCCGGTAAACCTGATCTCTCGTCGAGATCTCATCCGTAACAAGCGGGCTTCCGGTCGACCTCAGGACCTGCTGGATCTCGACAACCTCGAGCAGAGTTGAGTGTCGACGAGCTCGGCGTGCTCACGAGCGGCGTGTTGCCGCGGCTCACGGGGCCTGGCCCCACACCCGGATCACGCCTTCGTCGTCGATCAGCGCGAGCTCGTCGCCTTCGTTGTCGGCGAAGTTGCCCGTGAACACGCGGGTGCTCGCAGGCAAGCTCTCGGGGCTGGCGACGCAGCCGAGCGCGAGATCGTCCATCTCGATCAGCTTGGTGTCGCTGGTGGTCGCCAGCACCAGGCCGAGGCCGTCGACGTGGACGAGATCGCGGATCTCGGCCGAGGCGATCACGCCGGCCTCGTTGGGCTCGTCGTCGGTGACGTCGTCGACGTGGTAGACGTGAATGTCGGTCTGGGCGCCGTGCTGGAGCGTGAACACGTAGCCCCAGCCGAGATCGGGCGGCCGCGCAAAGGCGGTGCTGCGAGCTTCGTAGCTCATGCCGTTGAAGCCGAAGAACTTGATGATGGCGTCCACGCCCTCGTTCTCCGCGGCGATGAAGTAGCGGACTTCGCCCGTGGGCTCCAGGTCGTGGATCAACAGCTCGTCGGCGCCGTCGGCATCGAAGTCGCCCACGTGGAGCGCCACGGTGGAATTCGTGCCCCAGCCCTCCAGGTCGACGGCGCTCACGATCGGTGACCCGGTCGCGAGCTCGGACACCCGGAGCGGATCGCCGTTGGCGTCGACGCCGACCAGCTCACCGGCGCCGCCTGGTGGCCAGTCGAGCACCCGAGTGTGATGGAGGCCGATCAGCGTGCGGGGCACGGGCGCCATCAGGTTGCCGTCACCGACGCCGAGCAGCACCGCGGCGTGGTCATCCTCGACTGCGCTCAGGAACACGTCGAGGAACTCGTCGTCGTCGACGTGCACGACCGTGAGCTCGTCGGCGAGCGGGTCGACCTCGACGGTCGCGCTGGTCAGGCCGTCGCTGACGATGACGAGCTCGCCCGCGTGGAGCACCAGCAGCTCGTCGAAGCCGTCGCCGTCGAGATCGCCGAAGCCGAGATCGAGCACCTCGCCCTGCGCGGGCGCGGGGATCGGCAGCTCGACCAGCGCCGGTCCATCGCACTCGGGCAGCTCGTCGAGGATCTCGCAGGAGTTGTCGAAGCAAGCCTCGCCGAGGTTGCACGCGCCATCGCCGTCGTAGCACTCGGGGTAGCAGTAGCCGCTGCTGCCGTAGCTGATGCACGACCAGCCTTCGGGGCACGGGTCGTCGTCGCACCAATCCGCTTCGTCGCCGTCGCCGTCGCCATCCCCGTCACCATCCCCGTCGCCGTCCCCGTCGCCGTCCCCATCGCCGTCGCCGTCGCCGTCCCCATCTCCGTCTCCGTCACCATCGCCGTCACCAGTCTCGCCGGTCTCGCCCTCGTCAACCGGGATGGTGCTCGGTTGGCAGCCCGCCGCCAGCAGCAGCGCGACGGGCACGATGTTCCAGAGTCGCGTGTCGATCATCGAATTGGGCAGTGCCACGAGCCCGACGATCCGATCACTTGGCTCATGGGACTTCATCGTCGATCAGCGCGAACTCCTCGCCTGGGTTGTCGTTGAAGTTGCCCGCTCCAGTCGACCGCCTGGGTGTGGCTGAGGCCGACCAGCGTTCGGGGCATGGGCAGCCCCAGGCTCCCGTCGCCGACGCCGAACAGCACGGCCGCGTGGTCGACCTCGATCGAGCTCGAGAACACGTCGAGGTGCGCGTCGTCGTCGGCGTGCAGGGGCGTGATCGCGTCGGCGAGCGGGTCGACGGCGACCGCCGGTCTCGCCAGTCTCGTTCTCGTCGATCGAGATGGTGTCCGATGCACAGCCCGCCCGCGAACAGCACGGCGATCGGGGCGATGTTCCAGCCACGCGTGTCGACCATGCGCCACGCCAACACGGCCTGAGGCTTCAGTGGTAGACGACGGTCAACCTCGGGCGCAAGGCCGGCGCGGCCTCTCGGCAGTAGAAATCGACGCCGTTGCTGTTGTCCTCGTTGGCAATGAGGATGCCGCGGTTGGTCGAGGGGTTGTCCAGCCACGACTGGACCAGCGCCGGGTTGATCGAGAACGACTGCTTGCCGGTCGCCCGCGGGGTCCACTTGCCGACCGGAATCGTCGCCCGATCCTGGGCTCCGCTCGCGCCAGGCATCTGCCACGCCAGCCCGTCGGCGTACTCGTTCCAGGTCGCGTCCGCTTCGGTCCAGTCGCGGGACAGCGGGTAGGCATAGTAGCCCCTGCTGTCGGTCGCGTTGCTGACGTCGAGCGTGATCGTGACCCCGTCGATGGTGCTGCCGGCCGGGATCGCGCTCACGTCCCAGCGCAGGGCCGCCGACTTCTCGTCGCCGTCGGCCTCACATTTTTGGCGCCCGCCCCGGTCGTCGTCGGGATCGTCGGCGTCGAGCCAGGTGTCGGAGGCGCCGACGTAGGCCGAGCTGGGCGCGACCTGGTACTGAAACGCGATGGTGGTCGTGACCGGCGGGGCGCTGATCGGCGCGAAGGCAGCCTCGATCGCCGCGATCCAGATCATCGGGTTTCGATACTCGCCCGGATCCTGCTCGATGTGGATGAAGCGGCCGTTGTACACCTTGACATCGGATCCGCACGCGCGGGACTCGTCGCGGGTGTTGAGGTAGCGGCCCTCGACGTTGTCGGTGCCGTTCTTGCCACACGTGGCCTCCGGCTGGCCGGGGTTCGCCACGGTCTGGACCCCGGGTTCGCCCCACGAGGGATTCTGGGCCAGCAAGGCGTGCTTGAGCGCCACGATCGAGTCGCCGGTCCGGGGCGCATCCTTGGAGCCGTGCGTGATGTAGATGCCCACGTCGGGGCAGCCGCCCGCCTTCATCCCGTGGAACTGGATGGCGGTGTGCTCGAGCGCAGCGCCGAAGTAGTGCTGATCGATCTCGACCACGGTCGGGAAGAACAAATTGTTGATCGAGTGGGCGACGTCGGACTCGACCTCGCCGCTCTGGCAGGTGCTCGCCTGGGTGTTGGCGTCGCGGTTCGCTCCGGCCATCACGAAGGTGTGGGCGCCGACGCCCTTGAAGATCGCGATCCCCTCGAGGTTGGTGTCGTTGTCCTCGATCGGGTGCGGGATGTCGATGCTGAGCCGGCGCTCGGGCGTGGGGTTGACGATCAGCGTGCCCCACCCGCGGTCGACGACGTGGTTGTGATCGGCGTCGAGGACCTCCATGGCCACGCAGTACTCGCGGCCGTCGTAGGCGTCGTAGAAGGGGAACACCTCGTAGATGCCGATCAGCGAGGTCGGGATCGAGATGTCGTCACAGTCGCCGATGTCGTCGATCGCGACCAGCTGCTGGACGACCGTGCGCCAGTCGTTTTGGATGCTGGTGCTCGGCGGCACGTAGGCCCCGGAGTTCTTGGCCGGCATGTGCTCGCTGATGCACTCGACCAGCTCGTCGAGACTGTTGGCCGCCTGCTCGCAGGTCGCTGCGACGTTGCCCGCCTGCATGGACATCTGCGCGTTCGCTTGCTCGATCCCGGCGACCGAATGGAACACCAAGCCATAGCCGATACCCACGACCAGCGCGCTGGCCCCAAACCACTTCACCTGTCCTGCAATCTCGATCATCTCCACGCTCCCGAAGCGAGCGGGCTGGCACGGAGTTGTGCCGCGCCCGTCTGTCTTCGGCGGCGGTAGACTCGAGATCGACCGAATCGATCCCTGGACGCGAGCGCGAAATCAGCTGTGGTCGTCGGTGGGCTCGGGCGCGGCGGTGTGCTTGCGCCCGGCGAACACCCGAGCCCAGACGCCCAGCAGGTCCCGCTCGATGATCACGTACACGGCAGGCACGACCAGCAGCACCAGCGCGGTCGAGATGCCGAGGCCCGCGGCGATCGAGATCGCCATTGGAGCGAGGATCTCATCCTTGCCGCCGAGCCCGAGCGCCAGCGGGCCGAGCCCGAAGCAGGTGGTCAAGGTCGTCGAGATGATCGGCCGCAGCCGCTCGAGCGCGCCGTCGAGCGCGGCGTCGTAGACCGCCAGACCCTCGGCCCTGCGCTTGTTGATGAAGTCGACCATCACCAGCGAGTCGTTGACCACGATCCCGGCCAGCGCGACCACCCCGAACAGGGCGAACAACGACAGGTCGTAGCCCATCCCGAACAGCCCGAGGATCGCCCCCATGATCCCGAACGGCACCGCGACCAAGATGATCAGCGGCTGCACGTAGGAGCGAAACTGCAGGGCCAGCGCGATGTAGATCAGCCCGATCGCGAGCATGAACGCGCCGGGTAGATCGGCGAGGCTCTCGTTGATCTCCTCGGTGTCGCCGCCGAACTGGATCTCGAGCTCGGGGAAGCGCGGGGCGACGTGCTCGTCGAAGTAGGCCTGGATCTTGGCCGAGGCGTCGAGCGAGGTGATCACGGCCGAGTCGACGTCGGCGGTCACGGCCACGGTCCGCTGGCCGTCGCGGCGGCGGATCGAGCCGAGCTCGCGGGTTCGTTGCAGGCGCGCGACCTGATCGAGGCGGACCACCCGGCCTTCACCGGTGGTCACGGTCAGGCTGCCGATGCCGGAGCGATCGAGCGCCTGGGCGCCCTCGGTGCGGACCACGATCTCGACCCGCTGCTCGTCGATCGAGACCTCGGCGGCGACCTGCCCGTCGATCGCCGAGCGGACCGCGTTGGCGATCTCGAGCTCGCTCAGGCCGTAGAGCGCGGCGAGATCCTGATCGACCTCGACGCTGTAGGTCTCCTTGCCGATGCCGCTGTCGTCGTCGACGTTGCGGACGCCCTCGACGGTCCGCAGGTAGGCCTTGAGCTCGCGGACCGCGGCCTCGATCTGGGCGGGCTCGCGGCCGCGCACCCGGGCGGTGATCGCCGGGCCGGCCGGCGGCCCGGCCTGCATCTCGATGATGTTGTAGGCGGCCAGATCGGGGTTGTGGGCCAGGTAGCGCTCGAGCTCCTCGACCATGGCCGGATACCCGGCGAGCAGCTCATCCTCGAGCGCGAACTCGAAGCGGACGATACCGACGTTGGCCCCGGACTCGAGCACCTGGGTCCGGGGATCGCGAACCGATCCGATCCGCAGCTTGGTCGCCAGCACCAGGCTGTCGGGCCGCTCCTCGGTCGCGCCGAGCTGCTCGAACACCAGCGCCCGGATCGCCTCGCCCTGCTCGAGGGTGGCCTCGCGCGCGACCCCGGCCGGCAGCCGATAGCTGATCGACAGCTCGGTCGGCTTGCCGGGCGCGGTGAACTGAAACGGCATCTGGCGGGCGAGCGCGATGGTCCCGACGAACCCGAGCAGGACCAGCAGCGCGACCAGCCAGCGCCAGCGCAGCATGAGGTTCAAGACCGGCCGATAGACGGCCTTCATGCGCTCGACCAGCCGCGCGGTCCGACCGTCGGCCGCGTCGTTGCTGGCGAAGTGGGCGAGGTGGCCGGGCAGGATGAAGATCGCCTCGACCAGCGAGCCGACGAGGCAGAAGATCACCGCCAGCGGCAGGATCTTCATGACCCGACCCATGGTCCCGCCGACCATCGTCAGGGGCATGAACGCGAAGCAGGTGGTCGCGACCGCGACCGTGACCGGCAGCATGACCTCCTTGGCGCCGTCGATCGCCGCCTGGACCCGCGACTTGCCCATCTCGAGGTGGCGCTGGGTGTTCTCGATCACCACGATCGCGTCGTCGACGATGATCCCGGTCGCGATCAACAGACCGAACGTCGAGATGACGTTGATGGTCATGTCGGTCTTGTCCATCAAGAAGGTCGCCAGCAGGTACGAGACCGGCATGCCCCACAGCGCCAGCAGGGCCTGACGAAAGCCGGCGAGCAGCGCGAGGACCAGCACCACCAGCACCGCCCCGGTCACGCCGTTGACCAGCACGGTGTGGAGCCGGTCGCGGATCAGCACGGTGTAGTCCTCGGAGATGACCGCGCGAATGTTGGGCGGCAGCTGCTGATCGAGCTCGGGCAGCAGGGCCTCGATGTGGTCGCGGATCTCCAGCGGATCGGCGCTCTGCTCCCGGTTGACGACCAGCTGCACGGCCGGCTGGCCGTTGACGTGGTAGCGGGTGTCGGGCTGCTCCTCGAGCGCCTCGACCCGGGCGACGTCGCCGATCCGCAGGGGTGAGCCGGGCCGCAGCGGGATCGCGGCCACGTCGGCGGCCGACTGCAGGCGCTTGTCGGTCTTGACGAAGATCTCCGCGCCGCCGCTCTCGACCGTGCCGGCCGGGACGCTGGCCCGGGCGTTGCGGATCGCCTGGCTGATCTGCGCGGGCTGGATCTGCAGGCTGCGGAGCTTGGCCTCGTCGAGCGCGACCACGATCCGCGGCTCGGTCAGGCCGGTCACGGTCACGCCCGCGACCCCGGGCTGGCGGCTGAGCAGCTCCTGGACGCGGTCGGTCTCGAGCCGGATCGCCCGATCGCCGAGCAGCGAGACGGTCAGGACCGGCAGCTCGATCTTGGCCTCGCGGACCTGCGGGGTCTCGGCGTCCTCGGGCAGACCCTCGGTCGCGGCCACGGCCTTCTCGACCTCGGCTCGCGCGTCGCGGATGTCGGTCCCGGCCAGGAAGGTCACGACGATGTTGGCGGCGCCCTCGGTCGCCAGCGACTCGACCCGCTTGACGTCGCTGACCTTGTCGATCTGCTCCTCGATCGGCCGGATGATCAGCTCCTCGACGTCGGCCGCGGTCGCGCCGACGTAGATGACCTCGACCACGACCGCGTCGAGGCTGACCTCCGGGAACTGCTCGCGCGGCAGCCTCAGCGCGCCGATGATCCCGGCGCCGACGATCAGCAGGAACAACAGGTTGACGAACACCGAGTTGCTGACGCTCAGGCGGATGATCCTGTCGAACATCGGATCCTCAACCGTCTTTGGGGTCGGGCCGCGGGACCGCGATCGCCAGATCGCCGTCGACCAGGGTCGCCGGGCCCGAGCTGACCACCCGCTGACCGGTCTGCAGCGGGCCCTCGATCGCGACCCGGCCGTCGACGTCCTCGTGGATCGTGACGTCGACCCGCTCGAGCTGCTCGCGCGCCTGCTCGCCGCTGCCGGTCGCGGTCGCCCGCAGCACGTAGGCCTGGCTGCCGTCCCAGCGGACCGCCGTCGGCGGGACCGTCAGCACCGGCTGGCCCCGCTCGCCGCGGACCCGGACCTCGACCGCCTCGCCCGCGCGCAGGCGCTTGTCGTGGTTGTCGATCCGCAGCCTGGCCGGAAAGGTGTTGGTGCCGAGCTCGGCCTCGCGGGCGATCCACTCGAGCGCGGCCGCGACCGGCTGGTCGCGGCTCCGGACCTCGAACTCGAGCCCGCGCTGCTCGTGGAGGACCATCTCGTAGTCGGAGAGCGGGACGTCGACGGCGAGCTTGTCGAGCTCGGCCAGGGTCGCCAGCGGAGCGCCCGGGGCCGCGTACTCGCCGAGCTCGGCGTCGAGCGTGGTGATGACCCCGGCGAAGGGCGCGGTGATGACGTTGGCGTTCTTGCGATCGCGGGACTGGATGACCTGCCCGGCCGCCTGCCGGATCGACGCGCGGGTGGTCTCGATCTCGGTCTCGAGCCGCTCGACCTCGCGGCGCGTGCCGGCGCCGGTCTGCAGCAGCGCCCGGGCGTCGGTCAGCTGGCGCTCGAGATCGACCAGCCGGGCCTCGGAGCTGGTCTTCGACGCGCGCGCGCTCATCAGCGAGCCCGAGGCGTCCGAGTCGATCAGCCGGACCAGCAGATCGCCCTGCGCGACCTCGACCTGCTCGTCGATCAGCAGCTCGGCGATCTGGCCGCCGTAGCGGGGCGAGAGCTCGGCCCGCCGCCACGGCGTGAGCAGGATCAGGTGCCGCGAGCCGACCTGCGGGACCACCTGCTCGACGGTCGCGATCCGCACTCGAGGCACCTGCTGTTCGTGGGCCTCGACCGGCTCGCCCGCGCAGCCCGGCCCGGCGACGAGCAGGCCGATCGCACTGCACACGATGCCGGAGACCAACAACCGCTTGCACGAACCAGGCACGGCGAGGCGGTTGTATGCCGGCCCCAAACGCCCGGCAAGATCACCCCGGTCAATCCTTGATCAGGGTCATGTCGGTGTCGGTCCGACCGTGCTCGGTCATCGCATCGATCTCGGCCGCGGTGATCCGTCGGCGGGGCTGCTGGGCTTCGCCGCGGCGGCGGTCATTGTCGTCGAGGCGCAGGCACAGATCGATGGCCCGGATCAGCGCCTCGGCGTCGGGGTACCGCTCGTCGGGATCCTTCTCCAGGCAGCGCATCACCAGCTTGTCGACGTAGTCGGGCAGCGACGAGGACAGCAGCGCAGACGGCGGCATCGGTGGCTGCTCGACGTGGGCCCGCAGCAGCGCGGGGGTGCTGCGCTCGATGAACGGCGGACGACCGGTCAGCATGAAGTAGAGCACTCCACCGAGCCCGTAGATGTCGGACCGGGCGTCGGTCGGTCGACCGCTGGCGGCCTCGGGCGAGATGTACAGCGGGGTGCCGACCGCACGCTCGGGCTCGACCGCGCCGAAGCCCGGCTCGGTCCCCGCGGCCTCGGACTTGCGGGCGAGGCTGACCGGCTCGGTCGGGCCCCGATCGAGCTGGGCCGCCTCGGCGGCGATCGTCGCGACCCCGAAGTCGAGCACCCGGACGAAGTCGCGCTCGCCGGCCGGGGCCGAGACGAACAGGTTCTCGGGCTTGATGTCGCGGTGGACCACCCCGCGCTCGTGCGCCTCTCGCAGCGCGCGGGCGGCCTGGCCGACCAGATGCAGCGCCCGGACGATCGGCAGCGGACCCTCGCGGGCGACCAGCCCGGCCGCGGTCTCGCCCTCGAGCAGCTCCATCGCGTAGTACCAGAGCCCCTCGGGCGTGAGCCCGAAGTCGTAGACCCGCACGGTGTTGGGGTGGCGAAGCGCCGTGGTCGCGACCACCTCCCGCTCGAACCGCTCGACCGCGGTCGCGTCGGCCTTGTCGATGGTCAGGATCTTGAGCGCGACCTCCTGGCGCAGGCCCTGATGCCAGGCCGCCCAGACCTCGCCCATCGCCCCGCGACCGAGCAGACGCAGCAGCTCATAGCGACCGACCCGACGAGCCTTGTAGAGGCTGCGCCGCAGATCCCAGCCGAGGTGGCTGCCGGTCACGACCAGGGCGATCGTCGTCACCTGCACGCCGAGGTGCACGAGCAAGGTGGTGCCGACGTCGACCTCGCGATCGACGAACTGCGGCAGCGCCAGGCTGCCGACGATCAACACCGTCCAAAACACCGTCGCCGGGACGCTGGTGAGCAACAACCCGCGGCGCCAGGGATCGGGAATTCCGGCGGCGCGAATGGCCAGCACCGGGACCACGACCGCGAGAAACGGGCTGCCGAGCGCCCCGGTCAGGACCGCCTGCAGGCCCATCACCGCCGCGACCGATCCGGTCCCGATCGCCTCGAACAACATCAGCCGCTTACGCCTGGGCGCGGGGCCGCGACGCAGATGCAGCCACATCAGCAGCAACGGCAGCGCGCCGAGCAGCCGCGAGATCACGAACGTCGACGCGAGCCCCGACTCGCGCATCAACAGGATGTCGGTCACCACGAACGAGACGAACAGCAGCCCGCCCCACAGCAGCACCGTCTGGGTTCGCAGGCTCCGCGCGAGCAACTCGTCGCGCTCGTAGCCGCCGCTCCACTCGGCAGCCGCCTCGAGGATCCGGTGGGGACGAAGCTCGCGGTCGAGCTCGGCCTCGCGCTCGCCGAACGCCCAGTCCTTCACGGGCTCGCCCTCGATCCCCGGTCTTTGATCCGCGCCCACCGCTTCGCCCATGGTATGCGGCCCGCTGCATTGGCCGAAAGAGCGGCCTCGCGGCCACGACGGACGGGGTTCACGACCGCCCCCGACCGCGTCGGCGCCCAACCGGCCCACGGACCGGCATCTCCGCACTCCCGCCTGCGGCTGCATCGCAGGCGTAGACTGTGCGCGGTGGAGCTGCGCAGACCCGACGAGGGCTTGATGACCAAGATCGACCTCGCGACCGACCAGCCGGACGACGCCGACGGCTCGCGG
>Ga0079224_100014720_pt1 | contig 10935 bp, 9 predicted proteins | sample Stecom2015_FD_80414 | JGI IMG/M metagenome (GOLD analysis project Ga0079224, IMG submission 80414) | Agricultural soil microbial communities from Utah to study Nitrogen management - Steer compost 2015 | ecosystem: Environmental > Terrestrial > Soil > Agricultural land | place: USA: Utah...
CCGGGCAGAAGATATTATGGAGGATGTTACGTAGTAGACCAGGTTGAACAATTAGCGATAGACAGAGCCAAAGAGCTTTTTGGTGCAGAATATGTAAATGTGCAACCCCATTCGGGTTCGCAGGCCAACAGCGCTGTTTTTTCGGTGTGTTTACAACCGGGTGATAAATTTTTAGGATTTGATTTGTCCCACGGAGGACATTTGACGCATGGTTCTCCGGTTAATTTTTCCGGAAAATTATACCAACCGGTATTTTATGGGGTGGATGAAAAAACCGGATTGTTGGATTACGACAAAATAGAAGCCATTGCTATGGCTGAAAAGCCCAAAATGATTATTGCAGGTGCGTCGGCCTATTCCCGAGAAATTGATTATAAACGCTTTCGTGAAATAGCCGATAAAGTAGGTGCCTTGCTTTTTGCCGATATCGCTCATCCTGCGGGATTGATAGCCAAAGGTATTTTACAAGACCCGGTTCCGCATTGTCATATTTGTACTTCTACCACGCACAAAACCTTGCGCGGTCCTCGAGGGGGTATTATTATTATCGGAAAAGATTTTGACAATCCATTTGGATTGAAATTGAAAGACGGTACGTTGCGTAAAATGTCGTCTTTAATTGACAGTGCCGTATTTCCGGGAAATCAAGGTGGCCCGCTTGAGCATATCATTGCAGCGAAAGCTGTATCATTTGGTGAAGCACTGACCGATAACTTTCTATATTATGCCGTTCAGATTCGTAAAAATGCACAGGCCATGGCTAATGCTTTTATGAAAAAGGGCTACAATATCATTTCAGGTGGTACTGATAATCACTTGATGCTAATAGATTTGAGAAATAAAAATATCACCGGAAAACAAGCTGAAGAAGCTTTGGGCAAAGCCGATATTACGGTGAATAAAAATATGGTGCCTTTTGACGACAAATCGCCGTTTACTACCTCAGGCATTCGCGTGGGAACTCCGGCGGTGACTACACGCGGATTGAAAGAAAAGGACATGGAATACATAGTGGAGTTAATCGACGAAGTGATTACTAATTTTGAAAATGAAGAAAAATTAGAAGCCATTGCCGAAAAAGTAAACGACTGGATGGCGGACCGACCGTTGTTTGTTTGGTAATCAAAATAATTTCTACAAAAAAGTTGGGGTCACCCAACTTTTTTAGTTTAAAAACCTTATGCTGTCAAAACTCAAAATATTGTTGAGCTATTTTGTTCCGATCACCCTCCGAAAATACACGTCTGAGATGAGTGGTGAGTTGGAAATAAACCTGATTGAAGGAAAAAAAGTATTGGATACCAAGACCACCAATTATTCCTTTGGGTCATTGCAAAAAATATTGGTGCGTGGTTTACAGGAAATCGAGTTTGACGAGCGATTTAACAAGATTCTTTTGTTGGGATTGGGCGGTGGTTCTGTGGTGTATACCCTGCGGAAGCAGTTTCAATCTAAAGGGACTATTGATGCTGTGGAAATAGACAAAAAAATTATAGAAATTGCCATCGAAGAGTTTGATATCTACAAATACGGTCCTTTGCAAATACATCACGATGATGCTTTTGAATTTGTATCAAAAACTACGGAAACCTACGATTTAATCATCGTGGATATTTTTATTGAAAACAAAGTCCCCGAGATTTTTACTACTTCTGAATTTATCAAGCCTTTGTCAGAACGACTTGTCGTAGGCGGTCAACTGATTTTTAATATCATGCCCGAAGCATTTACCGATGAGCAATTGGAGAGATTCAAAAAATGTTTTCACGAAAGTGATATTACGATACGAGAAATTAAAAACGTCTTGAATTACAACCAACTTTTGTTGGGTGTAAAAAAAAACCTGCATCTAAAAGATGCAGGTTGATGTATTTTTTGTAAAAAAAAATTATTCGATAATTCCGCCGCAAATAAGACGTCCTCCTGCATTTCCGGTAGGTTGTGTAACATAGTCGTCAGGATCGACGTGTATGATAATAGATTTACCAAGTATGTTTTTACTTTCATCGTCACATCCGATACACCATTGGTCGGTTTCAAATTTGATAATCATCGAACCGTTTTCATCCGCTTCAAAGTTGCCTATATCACCTCGATGATAACCCTCGGGATCTCCCCATTTACCGTGTTTAGCAAAAGTAGGATTCCAGTGACCTCCGGCAGAGGATGCGTCATCGGCTGAACAATCAGAGTTTTCGTGTAAATGCACGGCGTGCATACCCGGACTCAAATTGCTAACTTCCGAATAAAAAGTAACTACGCCGTTTTCTTCTGTGAATTCTGCTTTTCCAATGGCATTTGAACCGCTACGGGGCTCCAAAATCGCATAGGCAAGTTTGAAGTCATCGACGGTTTCTTCAACTTGAGTGGTGGTTTCTTCACCCGAAGTATCTGTTTTTTTATCATTTTTACAGGCGGAAAAAAATACCAATCCAGCCAATAAAAAGAGTTTTGTTGTAATTTTCATAATGTGCAGTTTTTCTGCTAAGTTAAGGTGCATCAAAGGATAAAACAACTATTGTTCGGAATTTTTTTTCAGATACTTATCCAAAAACTGAACAATACTCTCGTAAGCTTTGATTTGATTTTCTTTTTTAACAAAACCGTGACCTTCGTCTTCAAACAGCACATATTCTACCGGAACACCGTTTTTACGGACGTTTTCAACAATTTCGTCAGACTCTATCTGCAATACCCTTGGGTCGGTGGCTCCTTGCAGAACCATCAGGGGTTTAGTGACATTTTCTGTGTGAAACAAAGGTGAAATTTTGTGTAAACGAATACTGTCTTGTGTGTATGGATTTCCCATTTCCAGGTAAAGTGCTTCTCGGAAAGATTCCCACCATGGCGGAATACTTTTTAACGTACGAAGCCAGTTAGTTACCCCATAAATATTTACCCCTACTTCAAATTCTTCCGGGGCAAAGGTAAGCGCTGCCATGGTTATAAAACCGCCGTAAGAACCTCCGATGATGCCAATTTTTTCGGAATCGATATCTTCTTGTTGGGCCAACCAATTTTTTCCTTCTATACAATCCTGAAGGTCTTTTTCTCCGTGATTTTGGTCATCCATTTGGAAAAATGTTTTTCCATAACCGCTACTGCCTCGGTTGTTTACCGCCAATACTGCATAGCCGTTGTTTACCAAATATTGTATCATAGCACTAAAGCCTTGCCGGGATTGTCCGCCGGGGCCTCCGTGTACCCAAACTAACGCAGGCACTTTGTTTTCTGTCGAAGCAGTGTGAGGTTTGTAATATACAGCGGGAATTTCCAAGCCGTCAAAAGAAGGATACCGAATAATGGTAGCGGCTACCAAATCTTCGGGATTGATTTCTTTATTTAAAACATCGGTGAGTTGGGTAGTTTTTCCTGATGCAATTTCGTAAAGATAGATATTAGTGGGAGTATGTGACCCGCCCACTTTCAAAATAGCTAAGGTTTCGTCTTTAGAAAAATCTATGCCTGTGATAAAGGCATTTTCAAAAGTGGGTAATTTCAATTTATTGCCGGTTTGAGTTTCGGTTACTTCGAGTGTATTGGCGGCATCTTCGTTGATGAAAATAATTTGGTATTTTTCGTTTTCACTAAAATCCAATCCTACGATATCCCAATTTTTTTCAACTAATTTTTCGGAAGTACCCGAAGCAATGTCGTATTTCATCAAATATGAAAATTCGCCTCCTTCATCGGTAGTATAATACAAGTATTGGTCGTTTAACGAAAAAGTTTGAGGAGAATTTCTGCTTTTTGAGGTATTTATTTTAGTGTATTCCTTGTTTTCTGTATTGTACAATAATAAATCACTGTCGTTGGTATTTACAGGTTTTACGAACGCGATGTATTGACCGGTCTTGGACACTCCTCCGAATTCATAACCCTCATCGTTTTGATAAACCAGTGTAGATGAGAAATTTTCAATATCCATTCGATAGATATCCATCAGACGCGGGTCTCTTTCGTTGGTAGCATAATAAAAACCTTTTTTGTCTTTAGCCCATTGGTAAAATAAGGCACGTACGTTTTCGGCCGGGGTGAGTCGGTTAATGGCATCTCCGTCTTTGACAAACAATTTAAATATTTCGTCACCATTACCGTCCATTCGAAACAGTATGCGTTCATCGGCAGGGAAATACGAAATTGCATACACCGAAGCAGAGTCAGATTGGGTAAGGGCTTCAAAAGCAGCGGTAGTCACATCTATGGTGTACATATTAAAAATTCCGGAGCGATCGCTGGTGACCAACAATTTGGATTTGTCGGGGGACAAATTTCTATCAAAAACATTTTCGTTGTCCATGAATTGCTCGATGGTGTAACCGGCTACTTCACGAGGTTTTGTTTCCTTTTGTTTACACGAAATAAGCAATAGGGATACGAGGGTGAATACTAAAATTTTTTTCATGTTTTGATTGATTAATTTGGTTAGGGTTAAACTTCAATTTTGGCTAATTCGTCGTAATTCTTTTTTAAGCGTTTTAAGAGAATGCCGTACACGATTCGGTAGAAAAGCATAATAAGCACTATCATCACAAGGCTCACGCCTATTTGTAAAAGTAAGAAAGCATTCATAAAAGCATCCTTGTTTTCAATAACTACAGTTTTTGATAAATATTCAAACAATAAATCGCTGTGTGTGAAGTAAAAAATATTGAGAATAGCGGTTAACAAAATAAAAGCAACCACATTATAAATTACAAAATACCGTACGGTTTTTCGAACTTTCAGAATATTTGCCATCAATTGTTTGGTATTATCGGTCACACTGATAGCGGAATAATTTTTAAAAAACAACACTATAAAACCGATAAAAATGGTGTAGTGGATAATGTTGGTAATCCAAAGGTATTTAGAGAGTTTTAGGACTTCCAATATTTCGTAAGTTGATTTTGGGGTAAGTAAAGAAAGAGCCCCCCAAAAAAGCAATTCGGCTATACTGATAATAAAAATCCATTTTACGATGGTGGTAGATTTTTTAAAGAGCATCTTGTAAATCTCATTGTAACTGAGTTTAGGAAGCTCTGTATGTCTTTTTTTCCAATCGGATTTCAATATTTCAAGTTCGTCCGTCATAGAATTTATGGATTTAAAATAGTCTTTAATTTGTCTTTAATACGATTCATTTTTACTCGCGCATTCACTTCTGTAATACCCAGTGTTTCTGCAATTTCCTTGTAATTTTTGTCTTCTAAATACAAAAAAACCAGCGCTTTATCAATATCACTTAATTGTTTGATGGCATCATACATCAATTTCAAATGTTCTTCCTGCGTAGGGTCATATTCTTCGGAAGCAATTTTAAAATTTACAGTGTCGTAGTTTTGCGTATCAACCGATCGTTTGGATTTCCGATACAGAGTGATGGCGGTATTCAACCCTACCCGGTACATCCAAGTGCTGAATTTGGACTCTCCACGATATTTGGGATAGGCCTTCCAGAGTTGGATGGTAATTTCTTGAAACAAATCATTATGTGCATCTTGATTGTTGGTATACAACCTACAAATTTTATGTACAATATTTTGATTTTCTTCTAACTGTAAAACAAAACTATGTTGTAAGTCTTTATTCAAATCTGGTAGTGTTAGCTGTGTAATTGGTACACTAAAGGTATAATTTGTTACAGTTCAGTCCAAAGATTTTACAATTGGGTTAATTTTTTTAGGAAACCGTAGTTTGTTGTGCGCATTTTTGTACAAAAAATATCTTATGAAACTTGTAATCATACTCACGGTTTTACTTTGTTCTGCCTTCAATTACGGACAAACACTTGTTACAGGGGTGGTAACCGATAGTAGAACCCAACCGGTGATGGGGGCTAACGTGTTTATCGAGGGTACTTATGATGGTGCCATCACGGATGAAAAGGGATTTTTTAGTTTTACGACTACAGTGCAAGGCAAGCAAAAACTGGTAGTTTCGTATGTTTCTTATCAAACTTATCGATGGGAAGGAGAAGTAGACCGAATGGACGGTTTGTCCATTGTCTTAAAAGAAGATGTCAATGCCCTGGATGCCGTGGTAATTTCCGCCGGATCTATTGAGGCAGGGGACAAGGCGCGGGTTTCCGTATTGAGTTCCTTAGACATAGTCACTACCGCCGGAAGTATGGGAGATATAGTTTCGGCTTTGCAGAGTTTACCGGGCACTCAAACCGTGGGTGAAGACGGGCGGCTTTTTATCAGAGGAGGCGATGCCTCCGAAACACAAACCTACATAGATGGGGTTTTGGTGGCACAACCTTATGGTGCTTCGGTTCAGGAAATGCCTACCCGCGGGCGTTTTTCTCCTTTTTTATTTGACGGAATTTCTTTTTCCACCGGGGGTTACAGCGCCGAATTCGGCAATGCTTTGTCGGGTGTTTTATTATTGGATACCAAAAGTGAAATAGCTCAAAATCAAACAGATATATCGATTATGACCGTGGGGGCGGGGGTAGGTCATTCCCAAAAGTGGAAAAATACCTCACTTTCTTTGAACACCGCCTATATCAATTTAACTCCTTATCAGGCGTTGATACCCGAGAATATTACCTGGCACAAACCCTTCGAGAGTTTGGCGGGAGAAGCTTCTCTGAAAAGCAATCTCAAAAACGGTCAGTTTAAATTATATACCTCCTTCGACAGTTCTAATTTTAGCTTTCAGCAACCTACCATTCATCAGCCCGAAGGTTTGAGAGTGGATTTAAAAAACAGAAATTATTACTTAAACTCCTCTTACAAAGGTATTTTGAGTAACAATTGGACAATTCATACCGGAATTGGCTATGGTTACGCCACAGGCGATATATTTTACGAACCTTTTACCGTAGACAATGACGAACATACCTTGCACGGCAAATTAAAGTTCGGGATGCGGTTGTCAACGACTTTTAAACTAACCGCCGGGGTAGATTATTTCTTTAAAACAATAGATGAAAATATTTTAGACAGTGAAAATCACCATTTCAATATAGGATATAACAATCACGGCGGAGCAGCTTTTAGCGAATGGGATATTTTTGTATCTAAAAACTTTGCGATTAAAGCCGGATTACGGGCTTCATACAATAGTTATTTAGAAAACTTTACCCTCAACGAACGTCTTTCGATGGCGTATAAATTTTCGAAAAACAGTCAGGTTTCAACGGCTTACGGAAGGTTTACTCAACTGCCGGAAGACAACTATTTAAAATATACATCCGACTTAGGAGAGGTAACTGCCACACATTATATTTTGAATTATCAATATTCTAAAAACCGACGGTTTTTACGTGCCGAAATCTATTATAAAGACTACAAGGATTTGGTAAAATACGATACGGATCTGGTACAATTCCATACAGCGTTTTCTAACGCCGGAAGCGGTTATGCCCAAGGATTAGATATATTTTTCAGGGATGGAAAAACCTTTAAAAATACCGAGTATTGGTTGTCGTACTCCTACATCGATTCCGAACGAGATTACAGAAATTTTCCCGTGTCTGCAACACCCAATTTTATAGCGCAACACACGGCTTCGGTGGTGGGAAAATACTGGATTAACGATTGGAAATCGCAGTTGGGGTTGAGTTACAATTTCAATTCCGGCAGGCCGTATCACAATCCCAATCAGGCGGGGTTTATGGAAGGAAAAACCAAAACTTATAACAGCATGAATTTCGGTTGGGCGTATTTGATAAGCCAACAAAAAATTCTTTTTATTTCGGTTTCTAATGTGTTGGGCGCCAATAATGTATTTGGTTACGAATACACAGACACTCCCGATGCTTCGGGTACGTATGCGAGAAGAGCCATAACCCCAACAGCCGACCGGTTTTTCTTTATCGGATATTTCTGGACGATTAGTAATGACAAAACTTCAAACCAGTTGGATAATTTATAATTACAATTCGTCTTACAAAAACGACAATTGGGTAAATCATTTTTTTGTAGGGTTTTTATTTGAACCAATTTTGCCCTGTATAACGACCAAATTTTTTATAAACCTTAAAATAATCAAATTATGGAAAAAGTATTATTAATTATAACATTAGCACTGTCGATGTTATCAACTGCACAAAACAATTTCGAACAAGGAATGCAACAAGCATTTTCTTTATGGGGAGAAAATAAAAATAGCGAAGCTGCCGCCCTTTTTGACCGTATTGCCCAAGTAGAAAAGGACAGTTGGTTACCCGGTTATTACGCCGCATTGGTAAACACCACCACAGCCTTTAGCACACAGGATACTCAAAAAGTTACCGAATTGTTGACACAAGCCCAAAAGTCGCTCGACGAGGTGTTGCTTACACACGAAAACAATGCGGAGATATTGGTTATGCAGGCCATGATTCACACTGCCTGGGTAGCACATGATCCTATGACCTATGCTCAAAAACTTTCGCCGGTGATTTTGGCTTTGTATGTACAAGCCGAGCAAATGGAACCTCAAAATCCCAGAGTGGTTTCTTCCAAGGCACAGTTTGATTTAGGTAGTGCGCAATATTTTGGAGCTGATACCACGAGTATTTGCGAAAGATTAAAGAATTCTTTGGAACTTTTTGATAATTTTAAACCCGAGACTCCTTTTCATCCTAATTGGGGAAAAGAGTACACCGAACAAGAAATCGCGAGAAACTGTAAATAATCATGTCTAAACGTATTTTAAATATAATTGTAATTGGGGCCATAATAGGTGTCTTGCTGATGTTGCTGGATGTGTTGTTCAGGTATTTTTCAGACAATACCCTTCCGGCAATAGAAGTACTCGGAAAAGAATTGGTTATTTATATGCTGTACAGCATTCCGCTGTCTGCCGTTAATGCCATGTTTTTTGAAAAAATGGAATCCCGGTACAAAACCCAAACCAATTTTAAAATACAATTGCTTGCCGGATTTATCGGTTCGGTGATGCTCACGGTTTTTACCATGTTTTGCATACGCGTGGTGCACAAAGTGGTGATTTTAAAGTACAGTTTCGAACGATTTTTTGAAACCGAAACCCTGAGATTTTACTTTGTAACGGTCTTAATTACGCTGGTTATTTCACTGTTTTTTCACGCTTTTTATTTCTATAAAAAAATTCAGGAAGACCGGGTTAAAAAACAACAAATCATCGCCGGAAATGCCTCTGCTCAGTTTGAAAGTTTAAAAAACCAAATAGATCCGCATTTTTTGTTTAACAGTCTCAATGTATTGACTTCCCTCATTGATGAACAACCGCATGTGGCACAAAGGTTTACTAATTCACTTTCCAAGATTTACCGCTATGTTTTGGAACAAAAAAACAAAGAATTGGTGAGTGTGGAAGAGGAATTGGATTTTGCCCGTGAGTATATGGATTTGCTCAAAATACGTTTTGAAAACAGCATCACTTACTCGATGCCTGAGCGCGTTTCCAACACCGAAGCCAAGGTGGTTCCGCTTTCGCTACAATTGTTGTTGGAGAATACCATTAAACACAATGTGGTGAGTGAAAACAGACCTTTGCATATCAAAATTTACGAAGAAGGTAACTATTTGGTCGTAGAAAATAATCTTCAGAAAAAAGAAGTTTTACAAACCCGAAAAGGAGTAGGATTGCAAAATATAGCCGACCGTTATCAATTGGTTACCGACCGAAAAGTGGTCATCGAACAAAACGATACAAATTTTAAAGTGAAAATACCTCAATTAACCAAACAATTTACAGTCATGGAAACATTATCTTCAAATACAGAAAATAACCTCGATGCTTATTACAAAGCGCAAAAAAGAGTCAAAGACATTAAAGATTTTTACGGCAACTTGGGTGCGTATATCATCGTCATTCCGGTGTTGATTTTTATAAATTTATATACTAATTCACGCTTTCAATGGTTTTGGTTTCCGATGCTGGGGTGGGGAATCGGTGTTGCCATACACGCTTTTACGGTTTTTGGATACGGATCTGATTGGGAAGCTCGTAAAATCAAAGAAATCATGGAAAAAGAACAATTAAGAAACAACAAGAAATGGGACTAAAAAAAGATAATATCGACAATTCTGCCGACAGCAAAGAAAAGTTGTACAAACTTGCCGCGAAACGGGTTGAAGAGATTAAATCCTTTTACATACATCTGGTCATCTATGTGCTGGTAAATATTATGATCTTTTTTTTGATTAATGATTATTCTTTTAACAATATCAAGTTTCATATGGGAACTTTAGCCACGCCGTTTTTTTGGGGCATCGGTTTGTTTTGCCATTGGGCAAATGTTTTCGGGCCGTCTGTGTTCTTTGGAAAAAAATGGGAAGAAAAAAAGATTCGGGAATTGATGGAAAAAGACCGTCAAACTCGACAAAAATGGGAATAAACGCCTGATAATTTCGGGCATTTTGGGAGTAGTTTTCTCGAGTCAAATAAACCCGATTTATTTTTTTCTCACAGAGATATTGCTTAAATTTGGAAGCAACTATTTGACAAAAATATGTCCGAATTTCACTATATCAGCACGCAAGTACTTGATTTAAAAACTATATATCAAATTGTTTCTCAAAACAAGCGTTTGGCACTATCGGATGAGGCTGTTTTAAATATAGAAAAGTCACATGCTTATCTCCATAAAAAATTAAAAAACAATCAAAATCCTATCTATGGAATCAACACCGGATTTGGTTCGTTATGTGATGTAAAAATTTCCAACGAAAACCTTGAAAAGCTTCAGGAAAACTTGGTGATGTCGCATGCTTGCGGAACCGGAGACTTGGTACCCCAACCGATTATCCGGCTGATGATTTTACTCAAAATCCAGTCGTTGAGTTACGGTCACAGCGGGGTTCAGTTGGCTACCGTCGAGCGCCTGATAGATTTTTACAACCACGATATACTTCCGGTGATATATACGCAGGGTAGCTTAGGAGCTTCAGGAGATTTGGCACCTTTAGCACATTTGTCGCTTCCATTGCTAGGAAAGGGAGAGGTTTATTATCAGGGAGAAAGAAAAAATACTTCCGA
>Ga0079224_100014721_pt1 | contig 10933 bp, 9 predicted proteins | sample Stecom2015_FD_80414 | JGI IMG/M metagenome (GOLD analysis project Ga0079224, IMG submission 80414) | Agricultural soil microbial communities from Utah to study Nitrogen management - Steer compost 2015 | ecosystem: Environmental > Terrestrial > Soil > Agricultural land | place: USA: Utah...
AGTACTTCGAGGCAGTCCAGGAGTTCGTCGTCGCCGTCGACCAGGACAGCCGTGAGGTGGTCGGTTGCGGCGCCCTCCACGTGCTCTGGGACGACATCGCGGAGGTGCGCACGCTCGCCGTCGCGCCGGAGATGGCTGGCCGGGGGATCGGCCACCTGCTGCTCGAGGCGCTGCTGGGCCGGGCCCGGCACCTCGGCCTGCGCCGGGTGTTCTGCCTGACGTTCGAGGTCGGCTTCTTCGGGCGGCACGGCTTTCAGCCGATCGAGGGCACGCCGGTCGGCACCGACGTCTACGCCGAGATGCTCCGTTCCCACGACGACGGCGTCGCCGAGTTCCTCGACCTCGCGCGGGTCAAACCCAACACTCTGGGCAACTCGCGCCTGCTGCTCGAGCTCTGAGCGCCGCGGGCACGCGGCTCGCCATCGACCTGCTGATCACCGGCGCAGGTAGCGGAGCACCACGATGGCCTGCGCGCCGACCAGCGCGCATGCGCACACCGCCAGCCAAGCGTCCGGGCGCGCCAGCATCCACGCCGTCACGCCCAGGACCAGGAGTGCACCGAGGACCGAGGCCAACCAGTCGTAGGCGGCACGAACCCCGCGGGTGACGGCGCGGGACTCGCCGCCGCGGAGCACCCGGCGCAGTCCGAGGCCCGTGACCACGGCCGCCACCAGGGTCACGGCCTGCGCCAGGAGCAGCAGGGACAGTCCCGGCCACGGGTCCACCTCTCCGCTGAGCAGTACCAACGCCGCCCCGAGACCGCCGAGGCCGACGCACGCACCGGCGGTGACGGCCAACGCGATCCGCAGCGCCCGCACACCGCGGGTCGGCCGAGAATCCGGGCGTGGACCAGGTTCCGGGCCTGCGCCCGGGTCCGGCTCTGGACGGGCGCCTGAGTCGGGCGCCGAATCAGCCCCGGGGCCTGTCACGGCAGTCGGTAGGCGGCAACACCGCCGTCGTCGGAATCCGCCGGCGCCACCAGTCCGTCGGTGACCAGCGACGCCAGGGCGCGGGCGGGCTGGCCGGGATCGGCGAGAGCTGCGGGGTCGGCGCCGTCCGCGACCGCCCGCAGAACCTCCTCCTCGCTCACCGGACCGTCCGGTCGATCCCGCAGCAGCGCCATGATCTTGCCGCGTGCCTGCCGGTCGGTGCCGTGCCAGGCCTGCCGACGCCGGAGACCCGCGTGCGGATCGGCCGGCCGGCCGGCGCGGCGCCAGGCGCAGTACCCCCGGAGCGGGCAGGCCTCGCAGCGGGGCGCGCGTGCGGTGCAGACCAGGGCTCCGAGCTCCATGAGGCCGACGTTCCACCGCACCGAATCCGGCGCGTGCGCAGGCAGCCGGGCGGCGGCCCGCTGCCGCTCCGCCTGAGTCAGGCTGCGCGCGGGCAGGGCATGGCCGTCGAAGACCCGGCCCAGGACCCGGCGCACGTTGGTGTCCAGGACGACCACACGGCGGCCGTACGCGAAGGCGGCCACGGCGGCGGCCGTGTAGGAGCCGATGCCCGGCAGAGCGAGGAGTTCGGCTTCCGTCCCGGGAACCCGGCCACCGTGGTGCTCGACGATCGCCTGGGCGCACTCGCGCAGCCGCAGCGCACGCCGCGGATAACCCAGGCGGTCCCAGGCACGCAGCACCTCCGCCGCCGGCGCGGCGGCCAGGTCGGTCGGCGCCGGCCAGGCGGCCATCCACCGATGCCAGGCCGGCTCGACCCGGCTGACCGGCGTCTGTTGCAGCATGACCTCGCTGACGAGCACGCCCCACGCACTCGTATCCGGTCGGCGCCACGGCAGGTCGCGCGCGTGCTCGTCGTACCAGGCGAGGACATCACGGTGGAGGTCGGTCGGGTTCTGCACCCCAGCAGTCTGCCAAGCCACACGTGATGGGTGGCACTCGAGAAGAACGACCGGTCCGCGGCGCGCCCACCTCGGCGGCGAGTCGCGGTCGTCGTACGGTCACAGCGTGGTCCCGACGCGCAGCACGACGGCGCGCCCCCGACCCGCAGGCGGGGCGCCGGGACAGTGTGCACCCAGGAACGGCCCGCCCCGGCCTCGGCGCCGGCCCAGCCGGCGGGTGATCCGGCGCCGGCGCGCGGTGGCCCTGCTCGTGCTCGTGCTCGTTCTGGCCGGTCTCGTCTGGGGCGTGCGCGCCGCCGCGGGCCTGGTCACCGAATGGCTGGGCGACGAGGCGGCGGAGGACGAGGCGACCGAAGCGGATGCGCCGGCCGAGGAGGAGACCGCACCGCCGCAGCCCGGGCCGTGCGCCCCCCGTGATCTCGACGTCACGCTGGAGCCGCAGCACGGCTCGGGCGGCACCGACTTCGCCCTCACCCTGCTCAACGCACGTGGCTCGGCGTGCCTGGTCGACGTCGGCTCCGCGAACCTGGCCATGACGGTGCACTCGGGCGAGGACCGGGTGTGGGCCTCCGCCGACTGCCCGAGCGGTCCTGAGGAGCACCCGCTGCTGCTCGCGCGCGGCGACCGCACCCAGACTGTCGTGACCTGGGACGGCCGCCGTTCCGAACCCGGTTGTTCCGGCGACCGGCAGATGGCTGGGTCGGGGACCTACCGGGTGGAGACTGCTCTGGACGGCGTCGCCCTTCCGACGGCTGAGGCGAGCTTCACGCGCTGACCACGGGTCCGGACGGCGTCATCGCTGCGTCGCGCGCCGACCGGCTTTCGGAACCGAAAGCTCATCGTCGCTGTTGACACCGTGCGCGCCGATTCCTAGCGTGCTGCCCGATAGCCGGCGACGGGGCCGGCGCGGAGAGCTGAGGGCAACGATGCGACACAGCAGACGAATCATCGCGACCGCGGCAGGACTGACACTTTTCGGTGCGCTCGCCGCCTGCAGCGAAGGGGACCCGGGCACCGGCGGGAACGGTGAGGGGGACGGTGGCCCGATGGGCGACGGCGAGTTCGACCTCATCGGATACATGGCCCAGGACATGTCGAACCCGTTCTTCCAGGCCATGGAGGAAGGGATCGTCGCCGAGGCCGACGAACTCGGGGTCGAGGTCAACACCCAGGACGGACGCCAGGACCTGAACGAGCAGAACGACCAGATCGACACGTTCATCCAGCAAGGGGTGGACGCGATCCTCCTCAACGCCGTCGACTCCGAAGGCATCGGGCCTGCGGTGGAACGGGCCGTCGACGCCGGCATCGTCGTCGTCGCGGTCGACGTCGAGGCGCAGGGCGCCATGGCCACCGTCACCCTGGACAACGTCCAGGCCGGTGAGGTCGCCTGCGAGTACCTCGTCGAGCAGATCGGCGGCTCGGGCAACATCCTGCTCGTCGACGGCACGCCGATCAGCTCGGTCCAGGACCGCGTCGAGGGCTGCCAGAGCGTGCTCGAGCAGCACCCCGAGGTCGAGGTGGTCGGGCACCAGAACGGCGACAACGGACGTTCCGAGGCACTGAGCATCACCGCCGACCTGCTCACCGCCCATCCCGACGTCGTCGGCATCTTCGGCATCAACGACCCGACGGCGCTCGGTGCCATGCTCGCCGCCCAGCAGGCCGGCTACGACGACCTGACCATCGTCGGCGTCGACGCCTCGCCCGAGGCCGTCGACGCGCTCGAGAGCGACAGCATGTTCATGGGCTCGGCGAAGCAGGATCCGACGACTCAGGGTTCGATCGCCCTGCAGATGGCCCACGACCTGTTCAACGGCGAGGAGCTCGAGGAGAACCCGGTTCTCGTGCCGACCGAGATGCTCACCCGCGAGAACCTCGACGAGTACGAGAGCTGGTGACCGTGACCACGGGCGGGAACGCCAAGGGCACGCTGCTGCGGATGCGGGGCATCACCAAGGCGTTCTCGGGTACAGCCGTCCTGGCGGACGTCGACGTCGACCTGTACCGGGGCGAGATCCACGCCCTCATGGGGGAGAACGGCGCGGGTAAGTCGACGCTGATGAAGGTGCTCGGCGGTGTCCACCTCGCCGACGCCGGACACATCGAGTTCGACGGTGCCCACGTGGCCTTCACCTCGCCGGGTGAGGCGATGGACCGCGGCGTGGTGATGATCCACCAGGAACTGAGCACCGTCCCGGACATGACGGTGGCCGAGAACCTGGCGCTGGGGTCCGAGCCGGCGCGGGCCGGGTTCGTCCTCGACCGCCGCCGGCTACGGTCCGAGGCGTTGCGCAAGCTCGGGCCCATCGGTGGCGGGATCGATCCCGACCTGCCGATGCGCAAGCTCTCGGTCGGTCGTCAGCAGATGGTCGAGATCGCCCGGGCGATCGACCAGCAGGCCAAGATCCTCGTGCTCGACGAGCCGACGGCGTCGTTGTCCGACACCGAGTCGCGCCGCCTGTTCGAGGTCCTGGAGCGGATGCGTGACGCCGGGATGGGACTGTTCTACATCTCCCACCGGCTGGACGAGGTCTGGCGGCTCGCCGACCGCGTCACGGTGCTGCGGGACGGCCGGCACGTGAGTACCACACGTCGCGGAGAGATCAGCCAGAACGACGTCGTGGGCCGGATGATCGGCCGCCAGGTGGAGGCCCTCTATGTGCGCGAGCACCGCCGGCCCGGTGACGTGGTGCTCCGCGTGCGTGACCTCGTGGGCCGCGACAACGGCATCGGCCCAGTCTCCTTCGACGTGCGGGCCGGTGAGGTGGTCAGCCTCGTCGGCCTCATCGGCGCCGGCCGCACCGAGATCGCACGGACCGTCTACGGCGTCGACGCGCGCGGCTCTGGCACCGTCGAGATCGGCGGCCGCCAGGCCCGCATCGGCGGCCCCGGTGACGCGATCGCCCGGCGCATCGGCATGGTGCCGGAGAGCCGGAAGGAGCAGGCGCTGTTCTCCTGGATGGACGTGCGGGACAACATCACGATCGCCTCACTGCGCAAGCACTCCCGCTGGGGCGTGCTCAACCAGCGCCGGGTCGACGCCGCCGCCCGGCAGTTCATCGACGACCTCACCATCCGGATCCGGTCGCCACGGCAGGAGGTCCGCACCCTCTCCGGCGGCAACCAGCAGAAGGTCGTCCTCTCGCGGTGGCTGGCCAACGATCCGCGCCTGCTCATCCTCGACGAGCCCACGCGCGGCGTCGACGTCGGTGCCAAGCACGAGATCTACCGGATCATCAACGAGCAGGCCGAGCAGGGCACGGCGCTGCTCGTGGTCTCCTCCGATCTGCCGGAGGCGCTCGGCATCTCGGACCGGCTCCTGGTGGTCCGGGACGGGGTGATCGTCGCCGAGCTCGACGGCGCCGGCGCCACGGAGGAGGACGTCATGTCGCACGCCACAGGTGTGGCGAAGGAGGCCTCATGAGTCAGTCACAGCCGCCCGCAGCGGACCCGGCGGAGGCGCCGGCGCAGACGTCGGGTGCCAGGATCGCGCGGCGCGCTCTTGACCTGTGGAGCACCTGGGGCATCGCCCTGGTGCTCCTGCTCCTCATCGCCCTGATGGCGTTGATCGCACCGAACTTCGTCAGTCTGTCCAACGCGTTCAACATCATGCGGGCCACCTCGATCACCGCGATCCTGGCCGCAGGCGTGACCGTCGTCATCCTCACCGCCGGCATCGACCTGTCCGTCGGCTCTGTCCTGGCCGTGTGCGGCGTCAGCTCGGTGGTGCTGTGGAACGCGGGCCTGCCAGCCGTGCTGTGCGTCCTCATCCCGATCCTGCTCGGCGCACTCATCGGGCTCGTGCACGGCACCCTCGTGGCCTATCTGTCGCTGGCGGCCTTCATCGTCACCCTCGCCGGCCTTACGGCCTGGCGCGGGACTGCCTACGCCCTGACCGGTGGCCGGCCCCTCATCGCCGAGGGGGACCTCGGGTTCAGCATGCTCGGCAGCGGGAACTTCATCGCGGTCCCGGTGCCCATCTGGCTCATGCTCGCCACCTACGCCGTGCTGTGGTTCATGCTCGAGCGGACGACCTGGGGCCGGCACGTCTACGCCGTCGGCGGCAATCCCGAGGCGGCGCTCATGGCCGGCATCAAGGTCCGCCGCGTGCTGACGTCGGTGTATGTCATCTCCGGCTTGGCCGCCGGCCTGGCCGGTGCGATGTTCGCCGCACGGGTCGAGTCCGGTCAGCCCAACTCCGGGCAGGGGTACGAACTCGAGGCGATCGCCGCCGTCGTCCTGGGTGGTACATCGCTGGCCGGAGGCCGCGGGCGGATCCTCGGCACGCTCGTCGGCGCCCTCATCATGGGGGTGCTGTCCAACGGCATGATCCTCATGAACACCCCGTTCTTCACCCAGCTCATCGTCCAGGGCGTCGTGATCGTGGTCGCGGTGGCGATCGACAGCCTGAAGAACCGCTACACCCGCTGACCAGGTCATGGCGCCCTCGCCGGAGCCGCCCGCGCGACGTACCGCGGTGGACAGGCGGAAACTCGCGTTGGAGAAGGTGCGTGCACGCGAGTTCGTCCCGGTGGCCGACCTCGCGGCCGAGCTCGGTGTCTCCGTGGTGACGGCCCGGGGCGACGTCGCCCATCTGGCGGAGGCCGGGCTCGTCCGGCGCGTGCGGGGCGGCGCGATCATCGCCCGGGCGGAGCAGTCCGAGCCCCCCTTCGAGGACCGCCTCGGAACATTCGCGCAGGAGAAGGCGACGCTCGGCATGGCCGCTGCCGGGATGGTCACGCCCGGTTCCGCCGTCGTCCTAGACGGCGGGACCACCTGCCTGGCGGTGGCGAAGGCGATCGTGGCCCGCCACGACCTCGAGGACCTGACGGTCTACACCCCGTCGCTGAGCACCGCGACGGCGCTCGTGGCGGCGGCGCCGCGGGTCACGGTCGTCGTCACGGGCGGGACGCTGCTGCCGCAGGCCCAGACGCTGGGCGGGCCGTATTCGGAGCTCATCCTCGACCGGGTCATTGCCACGACGGCGTTCATCGGCTGCAACGGCGTCTCGGACGCGGACGGCATCTCGGCGGCCGACCCCGGGGAGGCGGAGCTCAAACGCCGCATGCTCGCCTCTGCCAAGACGGGCGTGGTGGTCACGGATGCGTCGAAGTTCGTCCAGCACGGCACGGCCCGCGTCTGTCACGTGGACGAGGTCGGCCTGGTCCTCACCGCCGGAACCGTGGACCGGGCGCTCATCGCCGCCGTCACGGGGGCCGGCGGCACGGTCCGGGAGGTCTGAGCGGGCTCGATCGATCAGCTGAAGCGTTCCAGGATCGAGGACTCGGCGAGCCTGGACAGGCCCTCCCGGATCGCCCGGGCGCGGCTGGGACCGACCCACTCGACGGCCTGAAGCTCTTCGGCACTGGCGGACAGCAGGGCCTGGAGCGTGCCGCAGTGGGACACGATCGCCTCGGCGACCGGCAGCGGCAGGCGAGGAATCCTGGCAAGCACGCGATAGCCGCGCGGGGTGAGCGAGGCGTCGACGGCGTCGCCCTCCAGGCCACCGACCCCGAGGAAGCGGGCGATGGTCGGGATGTCGACCAGCTCGGCCGAACTGAGCCCGGCCAGTGCGGCCAGGACGCGGGCCGGTCCGTCCGGACGGTCGTCGGCGAGGTAGTCCCGCACGATGAGCATCCGATCCTGCTCCAGCCCGCTCACGAGCTCCTCGAGCTGCAGCGAGAGCAGCCGCCCGTCCGTTCCCAGCTCCAGGACGTACCCCTCGACCTCGGCGGAGATCCGCGCCACCATCTCCATCCGCTGGATCACCGTGACGACGTCGCGCACGGTGGCAAGATCCTCGATCTCGAGCGCCGAGAGGGTCGCCGAGACCTCGTCGAGCCGGGCCTTGTACCGCTCGAGCGTGGCCAGCGCCTGGTTCGCACGCGAGAGGATGACGTCGGAGTTCTCCAGCACATGGCGGTGCCCGCCGGCGTAAAGCGCCACGGTGTGCATCGACTGACTGACCGAGATCACGGGGTAGCCGGACTGCTTCGCGACCCGCTCCGCCGTGCGGTGCCGCATCCCTGATTCGGACGTTTCGATGCTCGCGTCCGGCAGGAGCTGGACGTTGGCACGCCGGATCCGCCGGTTCACGCGGTCCACCACGACGGCGCCGTCCATCTTGGCCAGCTCGCGCAGCCGCGTGGCGGAGAACTCCACGTCGAGATGGAACCCGCCGGAGCACATCTGCTCCACGTGATCGTCGTAACCGAGCACGACGATCGCGCCGGTGCGCCCCCGGAGCACCCGCTCCAGGCCGTCACGCAGTTCCGTGCCGGGCGCCACCGCCTCGAGCATCCGGCGCAGCGCGGCGTCACCGACGGGCTCGGGCACGTGACCTCACTGACGTGTCGTGGGACCTGCGGGGGCGGGGATCCGCCACCGGGCGCCATTCTAGAGGTGGCCTCAGTCGTCCGGCGTGACGATCCGCGGACGCCAGCGCTGCTTCGGTCGAGGCTCGCCGATCGTCGTGGCGACGTTCCCGAGCCACAGCAGAGCTTGATGAATGGTCGCGACCTCGACGACGTCGGCACGCACCTTGTTGAGTGAGACGGATTCTCGCGTACCGGCCGGTACGAGGATGCGGCGGTGGCCGAGGCGCGCGGCCTCGGCCACGCGCTGGCCCAGCATGCTGACCCGGCGGATGTCCCCGGAGAGCGAGACCTCGCCGACGGCGGCCACGTCCAGCGGGATCGGGATGTCGGCCGCGGCCGAGGCGATCGCCAGGCAGACGGCGAGGTCGCTGCCCGGGTCACCGGAGCGCATCCCGCCGACGGTCGCGGCGTAGACGTCCTTGTCGTAGAGCCGGACGCCGGCGATGCGCTCGGTGACGGCGATGAGCATCGAGACCCGTGAGGTGTCCAGGCCGCTGACCCCGCGCCGTGGGTTCGGTGCGTTCGTGTCGGAGACCAGCGCCTGGATCTCGGCCAGCAGCGGCCGGCGCCCCTCGATCGTGACCGTGATGCACGTGCCGGGCACCGGCTCCTCGCGCACGCCGCGGAACAGCCCGCTCGGGTCGGCCACCTCGACCAGGCCGCCGTCGGTCTGCTCGAAGCACGCCACCTCGTCCGCGGGGCCGAACCGGTTCTTCACCGCACGCAGCAGCCGCAGCGTGGTCTGCCGGTCGCCCTCCATGGACAGGGTGGTGTCGGCGACGTGCTCCAGCGCCCGTGGTCCGGCCACGGTCGACTCCTTGGTCACCTGGCCGACGAGGCAGAACGGGATGCCTCGCGCCTTCGCCAGGCGGGTCAACGTTCCGGCGACCGCCATCACCTGGGCGACGCCACCGGCGCGCCCCTCGACCTCGGACGAGGAGACCGTCTGCACCGAGTCGACGATGACGAGAGCGACGCTGTCACCGAGTGCGTCGAGGTGGCCGACGGCCTCTCCGAGGTCACCGGAGTCCGCGAGGTAGAGGTGGTCATCGGTGGCTCCGATCCGGCGGGCGCGCGTGGCGAGCTGGTGCACCGACTCCTCGCCGGAGACGTACAGCACGGGTCTGCCCGTGGCCGCTGCCACGCTGTTCGCCGCGGTCAGCAGCAACGTCGACTTGCCCGCTCCGGGCTCGCCGGAGAGCAGCAGGACCTGTCCGGCGACGAGCCCGCCACCGAGGACGCGGTCGAGTTCGCCGAGGCCGGTCTTTAGCCGGGATCCGACCTCGGCCTCGCTGATCTCCGAGACGCGGCGTGCCGGGCGTTGCGGCGCCGCGGCGACAGCAGGTCGCGCCGGCGCGGCGGCGGCCGACTCCTCGACCGTCCCCCAGGCCTGGCACTCGCCGCAGCGGCCCACCCATTTCGACGTCGTCCAGCCGCACTCGGTGCACCGGAACGTGGGGCGGGTACGTGTCGCGGGGCTCACAGCCACCACGGTACGGCGCGGGCCTGACACGCGCCCGAACCGCTGCACAGGAATGACGAGTGGGCGCACGAGTGACGAGCGGGCACAGGAATGACGAGTGGGCGCACGAGTGACGAGCGGGCACAGGAATGACGAGTCGGCACACGAGTGACGAATCGGCGGGGGAGGCGGTGGCCGACTACACTCGCGGCCACTTCGAGAAGAGGGGACGACGACGATGCCGAGGACCAGCGAACGGCCCTCCGGTGCGTCCTCACCGCCGTCCATGGCGGACGTCGCCGCCGCGGCCGGCGTCTCGCACCAGACCGTCTCCCGCGTCCTGAACACCCCCGACCTCGTACGCGAGGAGACCCGGGCGCGCGTCGAGGACGCCATCCGTGCCCTCGGGTACCGGCGCAACCGCACCGCTCGCGCTCTGCGCACCCAACGCAGCGGCCTGGTCGGCGTCGTCAATCCCGGCGAGGCACGGTTCGGGCCGGCCCACACCACGATGGCGATCGAGGAGGCGGCCCGGCAGGCCGGCTACGCCACCACCATGGCGGTGGTCCGCGACGCCGACCCCGCCACGGTCGACGGCGTGCTCGAGTTCTTCCTCGACCACCGGGTCGACGGGATCATCGTCATCGCCCCGGTGACCGCCGTCGCGGCGGCCGCCGACCGCCTGGTCGGCGAGCTCCCCGTCGTCCTGGTGGCCGCGGGGCTGCGACCGACCCGCCGCCGGCACGTGGTCGGCGTGGACCAGGAACTCGGCGCGCGCCTGGCCACCCGCCACCTCGTCGGCCTCGGGCACCGGCGTATCGCGCACGTCTCCGGCCCGCACGACTGGTTCGACGCACGCGCACGCATCGACGGGTGGCGCCACGAGCTGGAATGCGCCGGCCTGCGCGTGCCGCCCCTGATCACCGGAGGCTGGGACGCCGAGGACGGCTACCGGGTGGCCCGTGGGCTGGTCGCCGCCGGTGATGTGCCCGAGGCGATCTTCGCGGCGAACGACCTGCTCGCTCTCGGCATCATCCGGGCGCTGGAGGAGGCCGGTTTGCGGGTCCCCGACGACGACTGCGTCGTCGGGGTGGACGACGCCGAGGGGACGAGACTCTTCAGTCCGCCGCTGACCACGGTGCGCCAGCCGGCCTCCGTGGTCGGGTGGGCGGCGATCGAGACGGTGCGGAACGCGTTGGACGGCGAGGCCTCGCCGGCAAGCCGGGTCATCGCACCGGAACT
>Ga0079224_100014722_pt1 | contig 10933 bp, 9 predicted proteins | sample Stecom2015_FD_80414 | JGI IMG/M metagenome (GOLD analysis project Ga0079224, IMG submission 80414) | Agricultural soil microbial communities from Utah to study Nitrogen management - Steer compost 2015 | ecosystem: Environmental > Terrestrial > Soil > Agricultural land | place: USA: Utah...
GGCGCACCAATGGAAAAAGACGACGAGTTACCGGCGGACCCTAAGGCAGGCGTGCAGGTCGTGTCACGCACAGCCGCCATCATGCGTGCGCTCAGTGCACACCCGGGCGGGCTGAGCCTGACAGCCATTGCCAACGAGGTGAATCTGCCCCGTTCCACTGTCCAGCGCCTGGTTACGGCGCTCGAGATCGAGGGGCTGGTGGATGCGAAAGGGCCCAATGGCGGTACGCGGCTGGGCCCCACAGTGTCGTCATTGCTGGCTACCGCCCACGCAGACATGATCGTGTTCGGGCGTCACCAACTGAAGATGCTGCTCGATGCCACCGATGAAACCTGCAGCATCGTGACTGCCGTGAACGCGCGAGCGATGGTGCTCGAAACGATGACGGCGGAACATCCGCTCAGAGTCGTGCTGGCGCAGGGCGGGCAGGCGCCGCTACATGCGTCGGCCGGCGGCAAGGCCCTGCTTTCCGTATACGACGAAACCGTGATCGACCGCCTGTTCGGCAGCCGTCTCGAAGCCTGCACCCCCAACACGCTGCCCACGCGCGACGCGTTGCGCAAGGAAATTGCCCAGGCGCGTCGCAGCGGCATTGCTACGTCGCGCTGCGAACATTTGCCCGGCATCAGCGCGCTGGCCACGGCGGTCGATACGCCTATGGGCATTTATGCCTTTGAAGTCAGCTTGCCCGATGCGCGCTACGAAGCACGGGCGCAAAGCATACGCACGGCGTTGTTGGTGCACCGCGAGCGCGTGCTGGCCGAAGCTCAGAACTACCAGGCAGACCGGCAATCAGGTGCGCTGGGGCTCACTGCCGGCAAGCCATAGGCGCGTGCAATCGCGTGCGCGATCGCGCAGCAAGGCAGCCGCCTCTGCAAACGCCTGCTGCAAGGTCACCGGGCCGGGGGCCACGCTGAATGCTGCGGTAATGCCGGCTTCATACAGCGCCTCGTAGCCTTCGCCCAGCGAGCCGGCCAGCGCGATCACGGGTATGCCGCGTGCACGGGCATGACGCGCCACCCCCGCCGGAGTCTTGCCAAGCAGGGTCTGGCGATCCATGCGCCCCTCGCCGGTGAAGACCAGATCTGCGCCCTCCAGTGCGTCGTCAAGCCGGGCCAGTTCCGCGATCAGTTCGACGCCAGGCCGGAACTGCGCCTGAAAGAACGACTTGATTACGAAACCCAGCCCACCGGCTGCACCGGTGCCGGGCGTTTTCGTTTCATCGCGACCCGAAACCGCCACACACACCTGCGCAAAATGCGCCAAGGCCGAGTCGAGAAAATCCACATCGGCGGGCGAGGCCCCCTTCTGTGGCCCGAATATCGCCGCCGCGCCGCGTTCCCCGCACAAGGGGTTGTCGACGTCGACCGCGATCTCGAACTGCGTATCGGCCAGGCGCGGGTCGAGGTGGTACAGATCAATGCCTGCAAGCCGGTGCAATGCGCCGCCACCCGGCGGGAGATCGGCGCCTTCATCGTCGAACAGCCGCGCGCCCAACGCCTGAAAGAGGCCCGCGCCGGCGTCGGTAGTGGCGCTGCCGCCCAGGCCAAGCACAACGCGCCGCGCCCCTGCATCGAGCGCCTGCAGCACCAGCTGGCCGACCCCGAAGGTCGAGGCGCGCAAAGGGTCGCGAAGGCCGGGCGTGATGCGCTCAAGCCCGGCCGCCTCGGCCATTTCGATGAACGCCGTGTGCTCGCCGAGCCAGCCCCAGGCGGCCTCGCAGTTGCGCCCGATGGCGTCGCGTACGGTCGCGCGGCGCCGCTCGCCGCCGGTTGCGGCCAGCACGGCGTCGAGCGAACCTTCACCCCCGTCGGCCATGGGCAGGCTATGCACCTCGGCGTGGGGTGCCGCCAGCCTTACGCCTTCTGAAATGGCAGCGGCAACCTGCGCCGCACTCAGGCTTTCCTTGAACGAATCGGGTGCCACCACGACCTTGAAGCGTGGCGCACGCATCATGCGCCGTCCTTGGCCGTGGTGGCGCCGGCCAGCACGTTACGCGGCCGCCCTGCCACAAAGGCCTCGATGTTGTCGATGAGTTGATCGGCCAGCGTCTGCATGGCTTCGTTGCTGGCCCAGGCAACGTGCGGTGTAAGAATGAAATTCGGCAGGTCGAGCAGTTGCATCAGCGGATGATCGGCAGGAGGCGGTTCGGGTACGGTGACATCGATGCCTGCGCCGCTGATCTGCCCGCTGCGCAGCGCCGCGGCAAGCGCGTGATCGTCGATGAGTGCGCCCCGTGCGGTGTTGATGATGAGCGGCTTGCGAGCCATTTTCGCGAATTCGGCCTCACCGAGCAGGTGACGCGTGTGTTCGGTGAGGGGGCAATGAAGCGTAATGACGTCGCTTTCAGCCAGAATAGTGTCGAACGGCGTGTACAGCGCCCCCATGTCGGTGCGCCCCTTGTGCGCCGCAAAGCGCACGTTCATGCCCAGCGCGCGCCCGATCTGTGCCACGGCCTGACCCAGCGCCCCGGCGCCGATGATACCCAGGTTCGATCCGGCCAGGTCGCGCACGGGGTAGTCGAAGTAGCAGAACTGCGCGGCCTGCTGCCAGCGCCCGGCCTGTACCGATTGGCGGTACGCCACGATGCTGCGTTGCAGGGCGAACATGAGCGCAAACACGTGTTCCGGCACGGTACGCACCGCATAGCCGCGGATATTCGAAACGACAATGCCGCGCTCGTTGCAGGTTTGCAGATCGACGTTGTCGCTACCGGTGGCAGCCAGGGCGATCATCTTCAGGCGCGGCGCGGCAGCAAGTTCCTGCGCACCCAGGCGCACCTTGTTCACCAGAACGATATCGGCATCGGCAATGCGTTCCACCACCTGGTCGGGGGCGGTGCGTGCATGCGTTTCGAGTGTGTGTGCAAAGCCGGGGGCGCGCAGCACGGTCTGGGGCGCAATGGTGTCGCGATCCAGGAACACGACTTTTAGCGGGGCGTTGGACATGTGTCTCCTCTTGTTGGACGGGTAGTGTTGTGCTTGCTGGCGGTTCGTGATGTTGCCGCCTTGCTGATCCGATATAGTAATAGTTTCCACCCTCAACGGAACCCTACATGAGCGGCCAACGCATTCCTCCGGTCTACCCCCTTGCCGACTTCTTCCGCAATCCGCAGCGCGGCTTCTTCCGCATCTCCGACGATGGCAAGTGGCTCTCGTTCATGCAGCCGGTGTCTTTCAACGGCCACCCGCCGCGCATGAACCTCTTCGTGCAGGCTCTGCAGGGCAGTGAACTCATTGGTGAAGCACGCTGCCTGACGCGCGAGACGGAACGCGATATAGCCGAGTACTTCTGGAAGGGCTCCGACACGCTTCTCTATGCCAAGGATTTCGGTGGCGACGAGAACTTTCATGTGGTGGCCGTTGATCGCGAAAGCGGCATGGTGTCCGATCTGACCCCCTACACCGACACCCGTGCGGGCATTGCCGACGATCTGTACGATGACCCCGAGCACGTACTCATTGCACACAATCAGCGTGACCCGCAGTCGTTCGACATCTACCGGGTGAATGTGCGTACGGGTGAAGCGGTGCTCGTGGCCGAGAACCCCGGAAACATCGTCGCCTGGCACACCGACCATCACGGCCAGGTACGGGCGGCCACGGCCAGCGACGGGCTGAACACCGCCCTGCTGTATCGTGATACCGAATCCGATCCGTTCAGGGCGATCATCACCACCGATTTTCGCAGCACCGTAAGCCCCGAACTGTTCACCTTCGACAACCGCTGCCTGTATGCGCTGAGCAATCGCGGACGCGACTGCCTTGCGCTGGTCATCATTGATCCCGAATCGCCCGACGACGAACAACTGGTCTTCGAAGCACCCGGTGTCGATCTCGACGGCGTGGGGCATTCGCGGCTGCGCCACGTACTCACGGCAGCGGTCTACCAAACCGATCGGCCCCGCTATCATTTCTTTGATCAGCTTGCGGCCGAACGCCACCTGCGCGTGTCCGAGGCACTGCCTGGCTACGAAATCGCCCTGCAGGGTGCCACGCGAGACGAACGCACGTTCATCGTGGCTGCGTACAACGACCGCACGCCGGGCAGCCGCTACCTGTACGACGACGAAACGGGCGGCCTGACGAAACTGGCCGACATCAATCCGGCCCTGCCGGAAGACGACATGGCCGAGGTGCGGCCCATTCAGTACGTTGCGCGGGACGGCCTCACCATCAACGGCTATCTGACTCTGCCGCGCGGGCGCGAGCCCCGCAACCTGCCCTGCATCGTTAATCCGCACGGCGGGCCGTGGGCGCGCGACAGCTGGGGCTTCAACCCCGAAGCGCAATTCCTCGCCAATCGTGGCTATTGCGTGCTGCAGATGAACTTCCGCGGCTCCACGGGCTATGGCCGTACATTCTGGGAAGCCGGATTCGGGCAGTGGGGGCTGGCCATGCAGGACGACATCACCGATGGCGTTCAGTGGCTCATCGACCAGGGCATCGCCGAGCGCAACCGCATCGCCATCTACGGCGGCAGCTATGGCGGCTACGCGGTGCTGGCCGGTATCGTGCGCACGCCCGAGCTCTATGCCGCCGCCGTCGACTTCGTGGGGGTATCGAATCTGCTCACGTTCATGAATACGATTCCGCCCTACTGGAAGCCGCTGCTCGAAAAGATGTACAGCATAGTGGGGCACCCCGAACACGATCGCGAACGCCTCGTCGCCACTTCGCCGGCGCTGAATGCACAGCATATCCGCACGCCCCTCTTCATTGCACAGGGGGCGAACGACCCCCGCGTCAACAAAGACGAAAGCGACCAGATGGTGGCGGCCCTGCGTTCACGCGGCGTCGAGGTGGAGTACATGGTCAAGGCAAACGAAGGCCACGGTTTTCACAACGACGAGAACAAGTTCGAATTCTATGAACGCATGGAAGCGTTCCTCTCACGCCATCTGGGCCGTGCAGAAAACGAAACAACCAACCAAGGAGCACATACGTGAAGCTGTACTATATGCCGGGCGCCTGCCCGCTTGCCACCCACATTACGCTTGAATGGATCGGCCAGCCCTACGAGATCCAGGCCGTACCGCGCGAAGACCTGAAAAAGCCCGAGTTCCTGGCATTGAACCCCGTGGGTTCGGTACCGGTGCTCACCGATGGCGACCTGGTGCTGACGCAGAGTGTCGCCATTCTCGAGTACCTCGCTGAAAAACACCCCGAAGCCGGGCTGATGCCCGATGACCTTCGCGGGCGCGCGCAAACCCGGCGCTGGCTCGCATTCGTGAACGCCGACCTGCACAAGGCCTTCAGCCTCATATTCGGCAAGGCCCGCTACACCGACGACCCTTCGGCACAGGAAGCAATTGCTGCAGGCGGTGCCGCCACTGCACTTCGCCTGTTCGGAATCATCAACACGCAACTCGAAGGTCGGGAATGGGTCACCGGCACCCGCTCGGTGGTCGACCCCTATCTGTTCACCGTGATTTGCTGGGCAAAGAGGCTCGAGCTCGATATTTCGGGCATGTCGAATCTTTCGGCCTTCTACGAGCGCATGGTCGCCGATCCGGGCGTGCGCGCCGCGCTGTCCGCGCAGGGGTTGCTGAACTGATTCCCCCGTTGCCGTCCTGCCCGTTGCGCATGTCCGGCGAACAGGGCCGGCCGAGCCATCGCCGCGCGCACACAGCGGCATCGGCTGAAAACGACACAGCCGCCCGATGAACGTCGGGCGGCTGTTTGCATTGGCGGCAGTTCAGGCGCCCAGATACGCCTTGCGTACCTCGTCGTTCACCAGCAGATTTGCGCCGGTGTCAGAGAGCACCACCTTGCCGGTTTCCAGTACGTAACCCCGGTCGGCCACCTGCAGCGCCTTGTGGGCGTTCTGCTCGACCAGGAAAACCGTGACGCCCTGCTCGCGGATTTCTTTGATGATTTCGAAGATCTGCGCAATGATGAGCGGCGCAAGCCCCAGCGTGGGCTCATCGAGCAGCAACAGCTTGGGCTCGGTCATGAGTGCCCGGCCGATGGCGAGCATCTGCTGCTCGCCGCCCGACATCGTGCCCGCCCGCTGACTCGAGCGTTCCTTGAGACGCGGAAACAGGGCAAACACGCGCTCCAGGCCCGCTTCAGTGTGTTCGCGATCGAGGAAGAACGCCCCCATCTTCAGGTTTTCAGTGACCGTCAGATCGGGAAAGACGCGTCGCCCTTCGGGCGAGATGGCAATGCCCTTTTGCATGATGGAATGCGTGGGCCATTGCGTGATGTCTTCACCCAAAAACTCCACCGTGCCGCTGCGCGCACGCGGCGAACCGCACACGGTCATGAGCAGCGTGGTCTTGCCTGCACCGTTCGCGCCGATCAGCGTAACGATTTCGCCCTTGTTGACCTCGACCGAAACGTCGTTCAGCGCCTGAATCGCGCCGTAGTAGGTATGAATGTTCGTCAGCTTCAGCACTAGTCTTCCCCCAGGTATGCCTTGATCACGCGCGGGTCGGTGCGCACTTCGTCGGGTACGCCGGTGGTGATCGGCCTGCCGTGTTCCATGACCATGATGCGGTCGGAAACGCCCATGACGAGGCTCATGTCGTGCTCGATGAGCAGAACGGCTACGTCGAATTCGCGTCGCAACTGGTCGATGAGCTGCTGCAGGTCGCGTTTTTCCTGGGGATTCAGACCCGCTGCGGGTTCGTCGAGCATGAGCAGCCGGGGGCGCGTGATCATGCATCGGGCGATTTCGAGCCGGCGCTGGTGGCCGTAGGCCAGATTGCCCGCCTCACGGTTGGCATACTCGCGTATGCCCATGAAGTCGAGCCACTTGGCGGCATTGGCCAGCGCCTCTTCTTCGGAACGGCGGAAGGCAGGCGTCTTGAGCAGGCCCGACGCCAGATTCGTATTGATGTGCTGATGCTGTGCAACCAACAGGTTTTCGAGCACTGTAAGGTTCTTGAACAGACGCACGTTCTGGAACGTGCGCACCAGGCCTTCGCGCGCCACCTTGTGGCTGGGCATGCCATGAATGGGCTTGCCGTCCATAGTGATGACGCCGGTGGTGGGCTTGTAGAAGCCCCCCACACAATTGAATACGGTGGTCTTGCCGGCGCCGTTGGGGCCGATGATGGCGAAGACCTCATCGTCATGTACATCGAACTGCACGCCATCGACAGCCAGCAGACCGCCGAAGCGCATGGTCAGATCCGATACTTGCAGCAAGACCTTGCTCATTGTTTCAACTCCACGTGCGGACGCTTCATGGGCAGCAGGCCTTGCGGACGCCACATCATCATTACGACCATGACCAGACCGAAGATCATCATGCGGTATTCCGCGAACTCACGTGCCACTTCGGGCAGCACGGTGAGCACGATTGCCGCAAGAATCACCCCCACCTGAGACCCCATGCCGCCGAGCACCACAATGGCAAGAATCAGCGCAGATTCGAGGAACGTGAACGATTCGGGATTAACCAGACCCTGGCGTGCAGCGAAGAACGCACCGCCGAAACCGGCGAACGTGGCACCCATGGTAAAGGCAGACAGCTTGATGTTGGTGGGATTCAGGCCCAGGGAACGGCAGGCAATTTCATCTTCGCGCAGCGCTTCCCAAGCGCGCCCGATGGGCATGCGAATGACGCGGTTCGACACGAAAAGCGTCACGAGTGCGAGCACCAGCGCCATGAGGTACAGATAAATGATCACGTCCATGTTGTCGAACTGCCAGCCCATGAACTCGTGGAATGTGGTCTCGCCCTCGGGCGCGCGACGAACCATGGGCATGCCAAAGACGGTGGGTTTGGGAATGCCCGAGATGCCGTCGGGGCCGCCCGTGAACTCATACAGGTTGATGAGCAGCAGTCTGATGATCTCGCCAAAGCCCAGAGTTACGATGGCGAGGTAGTCGCCGCGCAGGCGCAACACCGGGAAACCCAGCAGATAACCGAACAGTCCGGCCATGGCGCCTGCCAGGGGCAAGGCTTCCCAGAAGCCCCAGCCCGCCCAGTGGTAGAGCAGCGCGTAGGTATAGGCCCCCACAGCGTAAAAGCCCACGAAGCCCAGATCGAGCAGGCCCGCAAAGCCCACCACGATGTTCAGGCCCAGGCCCAGCATGACGTAGATCAGCACCAGGGTCGCAATATCGACCTCGGCACGGCCGGTGAAGAACGGCCAGATGAGCGCGATGGCAATGAGCAGGAAGATCATTGCGCGACGCGAGGTGTCGTTCAGCACGGGCATGCTGAACTTGCGTTCGCCGCGACCCATGACCTTCACGAAGGCCGGTCGCACGAAAGCCTGGAATACGAAAACGATTGCCATGCCCATCAGCACCATGTCCCATTCGGGCTCGAGATGCGTTTGCATGCCGCTGCGCACGATCTGCAGCCCGAACACGGGCGCGATGATCACGCCGGCCATGACCGCGGCGATCAGGGCGTTCTTGATGTGACTGACCATTACACTTTTTCCACTTCGGGTTTACCAAGCAGCCCAGTCGGCCGGAACAGCAGAATGAGCACCAGCAGGCTGAACGCAACGATATCCTTGTATTGCGACGAGATATACGCCGCCGCAAAGGTCTCGGCCAGGCCGAGCAGCACACCACCCAGCATGGCGCCGGGTATGCTGCCGATGCCGCCCAGCACCGCAGCCGTGAAGGCCTTGATGCCGGCGAGGAAGCCGATGAAGGGGTTGAGCTTGCCGATCGCAAGGGCGATGAGCACGCCGCCGACTGCGGCCAGCATGGCCCCCACTACGAAGGTGAAGGAAATGATCTTGTTGGTGTCGATGCCCAGCAGGTTCGCCATGCGCAGATCTTGCGAGCAGGCGCGTGAAGCGCGGCCAAGGCGTGAATGCTTGATATACATGTGCAGCATGAACATCAGCACCACGGTGACGAGGATGATCATGATGCGCGAGTACGGCGCGGTAATGGTGTAGTCGCCAATATTGACCTGAAGTGCGCCGGTGACCAGTGCGGGAACGGCCATGTCACGGGCGCCCTGGCCCACCGCGACCCAGTTCTGCAGGAAAATGGACATGCCGATGGCCGAAATGAGCGGCACCAGGCGAGGCCCGCCACGCAGCGGCGCATACGCCACCTTTTCGACCGCGTAGCCGTACACCGCAGTGACCAGCATGGCTACGATCAGCATGATGAGGATGATGAGTGGAACCGGAAGACCAGTGCCGACACCGATTGCGGAAAGCGTGACCAGCCCGACGTAGGCGCCAATCATGTAGATTTCGCCGTGAGCGAAGTTGATCATTCCGATGATGCCATAGACCATCGTGTAGCCAATGGCGATCAACGCATAGATCGCGCCGAGCGACAGTCCGTTGAAGAACTGTTGCACGAGTTGGGGTATGAATTCGGACATAAAACGAAGTTCCACGACGCCGGCCCGCCAGTAAGCAGCCGGCCAGGAAAGAGAAAAGGCCCCGCGGGAAGCCTCGAACGGATCATTGCGAGTGCGCGTGATTAGCGCCTGCGTGCCACCCGATCCGTTCGCAGCTTCCCCAGCCGGTGTACGGCCGGGGCACTGTATGCAGTGGTTAAGTTCAGAGCTGGTTCATGTTGCCTTGTTCGTCGACCTTGTAGACGGCGAACTCGAATTCCTTGAGGTCGCCCTTCTCGTCGTATTCAACCTTGCCGATCGCCGTGTTGAACGTGGCCTTGTGCATGTGATCGGCGACCTTGTCCGGATCTTCGCCGACCGCCTTGATGCTTTCGACCAGAATCTGCACGGCCGCATAGGCGGGCATGGCAAACGCACCGTCGGGGCTGCGCTTGTATGTTTTGAAGTGCTCGAGGATCTGTTCGTTGCCGGCGAGCTTGGTGAAGTCGGCGGGCAGCGTGACGAGCAGGCCGGTGGCGGCCGGGCCGGCAATGGCGATCAGGTCGTCGTTGGCCACACCTTCGGGGCCCATGAACTGGGTTTCGAGACCCGGCTCACGCGCCTGGCGCAGCAGCAGGCCCAGCTCGGCGTGATAGCCACCGAAATAGATGAGATCGGCGCCCACCGACTTGAGCTTGGTGATGACTGCGGAGTAATCGCTGTCGCCCACATTGATGCCCTCGAACAGCGAGACTTCGACGCCTTCCTTGGCGAGGCTGTCGCGCACCTGGGTGGCGATGCCGCTGCCGTAGGTTTGCTTGTCGTGCAGAATGGCGACCGACTTGGGCTTGAGCGTATTGGCAATGTAGCCGGCGGCAAACGGGCCCTGCTGGTCGTCACGGCCGATGGTGCGGAAGAAGTAATGCGGCTTGATGGTGTCGGTGACCAGGGGCGAAGTGGCACCCGGTGTGATGGCAACGATGCCCTCGTTCTCGTACACGTTGACGGCGGGCACGGTGGTGCCGGAGCAGGCATGGGCCACGGCGAACTTGGCGCCGGAGTTGACCACGCGGTTGGCGGCCGGTACGGCCTGCTTGGGTTCGCAACCGTCGTCGATGAGCAGCGGCTCGAGCTTCTTGCCATTGACGCCGCCCGCCGCGTTGAACGCTTCGATGGCGGTCAGGGCGCCGGCCTGAATCTGGTCACCGTATTGGGTGGCGGGACCAGTCATGGGCTGGGGAATGCCGATTTTGATGGTTTCGGCATATACGCTGCCTGCGAAGGCCAGGGCCCCGATTGCCAGAGCAAGGGGCTTGACACGGATAAATGACTTCATGCCTGCGGGTCTCCAAATTTTTGTAACGACAAGAGTGGTTGTCACGTCTTGGCGGAAATTGTTACTACGTCTGATGCCTGTAGGTTGCGGCCCGCATATTCTCCGGGTTGTATCGGGACGCTGTCACTACGGGTATGCCCTAGATGTAACAGTAGCGGTGATTGACCGCCCTTCGGACTAGGAAAATTCCCGCGAAAGTTCGGCCGCCCGCGTGGCCGCCGCCTGCATGGCCGCGGCAATGGTGCCGGAGAAATCGCGCTCATTTAGCACCTGCAGCGCCGCCGCCGTCGTACCGCCTTTCGACGTCACGCGATCGCGTAATAC
>Ga0079224_100014724_pt1 | contig 10931 bp, 9 predicted proteins | sample Stecom2015_FD_80414 | JGI IMG/M metagenome (GOLD analysis project Ga0079224, IMG submission 80414) | Agricultural soil microbial communities from Utah to study Nitrogen management - Steer compost 2015 | ecosystem: Environmental > Terrestrial > Soil > Agricultural land | place: USA: Utah...
AGCACCAGAAAAAGCAAAACGGGCAGCGTAACAAGCGAGCGCGGCGTGACGCTCCCCGTTGAAGGTTCAAGTACCCCACCTCGTGGATTCCTCGTCCCCCTCAAAACGCGCCCCTCACCAGAGATGAGCCTGTAAGAAGCCTGAGAACCGGACTGATCGTCGTCAAGGGGCAAAGCGAGTACCACGCTCAAAAGTGAGAACCGGACAATCACGATCCGGCCTTTGCCGTCACTTTTGCGGCTTCACACGTCAGCAGGCTCTCCGACGTGTTCATGATCTTCCAGTGCCAGCAGCTGCTCGTGAATGGATCGATCTCGACCGAAAAACCACCGGCTCTCAGCGGGACTTTCGGTCCGTATTCGTTCAGGTCTTTGCAGACCGTCTTGCCGGCATCGACGTTGAAGGTCACCGTCCGCGCCCGCGCAATGAGGTTGGCGTCGCGGCCTACGGTGGCGTTTTCGATGCAGACGGTCATCGGCTCGGGCGACGTCACCTTGTCGCCCTCCTTTGAGGACGCGCAACCGAAAAGCAAGAATGGCAGGGCAAAGATAAATAATCGCTGCATGGGGGTACAAAGGTCAGGTTAAAGAACTTAGCCCCGCAACACGCGCTTTCTTCACCTTTTTGAATGTAAAAGTGCAACCACTTGGAAGCAAACCGATTGGAAAATGGTCAGAACAGTAGGGTAGAGCGTTTGCCTGAATAACTGGATTCGTGTCCGGGGCTTACATTTCCCGTCGTGGCCAGAACAAATCACGGAAACTGTTCATATCCTGTTGCGTAACAGGATATGGTTCGCACGGCCCGGATCATGATTAAAACGTTTTTTGACCGCGAGGCAGCTCGAATCTTTGAGGGTAACCGAAGCCGCAAACTACCAGACGACATACAATACCGCGCTTTCGTTCGCCTGCATGCACTTGGCGCAGCATCCGCGCTGGATGATTTGCGAATACCCCCGGGTAATCACCTGGAGGCGCTCAAAGGAAATAGAAAAGGACAACACTCAGTCCGGATCAGCGAACGGTGGCGTATCTGCTTTCGTTGGGTTGATGGAGATGCCTATGACGTGGAGATTGTGGATTATCACTGACTTTCTCTTTACAAGCGCTAATACCCGACACGCTGACAACCATGCCTGTAATGATATCTCGAAAGGAATTGCTCGGGAAAAGTCAGGGAGAGGCTCGTGATTTTGGCCCGCTCCACCCGGGTACGTACCTGCTGGAGGAATTGCTCAACCCGATGAAAATCAGCCAGAATGACCTGGCCCGTCGCCTTGACGTAAGCGTACGAACAGTCAATGAGATCGTGCGTGGGCGTCGGTCCGTTACGGCAGAAATGGCGCTTCGTTTAGGCCGTTTTTTCGGTATGACACCCGAGTTCTGGTTGAATCTGCAGAAACGGTACGACTTGGAAGTTGCCCGTGAGGCGATCCAGCATCAGCTCGATAACATCGAACCCTTCGAACGGGCTGCCTGAAGACTCACATCCGATTCGGAGACAAGGTGCCCGTACCGTGATTAATGTTGTGAAGGCTTCTCCTGTCCTCACGCAATGTTAACCCCGCTGTCGAGGACGCGCCAGAGGTACCAGCTCGCCACCGAGCGATACGGGCGCCAGCGGTCGCCGTAGGCCAGCACGGCTTTCGGCGGGGGGAGTTCTGGTAAGCCGTATGCAATCTGGTAGCCTTTCCTGAGGCCAAGGTCGTCCACCGGTAGCACGTCCGGGCGGCCCAGGTGGAAGATCAGCAGCATCTCGACAGTCCATCGACCCACGCCGCGGACCTTCGTGAGGTGCGCGATGATCTCGTCGTCGCTCATTTCTAGGAGTGCCTGCATCGGCGGCACGACGCCTTCGATCGTTTTGAGCGCCAGGTCCTTGATCGCAAGCGTTTTCGCCCGTGAGAGCCCGGCCGCGCGCAGCGACTCGTCCGGCAGCGCGAGCACGGCCTTCGGCTGCAAGGTCTCGTCCTCCGGCAGCAGCGCCATCAGGCGCCCGAAGATTGTGTCGGCAGCTTTCCGTGAAAGCTGTTGCCCGGCAATCGCGCGCAGGAGCGTACGGAAAGGGCTCGCCATCCCCCTTCCCTCCAGCCCAAATGGCCCCAGCATGCCGATCACGCGCCCCAGCGTCGCGTCGGCCTTCGTCAGGACCTCGATCGCCTCTTCAGGATGATATAACAACCCGTTTACCACGTATTAACCCCTTTTCGTGTATTTGAGACCAGACCGAACGAGATGGAATATATGACACCGCACCGTGACAGCCCGCCGTCACACCGTCTATGATTCTGCCGGCGGTAAAAAGTGGACGACGCCCCACCGCCCCGAGGTACGCCAGGCGGGATCCCGCTCGAAAAGCACCTCGGTCTCGCCCTCGGGCACGCCTACCGCCAGGTCTGACTTCAGCGTGCGTAGGGCCAGCAACGGTGCGGGGAAATAGCTTACCGCTTCCTGGAACGAAGTCTCGAACGGCCACCGCCGGTCTCCTAACAGGCGCCGGTAGTTTGCGTCCCCCTTGCTGACGACGAGGTCTGCCCGGCTGAGTACCTCCCGTACCCGCTCGGGCATCTCCCACCCGCTGAGCGGCGACGTCCAGTACAGGTCATCGTCGAGCCGCATTCGGCTCGCAACGAGGTGCGCCTGCAGCCGCTGCCCGAAAGCTCGTGTAGCCGGATCGGCATCGCCTCCGAGGAACGTCACCGTCCGGAATACGTCTTCCACGACAGCGTCTGATACGAACGTCGGGTGGCGCTTCACGTGTAGGATTACCTCACCTGCAACGTTGGTTTCGAGCAGGTAATCGGCCAGCAGCAGGTCGCCAATGAACTCGAACCCTGCGTTGTCGACGAGGAAGTCCACCCGGCGCTCACCGTTGGTCTGCCACGAAGCAACGTACGCGGAGGCAGCGGACGTTTCATCGGCGATCAGGTGTGCGCGGGCCGCCTCGAAGTCGTCGTGACGGGGCTGCCCCTCGTCCCCTGCAGGCCAGAGGCTGAGGTCGGCCTGGTTGCCCCACAAGTCCAAGTATACCAGCCGCTCGAAGACCTCACGCCTCCACGTCCGGCTTTCTAGCCACCCGCCGAGCTGTCGGCTCAGCCGGCGGATCTCCACCTGTGTGGTCTCCAACCCGAGGTTCTTCTGCAAAAGGAATGGATCGATCCGTTCCGTCGGGTCGGCCTCGAAATACCCCACCGCCTCGATGATGCGCCGGTAGAAGTACGTCTCGGCAAAGAAAAAGGGCACGTCCAGCCAGCTCCACCCCTCGTACGGTGCGACGTACTCGTTCCAATCCTCGTAATCCGGGCCATGAGTGTCCAACAGCGGCCGGATGGGACCGCCTGGAAGCTCCCGGATCAGCGCGTTCATCCGCTCAATTGCCGTTTGCGGAAGTTCATTTTCTTCGAGCACCCGGCTCGCGATGACCGGCAGCCGCTCGATGATCGTGTTGTGTGCGAACGAACCGATCTCTGATCCGCTTAGCGGCTCAGGATACTCCCCGCGCTTCCTGTCCATTCCATTTATCCTTTTTGTTAACTCCTTCCGAATGAGGGGTTTTGTATTCGTGGACCAGCCTTGCGTTTCCGGCCTGTCGTTATTCAGTCAGTCAAAAAACGCACTATTGTGACGGCAGACGCAACTTGTGTGAAGATTTTCCGTCTCGTGGAGTGATTTATATCTCTCCTCCAGCTCACCACGATTATGTCCACCATAAAGCATTCCTTCTACTTCGCGCTGTTCCTTGCCATCGCTTTCACTGGCGTCGCCGCAGGTCAGCAGCGCTTCGACTACGAAGAGGTTGTCGAAAAGCAGATCCCCGCTCGCCGGGGTGAAACCCTGACCGTAAAGTCCGACCTCGGCTCGATCGAGGTTTTCGGCGCACCAGGCGCTAACACGATCGACGTACGCATCATCAAGGGCGTCAACGACGTGGACAGGGACGAGGCTGAAGAACTGTTCGATCGCTTCCGGGTCACCTTCGACGAAAACGGAAGGGGTGTTGAGATCCGGGGCGACTATGAGCGCGGCAGATTCTGGCGGTTCCGCCGCGGCCTGCACGTGCGCTACGAGATCCGCATCCCGGACGAAATGCACGTCGCTCTTTCGACGAACGGAGGCAGCATCTCGATCGAAAGGATCGGAGGTGATGCACGTTTGGCGACTTCCGGTGGTTCAATCAAGGCGTCGGATGTCAACGGCCACCTCACCGCCAACACGAGCGGCGGCAGCATCTCCGCGACCAACATCGCGGGTGAGGCAACCCTCCATACGTCCGGCGGCAGCATCAACGTCGAAGGGATCGACGGAGACGCCGAGTGCAATACGTCGGGCGGCAGCATCACCGCCAGTGAGATCGCCGGTAACCTGATGGCGCACACCTCCGGGGGCAGCATCCGCCTCAAATCCATCCTGGGCGAGGTCGACGCCAGCACCTCCGGCGGCAGTGTCACGGCCGACCTATACGACCACCGGGGTGGACCGATCAAGCTGAAAACCAGCGGCGGCTCGGTCACCGTAGGCGTGGACCCCGACATAAACGTGACGCTCGACGCCGAGGCTACGGGCGGCCGCGTGAACAGCGACCTTCCCGTCGCAGGCACCCTTGAACGGGGACGCCTCCGCGGCGAGGTAAACGGCGGCGGACCGCTGCTCTCCCTCAGAACGACCGGCGGCAGCATCAACATCCGCACACGCTAAAACGCGTGGCCGATACCGAAGTGCACGATTGGGCGACGAAGGCCGTCCGGGAACGGACCTTTACCTGAACGCGCCGGATCGTACAGCTTGTACGCAAAATCCAGGCGCAAAATCAGGTACTCCCAGGCGGCCCGTAGCCCAAAGCCCGTTCCAGCCCCAAACTCGCGGTAAAACGATCCGAATCGAAACCGGCCCTCCGGCACACCGGGGTTGCGCGGGCCCGTCCAAACGTTGCCGGCATCGAGGAACGTCACGCCGAGCCAGTCGGCGGCAAACAAATTGTGCAGCAGGACCCTCCGGGCTTCGACGCCCACCTCGAGCTTGATGTCGCCGCCGAGGATGTTCGTCGTGTAGCCACTCGTCGAGTCGGTACGGGCCATTAGATCCGACTTGCCCGGCCCGAGCTCACGAAGGCCCCAACCCCGGACGCTCGTGGCCCCGCCGCTGTAAAAACGCCGGTCGAAGGGCACCACGTCGGCCTTGCCCGTCGGGTGCGCGATCCCGCCAATGAACTTCATCGCCAGCACTGTCCCCCGCGACGACCGCCGGTAACGCCTCAGGTCGGCGAGGAAACGGACGTACTGGCGGTAAGCCAGCCGATTGCCCGCTCGATCCCCCGCAAAAACCGGAAGGCCCGGCAGGCTGCCTTCCAGTGAGTCGGGCGTAAATACGAACCGATCCAGCAAGTACGGCAGGTTGCTCCCGATCTCGAACGACCCTTCGTAGCTGTATCCCTGCTCCCGCCGCAGCGGGTTGAACCGGGCCGATCGGAAAGTGTACCGGAGGGCGCTGTTGACCTGCGGTTGTGTGTAGTCCTCGATGATCTGCGCACGCTGCACAGGGTCCTCTACGATCAGGCTGTCGCCCCGGCCGAGGATGTGATCGAGGAAGGCGCTCCGGAAGCCCGCAAGCGTGTCCGGGTTGCTCAGGCTAACGTCCAGCACGTCGACGAGGGACGCAACGGTCGGACTGTGCGCCATCTCGATGCGCAGCCGCGCGACCCCACGCCCGCGAATGATCAGCTTCAGCTCGTCGCGCCGCGCCGTCAGGAGGCTCAGCGAAACCCGTGTTCGGGCGTCGTACAGGCCTAGGAGGCGGTCGAGCCCCCGGAATGGCGCAATGAGGTAAGGGTACGTGATGGAAGTTGAGACCTCCGCCTGAGCCGCCAGCGTCGAGTCGCTCAGGCCGTCCGCCGCAATCGATCCGGTAGCGCGCACCTGAAACGACTCTCCCCCGCCGAGCAGGTTCAGGTTTTCGTACGTCACACCTACGCCGGTGCCCAGCTCGCTGTCGCTGCCGGAGAGAACGCCGCTTCGCTGGAGCATGAACGTCTCGAAGCGCATCTGGCGTCGCCGCCGGGTTCGCAGGTCCACCCGGTGCGACAGCCGGGGCGCGGTATCGAACGTGCGAAGCGTGTCGCCTGCCAGTGGGAGGATGTCCGTAAACGCAAAAACACCCGTCGCATCGAGCCGCCGCTTGGTCGCGAGCAGCTGCGACTGGTCGTACCACTCCCCCGGCGAAAATCGAAGCGCACGCCGGAGGAGCGACCCTTCCAGCGTGGCCTCGTTCCTGACGCGTGACGTTACCACCCCGCCTTCAGACGAACCGTTTCCCGGCACCACCATCAACGTGTCCGAGTACGGTGGTGCATCTCGATCCGGGCCCTCCACCACGAACTGCACGTCGCCAAACCGGAACCGTTCGCCGGGACGTATGCGAAAAACTATGTCGAACGAATCGGGCCGTATCGGGTGGACGATGGCGCGGATCGAGTCGCGTGTGACCGAGGCAAACCCCTCATCCCTTAAAAACGACAGCAGCCGCCTGCGTTCCTCGAGAAGGTCCGTTTCCGAGTAGCGCCTGCCGCTGAGCCTGAATCCTGGCGTTCCAGACGTGTCGATCGATTCGGGACGAAGCAGGGATTCGCGCATCAGGCGAAACCGTTGATCTGGCGTAAGCGCATCGAGCCCGTCGTACGTCACCTGCCGGATGAAGGTGGGTTGGCCTTGATCGATCCGGAAGGTGACCCGGACGAGGCGGTTGTTCCGAAACGTGTCCACGACTGCGCTTACCCGGGCGTCACGGAATCCTTCCTGTAAGTAGAACAGGCGGATCCGTTCGACGTCGGCGTTCAGCACGGAGGCGTCGAGATAGGCAGGCGCTTCTCCGCTGGCCATCAAGGCGTTGCCCAACCGTCTGCCGAGCGCTCCCGACGAACCCGCCCGGTAAAGCCAGAGCCACCAGGTGAAACCGGGTACGCCGAGAAAACGCCGGTTGGCGGTCGTGCGCACACGCAGCGATAGCACTTCGTCGGAAAAAAGCTCGTTCCCCTCGAATCGCACTTCGCTGACGAGCGGCGGCTGCGTGGTGTCCGGAGCGGTGGGCGTGGGTTGAGCCTGTACGTGAGAAGCCGTTGCGATGAGAATCAGGCTCAGAAAAATGCCGCAGGGTGTTCTATACATCGAGTGCACGGACCTTACCACCCCGGAGCATGTCCCCGATACTACTACAGGTTATACCGGCTCCGCGGCAACGAGTCGGAGCCGGACTCCCTCCGGTCCTACTCCTCCTCGAAGTAAAAGTCATCGTCGGCCGTCGGGTAGTCCGGCCACATCTCCTCGATGCTTTCGTAAGGCTCACCGTCATCCTCCATGGCGCGGAGGTTCTCGATGACTTCGATGGGAGCGCCCGTACGCTCGGCGTAATCGATCAGCTCTTCCTTTGTCGCCGGCCAGGGTGCGTCTTCCAGGTACGAAGCCAGTTCCAGAGTCCAGTACATAAGCCGCAAAATAAATAATTAGGTCATTAATTAATACCCACATATTGACCACGAACACGGAACGCGGATGGCCAACGGGCAGGCACTATAGGGCGCAGATAAAAAAATTGCAAGTAGTTGCCTTTATATTTCCGACAAACCTCTACAAAAAAATAGGTTCCTGCTCAAAAGACAGGAACCCGAGAAACCCACAAGCAGACCGTCGATCAATCCAGAGCGATGTTGGACTCCTCCGCTGCCTTTAGAAGCGCCTGATAACGCTGCGGCGTCAGGCTCGGAGCGAAAAAGTGCACCGGGTTGATTGGATTGCCCTCCAGGTCGTGAACTTCGTAGTGCAGATGCGGTCCGGTCGAACGGCCCGTGTTGCCGCTCAGGCCGATTTTCTCGCCTCGCTCAACCTTTTTGCCAGGCCGAATGCCCGGTGCGATCTCCGACAGGTGAGCGTACAGCGTGCGATAGCCTGCCGTTTTATGTTCGATTATGACGTGTTTTCCGAAAGTCGGGTTCTGTCCCGCTTCACGGACGACCCCGTTCCCGCTCGCCACCACGGGCGAACCGGTGCGTACGAGAACGTCGACCCCTTCGTGCATCTTCCTCACGCGGAGGATCGGGTGAATGCGCAGCCCAAATCCTGAGACGATGGGACCGTCAGCCGGTATGATGGCGGGTAATTCAGCCATCCAGTTCTTGCGCTCTTCAGCCAGCTTCGACAGCTCTCGATAGCTGGAGCTTTGGAGGCTGATCTGCCGCTCGAGCTTGTCCAGCTTGCGCGAAGTTTCCCTGAGCAGCCCGGCCGTCGAAAGGCCAAAGCGGCTGAACGATTCGTACGGATCCGAGCCACCTACACCGACCTGGCGGACATCCTCCGGGATTGGATCCGCTTCCAGAAGGGTACGATAAAGATTCTGATCGGTCTCAGCAAATTCGTTGAGCTGCTGTGCGTAGGCTTCTAACCGGCTCTCGAGCTGCTTGAGCTGTTCCTGGAGAAACTCGTTCTCATTTTCTAAGGCCAGCTCCTGTGGTGTGCCATAGATCTCGTCGACACCCCACATGAGCAATCCGGTCAGGAAGATGGACGTGACTAGCACCGCCACCACCTGGTACACGAGCTTCTTGCGGCCGGTCTTAATCTCAAGAAAGGTACACGTCTCTTGGTCGTAGTAGTAGTAGCGGTTACCAGCCATAAGTCGCCATTTTTTGCATCGAATCGGATTTCACGAGATCACTCCCACATCCCATCCACGAGTCTATTAGCTGGGGCAAGGCCGGATGTGAAAAAAGCAAATAATAACGTTTCCGACCAGTCCCGGGCGCTCAAAAAGCAAATTCGGATGGCGGCCAAGAAAACCGACCCTCCCAGAAAACCGCCTTCACGCCACTTGTCACAACAACGTCACCCGAATATAGAACCTCGACCTACAGGTGTCAACACTTTTGTCCAGGAAGGATTGAAAGCATCTGTGAGCTTAACTACGGATAAATTGGCCGTAATCGCAATGAAAGCCACACTATGTGAGGCATCTTTGCGAAAAAACCAATTTCTATTCATAATCGTGCTCGAAGTATTCGATCCCACGAGAAGGTATGGTAGCCCCCTTTCGCTGGATCCGCTCTGCCAGCCGGCGTGCGAAAACTTCAGCCGGATCGTATCCGTAGTGCCGGAGGAGGTAATTCATCGCAATCACTTCGCAGATCACGGTGACATTCTTGCCCGGCGTGATGGGAAGCTTAACCATCGGAAGATCGACACCTAGAATCGGGTAGACGTCCTCTACCATACCCAGCCGCGTGTATTCCTCGTTCGGGTCCCAGAGCTGCATGTTCACGACGACCTCGACGCGTTTCTGGAATCGAATCGCCCGGATACCGAACATCGCGCGCACGTCGACCAGCCCGAGCCCGCGGATCTCCATGAAGTGCTGGACGAGGTCGGTCCCCGAACCGATGAGTAGCTGCTCTTCCTTTTTCGTCACGATCACGACGTCGTCTGCCACCAGCCGGTGACCGCGTTCGACGAGGTCGAGGGCAACCTCACTCTTACCTATACCTGCCTTCCCGATGAGAAGCAGGCCGATGCCGTACACGTCTACGAGCGATCCGTGAACGGTCTGCTGCAACGAGAACTGATCGTTCAGGAAATCCCGCAGAAGCGCCATGAACTGGGTCGACGGCACGTTGGTCCGGTAGACGGGCACGCCGGCTTCTGTGGCCAGCTCGACGAGATCGGGATCCAGCTCGTTGCCTTCCGTCAGCACGATGCAGGGGATGGGAAACTGGATCAGGTTTTTGAACGCCTCGATCCTGGCTTCCTTTGAAAGATGCTCGAGGTACTGGTTCTCGGTATTCCCCAGGATCTGCACGCGCTGGTACGTAAACAGGTCTACGTACCCTGCAAGCGCCAGGCCAGGCCGGTGGAGGTTGCTCTCGGTCACGTTGCGCCCACTGGCATCGACGTCGTTTACGGCCTCAACAGCGAGGTTGACGGTGCTGTTGAGCTGCTCCACCATAAACTGCACCGTGATGAACTCCTTCTTGAAGGTCTTCGGCTGATGTGGCATGGATCGAAAAGGATTGACTGGAAAACCCGGGGAGTTGAACGAGTCAACGTTCAATTGTGTGAACAGCTGTACAGGCTATGGGCGTGTCAACGCCGGGTTACCGGAATTGTTGTCTTAGCCGCGTTCCTCAGGGCACCTCAACCGTATCCAGAATCTTCTGGACGATCTCCTCGCTGGTGATTTCCTCCGCCTCCGCCTCGAACGTTGGAGCGATCCGGTGGCGCAGGACGTCCATGGCAACCGAACGTACGTCGTCGGGGGTGATGTAGGCGCGGTGGCGGAGAAAAGCGTGGGCGCGTGCGGCGAGATTCAGGTTGATGCTCGCCCGAGGCGACGCCCCGTACTCGATCAACGACTCCAGGGACTGGAGCCGGTACTTCGACGGCTCGCGCGAGGCAACGACCAGGTCGACGATGTATTGCTCAACCCGTTCATCCACGTACAGCTCGTTCAAAACGGCGCGAGCCGCCAGGATCTGCTCGGGCTGCACGACGGTCCGGGTCTGCACCCGTTCACCCGTACGGGCCATCCGCCGCATGATTTCGAGCTCTTCCGTCCTGGAGGGATAATCCACCTTGATCTTCAGCATGAACCGGTCCACCTGCGCCTCGGGGAGCGGGTAGGTGCCCTCCTGTTCGATCGGGTTCTGCGTGGCAAGAACGAGAAATGGTTCTTCGAGCGGGAAGGTCGTCTCCCCGATGGTGACCTGGCGCTCCTGCATGCTCTCGAGCAGGGCGCTCTGAACCTTTGCGGGTGAACGGTTGATCTCGTCCGCAAGGATGATGTTGGCGAATATCGGCCCCTTCTTGATCGAGAAGGTCCCTTCCTTCGGATTGAATACCAGGGTCCCGAGCAGGTCGGCGGGAAGCAGGTCGGGGGTGAACTGGATTCGCTGGA
>Ga0079224_100014725_pt1 | contig 10931 bp, 11 predicted proteins | sample Stecom2015_FD_80414 | JGI IMG/M metagenome (GOLD analysis project Ga0079224, IMG submission 80414) | Agricultural soil microbial communities from Utah to study Nitrogen management - Steer compost 2015 | ecosystem: Environmental > Terrestrial > Soil > Agricultural land | place: USA: Utah...
GGACAAACCTTTATGGGGATCCCACGGGGGGTCGGTGAACAAGGAAAGCTACGGATCGAACTCGAGGATGGAACGCTTCGGGAGGTCGGCCTCAAGGAGGTGGACCTTCTCTATTGAGCCTGCTTGCCCAGATTGGTGGAGAGGGTCTCCATGAACTTTGTGATCGGGGATTTGACCATCATTGCCATCATGGCGTTGAACTGTCCCTCAAAGCTCAGGGCCACTTCGGATTCATTTTCCGAAAGGGCCTCAATGTCCGCGGTCAGGGTAAAGGGGAGCTTATCGCTGGCCGCTCCCAATGACACCCGCTTGTGGGGCTCCCTATCCTTGAGCCTGAGGACGATCTCCGGCATCCCCTTGAGGGCGAACTTAAAGGTCTCATCGTCCAGGAGTTCGAATTTTTCGATGCTCTCGGGCATCAGGGACTCAAAATTCTTGACATCCGTCAGGAACTCATAGACTTCACGCCCACTTTTGGCTATTTTTTGCTTTGTTGCTTCGATGTGCATACTGTCATTGTTTCCAACCCTGTGGATCGGCGCGCCATTCCAAAAGGGTCCTAAGTTGGGATTCCTTGATATACTCGGTCTCATTGGCCTGTTCGATCAGGCAATGGTAATCGGACAGGGTGTGCAGGGGTACCCCTGACCTTTCAAAATTTTCCTGGGCATGCGGGAAGCCATAGCTGAAAATGGCCAGCATGCCCTGGACCTCTACCTTTTGGTCCTTGAGGGCCTCCACGGCCGCCAGGCTGCTCTTACCGGTTGAGATCAGATCCTCGATGACCACCACTTTCTGCCCGGGGGTGAAATGGCCCTCGATCTGGTTCTGCCTGCCATGGGCCTTGGGCTCCGGTCGCACGTAGACAAAGGGAAGTCCCAGGGTCTCGGCCACTAGGACGCCGATGCCGATGGCCCCGGTGGCCACCCCGGCGATCAGATCCGGGGCCCCGTACAGGGCCTGAACCTGTGCGGCCATGGCTTGGCTGATGAATTTCCGTATTTCCGGATAGGACAACAGGATCCGGTTGTCACAATAAATGGGGGATTTCCAACCCGAGGCCCATGTAAAAGGATTTTCGGGATCCAACTTTATTGCATTAATTTGTAAAAGCAGCCCGGCTGTCTTTTTTGCGATCGACGTATCTAAAACCATTGCGCAAATGTATGAAGTTTTTGTTAATGAGTCCCCGCTGATATTAACAAACGTGCGCCCTGAAAACGCAAATGGCCGCCTCTTTCCCCTAGAGGGGGATTCCATAATGAAGGCCATAGAGTTGTTGTCGGACAAAACACTGGACAGGGCCTATCTCTACCATCCGGACCCCAGCAAGATCCTTAAACTCTTTATGTTGAAAATTCCCGTGGTGGTTGCCGGGGGTGGTTTTGTGGTCAATGGAAAGGGAAAAGTCCTGTTCATCAAGCGCAACGGAAAATGGGATCTGCCCAAGGGAAAAGTTGACAAGGGGGAATCCAGTGAGAACGCCGCGCTGCGGGAAGTGGAGGAGGAAACCGGGGCCCAGGGCCTGGTGGTGGAAAAATTCCTTCGCACCACCTACCATGTCTTCAAAAGGGGCGGGACCTTCCGCCTGAAGCAGACCCATTGGTTCCTTATGTCCACCGAATACGAAGGCCCTTTTAAGGCGCAAAAGGAGGAGGGCATCACCAAGGTCAAATGGAAGGGACCGATCAAGGCCCGCAAAGCGCTGAAAAATTCCTATAGGAACATCAGGATCCTCTACGACGATCCCCTCACGGCCTAGCCAATATCCCGGAGGCCGTACTTCCCTTTGCCACCCGGTAGATGGGGTAGGCCATATAGGCCGATTCGCTATATTTGGATCGCTGGTAGATCCAGTCCAATTGGGCATACCAGTTATGTGCGAAGTTCAGGTCCAGTTTTTTCTTGGTCTCCAGGCCCTGGCGCAGCAGGCTGTCACTTTCCAGCAATTCAAGGGCAAGATCCTCGAACACATAGGGGGAGAAGCCTTCCTTTCTTTGCAAATGGGCATCGAAGAAGTTCCAATTGAAGAAGGAGTCGGTCCCCATCGGTTCCAGGCATTCCAATAGATAACGGATCCCGGGCTGTTTGGTGGGCACCACATAGTCTCCGGCCTGAAGGCTTACCTGCCGGCTCTCTTTTTCCACCTGGGTCCCATAGTGCAGGTAATGGCCCTCATAGGGGGCATTGCGGGTGCTGAAATCCTTGATGGTATAGACCTCCAGGGTCAGGGTGGTGTCCTTGGTCAATTTGAAATAGCGTATTTTATTGGCGTTCAGGCGTTCCATGACCTTTTCTTGGGGCTGTCCTATGATATAGGCATCGGGCACCGGGACAGTGTCCCTGGGATAATACTGGTCCCTGTAGACTGTTTTCTTGACAAAGGGCCTGTCCCGGTTGTATTTCAGGCGGGGAAGTCCGGTGATCTCACTGGTCAATTTCTCGGCTTCATACCCCTTGAAGTCCAAGGTCCTGGACCGGGTGGTGTCCACGGCCCAATTGAAGTGATATTCATTGAGTTCCATGTTTTGTTCCAGGGTTTCCCGGCGCAGGGACCGGATGCTGTCGCCCTGTTTTTCCACGACATCGATCAAGCTCAGCATCAAATCATAAGTGCCCTCCACGCGCTGCTCGTAGGCTTTTAGCATATGGGTCTCCAGCATCAGGCCCAGACTGCCCCATAGGGCGGTATAACCGGTGGAAAATCGTGGTGGGTCGAGAAACTGGTCAAAACCCATTTCCGGGGGCCGGTTGAAAACGTTCACATAGGGGGTGATGTCCCAGTCCCTTTGGGCCAGGGCCTCTTCCAAGGCCGGCCTGAACACCCCGTCCAGGTACGCTCCGAGCTTGCCTCCCAATTTGTTGTGCTGGGTGAAAAGGTGGGTCAGGGTATATTGGTAATCGGCCCCGTTGCTCACATGGTTGTCGATAAAGACATCGGGTTTCACCAAATGGTAGATGTCCACAAAGGTCTTGGTGTTCTTGGTGTCCATCTTGATGAAATCGCGGTTCAGATCATAGTTCAGGGCATTGCCGCGGAACCCGTATTCCCGGGGCCCGTTCTGGTTGGCCCGGGTGCTGGTGTTACGGTTCAGGGCGCCGCCGATATTGTAAATGGGAATGGTGACCAATACGGTATTTTCGGGGGCGGGAATGTTCTTTGTGACCAGGTCCCTATAGAGCATCATGGTGGCATCCACCCCATCGCTTTCCCCGGGATGGATCCCGTTGTTGATCAGGATGATGGCCTTTTCCTTTCTGATATTCTCAAAATTGAAGTCGCCCTCCGGGTTGAAGGTGACCAAGTGCAGGGGCTGGCCCGAATCCGTTTTTCCGATGGTATGGATATTGAGCTGCGGAAAATCCCGGGCCAAGCGGATGTAGAAATCAATGGTCTGGGCATAGGTCGCGGTCTCCTTTTCCCCGGATGCCTCATAGTGGGTCTGATAGGATGCCTTTTTATCCTCGGGTTTGGTCTCACAGGACAGGGACAGGAGCAAGGCTAGGAAGATGGTAAAATATCTCAAAACTAGAATAGGCTTAATATCAGTTAAGTACAAAAAAAAGCAGTCGCCCAAAAGTAAGGAATATTCTTTTATGGGATCAGATCTAAATCCCCGAGATCGCTGTATTGGATCTTGAAGATGGGTTTGTTCCTGAAATTCAGGGCGTGGTGACATCGATTCTTGAAGGAGTTCCATTTTTGATAGTCCTGGGGATCGATCGAGGAAGTGATCATATTGATGGTGATCTGCTGCTCGAGATCCAGGGAGATCAGTTCCTCCAGAAAATCCCAGCCATCCATGACGGGCATATTGATGTCCAAAAAGATGACCGCTGGGATCTCCCCCCCCTTGGCGGACCTATCACACAGGGCGTCGAATGCCTCCTTTCCGTTCTGGAAAATTTGTACATCATCACATTGGGCCATGGGTTTGAGGACCTTTTTTATACCGAAGACGGTAATGGGATCATCATCCACGATGAATATACTCTTTACTATCTTCATAGGTTCTTTACTGGCTTTCGTCTTCATTGAAAAATACGTTGAAAGTAGATCCTTGGTTCACTTGGCTCTGTACATTGATGCTCCCCCCCATGGCCTCGATCTGGTTTTTGATCAAATACAGGCCGATCCCTTTGGATTCCTTCCCCTGATGGAAGGTCTTGTACATGCCGAAGACCTTGTCCCCGTAGCGGCCAAGGTCCAGGCCCAACCCATTGTCGCTTACACTGAAGCGGATCTGGTCACCCTGTTTTTCGGCCTCCAGGACAATCCGAGGGCTTCTATCGGGACTGCTGTATTTGACGGCATTGGTCAAGAGGTTCAGGATGATGCTCTCCAGATAGGCCGGGACACTGTGTACCTGTAGGTCGGTGGCGATGTTGTTGACGATCTCCACTTGGCTCTTTTCAAAAAAGGCCGAAAGGTTCTTTGCCACCTTGGCGATGCTGGAATAGAGGTTGATGGGCTCCTTGTCCAAATGTATTTGTGTGTTGATGTCCACTACCTGGTTCAGGTTCTCCAAGGTCTCCAAAAGGCTATCGGAGGCTTGGGTGAGCATGCTGAGGATGTTCTCACGTTCCCTGGGGTCGTTTTCATTGGATAGGAATTTCAGCAACATGGAGAAGTTTGCCGAATGCGAACGGAGGTTGTGGGACACGATATGGGCAAAGTTCATCAATTTCTTATTCTGCACGGCCGTGATGTTGATCAGGTTGCGCAGCTGGTCCTCTTTCTTTTTCAAGGCTGTGATGTCCATCCCGATCCCGATGATCCCGTTAATTTTTCCGGACAGATCAAAAAGGGGGATCTTGGAGACCAGATGGTTGGTGGACTGTCCTTCCTTGTCCTGGATTTCGGTCTCCATCGGGGAAAGGGGCTTCAGGCTGCGGATTACCTTGAGGTCCCCCTCCCTGGCCCTCTGGGCTGTTTCGGCATCGCTGAGCTGATAGTCATCCTTGCCCAGGAGCGCTTCGGGGTCCATGCCCAAGGCCTCACATTCCGCTTTGTTCACCAATATTCTCTTGGAGTCCAAATCCTTGACATGGATGGTCAAGGGAAGGCTGTCAATGATCGAGGAGAGCAATTGCTGGTGCTGTTCCACCTTGTTCTCGGCCATGACCTTCTCATGCACGTCCTGGAAGGTGCCGAAGAGTTTTACGGGGACGCCATATTTTGTGATCGGTTTACCGGCCAGGTCGATCCACCGCTCTTCTCCCTTTGCCGTGATGATGGGCAACCGCACATTGAAGGCCCTGCCATTCTTCATGGCCTGGTGGACGAGCATGGAAATGGTGTTGCGGCCATGCCCCGGCTTGTAAAATTCGATGCCACTTTTGATATCGGGCCGGAAGGAGGGGGGCACCTGGAATATTTTCTTAGTCTGGGCACACCAATGGACCTCCTCGGTCAAGCGGTTGTATTCCCAGAACCCGACCTGGGCCACCTCGGAAATGGTCTCCAGATTGTTGGCCAGGCGTTCCAGTTCCAGTTCCTTTTCCACCTCGGAGGTGATGTCATCGGTCTGTACCAGGCTGCCGACCACATTTTCGTTTTCGTCGAACCACGGGGAGAAGAAACTCCTGTACCATCGAAACCCCTCACTGCTGCGGGTATAGTGCCTAAGGGAGAAGGTCTTGTTGCCCGACAGGCTGTGCCTGAGTTCGCCGTTGCGTGGATAGAGCTGGGCGATCATGACCGTGTCGAAGGGTCCCTGGCCCAGGGAAAAGATTTCCAGCCAGGAGTCGGAGGCATCCAATAGCATGCCGTCAAGATCGACAAGGGCAGTGGCCTTGGGCAATTGTTTCAACAAATAGTGTTGTGCAATTCTCTCGACTGCTTTCAAGTTTTGGGGGATTTAGGGAGACTTTATAAAATTACGCAAAACAGGGCCAAGATAACCGCTTTGCCCAAAGGGGCCTTTTTTATGTTGTGAAAGGGATAAAAAGTGTTGTTTCCAATACAAATGTTGTTATTGCACTTATAAGGGTCCCGAGAAGGGGGCGGACCCAGGGGCAAAGGGATTTGGACCTGGGTGGAAACTCAGGGTCCGACCACTACCGAAGCGGGGACCAACCCGCTGTAATCCCCGCCGTTGCGGATGACGTCCCGTACGATCGAGGAGCTGATATAGGAGGTGCTCGAGGCGGTCAGCAAAAAAACGGTCTCGATCTCGGAGAGTTTCCTGTTGGTGTGGGCGATGGCCTTTTCAAACTCAAAATCCGCGGGATTGCGCAGGCCCCTGAGGATGAAATCGGCCCCGATCTTTTTACAGAAATCGATGGTCATCCCCTGATAGGTCATCACCTTGACCTTGGGTTCCCCCTTAAAGGCCTCGGTGACAAAGCGGGTCCGCTCCTCCAGGGGAAACATATATTTTTTCTCCGCATTGATGCCAATGGCGATCACCAATTCGTCGAACAGGGGAAGTCCCCTGTTTATGATATCGTAATGTCCCAGGGTCAGGGGATCGAAGGAACCGGGAAAAAGGGCACGTCTCATGGGCGTTGGTTTTACCAAAAATAGGTTTTTTTTATCGTAGGGCCTCCCGAATGGCACTCTCGAAAAGTTCTTCCAGGGATATTCCGGCGACCGCGGCCTGTTGTGGCAACAGGCTCTCCTGGGTGAGCCCGGGAGTGGTGTTCACTTCCAAAAGATGGGGCCGGTCCCCGATAAAGATGAATTCCGAACGGGTATAACCCTTCAGGCCCAAGGTGGTATAGATGAACCGGGCCAGTTTGGCCACATTTTCATGCTGGGCGGCGGAGATCCTGGCCGGGGTCACTTCCTGGGATTTCCCCTGGTATTTGGCCTGGTAATCAAAGAAATCATTTTCAGAAATGATCTCGGTCACCGGCAAAACGACCACCTCGCCTTGGTGGGTGATCACCCCCACGGAGACCTCGGTGCCGTCCAGAAAAGATTCAATGATGATCTGGTCATCCTCCTTCAGGGCCACTTCAATGGCCTGGTGGAGCTCCTCTTTTTTGTACACTTTTGAGATTCCGAAACTACTGCCGGCGCGGTTGGCCTTGACAAAACAGGGCATGCCCACTTTTTTGACGATGGCCGCTGGGTCCACCGCCTGGCCCTTGTTCAGGTAAAAGGAATCGGCACAGGGAACCCCATAGGCCCTGAGCACCGCCAAAAGGTCCCTTTTGTTGAAGGTAAGGGCCGCCTCGTAGGAGCCACAAGAGGTCTGGGGCAGGCCCAACAGCTGGAAATAGGCTTGTAGGATCCCATCTTCCCCAGGACTGCCGTGGATGGCGTTGAAGACACAGTCGAAGTGGATCTTTTCCCCTTTCGGGGCGATGCTGAAATCGGCCCTGTCCACCGGATGCCTTTGCCCGGAATCGTCCAGATGGACCCATTCTTCCCGTTCGATCACGATCCGGTGGGCATTGAATTTTTTGGGGTCCAGGTATTTGTGGACCACCTCTCCGCTTTTAATGGAAATGGGGTACTCACTGGAATGCCCCCCCATGACGATGGCAATGTTCTTTTTCATTGGGTACTGCAAAATATCGGCCTGCCAAAGTAAAGAAAAAATGGCATGGCTTTCCTATATTTGTCGGCATAAGGTTTGACCCATGAGAAATTTTTTGAACTTCCTGAAGAGTAAAACGTTCCTGATCCAGATCGGCCTGGCCATCGTGGCCGTGGTCCTGTTGTCCTTTGCGGCACTGCAATGGCTCAAGGGCACCACCAACCACGGGGAGTTCGTCGAGGTCCCCGACTTTTCGAAGATGTCCGTTATGCAGATGCGAAAGACCGTGGAAGAGGCGGGCCTGCGCTACCAGGTGCTGGATTCCTCCGATTACGACCCGGACTATCCCAAGTTCTCCATCCTGGACCAGGAACCCGCGGCCGGGAACAAGGTCAAGTCCAACCGCAAGATCTATTTCACGGTCAACCCATCGGGCTATAAAAAAGTGACCGTTCCCGATATCGTACAGGTGACCCTGCGCAATGCGACCTCCATGCTCCGGGCCGTCGGCCTGGAAGTGGAACGGGTGACCTATATCGATCAACTCGGCAAGGACATGGTCTACAATATGAAGTTCAACGGCAAGTATGTAAAACCGGGGGACAAATTGCCCAAGACCTCCAAGGTGGAACTTATCTGTGGCAACGGGACCATTCCCGAGAGTGCCAGGATACAGGCTGAATCCAACTAAGATGGAAGGGACCGAGGATGAGCAAGGCCAGGACCTTCCCCAGGAAGAGGAACTCTTTGAGCACTATAGCTTTGTTGGGGCCAAGGGGCAGGAACCCCTGCGGGTGGACAAATACCTGATGAACTTTATCGAGAACGCCACCCGTAACAAGATACAACAGGCCGCCAAAAGTGGGAACATCCAGGTCAATGGGGTCCCCGTAAAGCAAAACTACAAGGTCAAGGCAGGGGACCGGGTACAGGTAATGTTCGAACACCCCCCCTATGAGTTTTTATTGGCTCCCGAGGACATCCCCCTGGACATTGTCCATGAGGACGATGCCCTGTTGGTGGTCAACAAGCCGGCGGGCATGGTGGTGCACCCCGGACATGGGAACTATAACGGGACCCTGATCAATGCCCTGGTGCACCATTTTGACAACCTGCCCAGGAACAGTTCCCAAAGGCCGGGCCTGGTCCACCGCATCGACAAGGACACCTCGGGGCTGTTGGTGATCGCCAAGACGGAGACCGCCATGGCCCATCTGGCCAAACAGTTTTTTGAAAAGAGCAGTGAACGGGAATACATCGCCCTGGTCTGGGGCCGTGTGGAACAGGACGAGGGGACCGTGGAGGGCCATATCGGCAGACATCCGAAGAACCGCTTGCAGATGACCGTTTTTCCCGATGGCGACAATGGCAAGGAGGCCGTTACCCACTATAGGGTCCTGGAGCGCCTTGGCTATGTCACCCTGGTCTCCTGTAGGTTGGAGACGGGCAGGACCCACCAGATCCGGGTCCATATGAAGCATATCGGGCACACCCTGTTCAATGATCAGCGTTATGGGGGGGACCAGATCCTAAAAGGGACCACTTTCACCAAATACAGGCAGTTTGTGGAAAATGCCTTTAAAATTTTGCCCAGACAGGCCCTGCACGCCAAGACCCTGGGCTTTGTCCATCCGGGGAGCGGGAAGGCCATGCGCTTTGATTCCGAGCTGCCCCTGGACTTTGCGGACTGCCTGGAAAAATGGCGGGCCTATGCCAAGAACCAGGAACTATAGGATCCATCGATCGAAAGATCGATAACTGCTTTGGAAAGGCCTTTACAATTCATGATCTTCCCCCTATTTTTACCAAAATTACTCCAACATGAAAATCGTAGTGTCCCCAGCCAAATCCCTGGATTATCAAACGCCCTTGCCCACGGCGCGGTACAGCCAGCCGCAGTTCTTGCGGGAGGCCGAAAAACTCAACGGGGTCCTGAGGAAAAAAAAGCCCGGGGCCCTGTCCGGGCTGATGTCCATCTCCGATGCCCTGGCCCAGCTAAACTGGGAGCGCAACCAGCAGTTCCATGTCCCCTTCACCCCGCAGAATGCCAGGCCGGCAATCTATGCCTTCAGCGGGGATGTCTACCAGGGACTGGATGCCTACAGCATCCCGGAGGAAAAATTGGATCGCCTCCAGGATAGCCTGAGGATACTCTCCGGGCTCTATGGGGTGTTGCGCCCCCTGGATTTGATACAGCCTTACCGTTTGGAAATGGGCACCGCCCTGAAGGTCGGCCGCACGAAAAACCTCTATGGGTTCTGGAAAAAAGACCTGACCCAGCATCTCAATGAATCCCTGGAGGAGGGGGAACTCTTCCTGAACCTGGCCAGCCAGGAATACTTTGGGGCCCTGGATCCAAAGAAGATCAAGGTCCCGGTGATCAGCCCGGTGTTCAAGGAATGGAAAAATGACAAGCTGAAAATCATCGGCTTTTTCGCCAAAAGGGCCAGGGGCTCCATGGTCCGCTTCATCCTGGATTCCGGGGCCACCACCTTGGAGGAGATCAAGGCCTTTGACCGTGACGGCTATCGCTATAGCGAGCAGCACAGCCAAAAGCCCGGGGAATTGGTCTTTGTACGCTGAACATTCCCCCATGGGTGAAAAAATCCTGTTAAGATACCGGGAGAGCGGGGCCTAAAATGTGAAAGCTTGGGGATTTGCCGAGAATTGCCCGGGAAATCACGATCTTTGGGGGGATAGAAAACCTAATCAAATTCAAGCGCGAATAACATGCAGCAGTCCAAACGCCTCGAGGAGTTCAAAAAATCGGTGACCAACAAGTTCAATATCTACAACAGTCTGTTTTTGAGCCTGCCCTATAAGGATATCGAGAACGTGGGTATCTTGATCCCGGTGCTGCTCGACCAATGTGAGCGGGGACTCAGGGAAGGAAAGGACCCCCAAGAGATCCTGGAGACCTTCTTTTCAAATTTTGCCAATATGTCCCAGGAGCGGGAACGCCTGGATTTTATGTTCAGGATCATCCAATATGTGGAACGCCAGGTGGTGCTCTACGACGCCGTGGAGGATTCCGCCTTTCCCAAACTTCAGCAGTACAGCAATTCCTTGAGCATCAAGGATTATTTTGAGTTGGTGAACCGTAATAAAAACTGGGACAAGGTTTCCAAAAAACTCTCCAGCTTCAGCGCCAGGATCGTGCTCACGGCCCACCCCACCCAGTTCTATACCCCTGCGGTGCTGGACATCATCGCCGAACTGCGCTCCCTGATCGAAGGCGACAAGATCCACGATATCGACGTGGCCCTGCAACAATTGGGACTCACCTCCCTGATCAATGCCAAGAAACCGACGCCTTTGGATGAGGCCAAGAACATCATCTATATTCTCAGGAACACCTATTATGGGGCCATCGGGGAGCTCTATCAAGACGTCAAGGGCCAGATCCGTGGCGGGAACTTCGAGAACCACAACCTGATCAAA
>Ga0079224_100014726_pt1 | contig 10931 bp, 7 predicted proteins | sample Stecom2015_FD_80414 | JGI IMG/M metagenome (GOLD analysis project Ga0079224, IMG submission 80414) | Agricultural soil microbial communities from Utah to study Nitrogen management - Steer compost 2015 | ecosystem: Environmental > Terrestrial > Soil > Agricultural land | place: USA: Utah...
CCCCGAATACCGGCGTCATCAGGAGATACAGCATGACGATGATCACGAAGATCCCGACGAAATTCAGCCAGAGGCCGGCTCGCGCCATCTGCGGGACGGTCAGATAGCCGCTGCCGAACACGATCGCGTTCGGCGGCGTCGCGACCGGCAGCATGAACGCGAAGCTCGCGGCGAGGACGGTCGGGATCGTCAGGAGCAGCGGCGGCGCGTCGAGCGTCGCCGCGAGCGCTGCGGCGACGGGCAGGAACGTCGCGGCCGTTGCGAGGTTGCTCGTGAGCTCGGTGAGAAAGACGATGAGCACGCAGACCGTGAGCACGAGCACGATCGGCGGCACGCCCTGAAGCCCTTCGAGCTGTGCGCCGATCCATGCGGCGAGCCCGGAGCCCGCGACGGCCGCGGCAAGTGACAGGCCGCCGCCGAAGAGCAGCAGGACGCCCCACGGCAGGCGCTCGGCCTGCTGCCACGTCAGAAGGAACCGCCCGCGCTCGATGCCGTTCGGAATCAGAAACAGGAGCATCGCGCCGGCGAGCGCAATGGTCGTATCGGAGAGCTGCAGCTCGGGAACGAGCCGGTTCAGCAGCGGCCGCGTGATCCACAGCAGCGCCGTGAGCCCGAACACGACCGCAACCCGCTTCTCCGCGCGGGACGCGGGACCCATGTCGGCGAGCTGCCTGCGGATCGTCGCGCGCGCGCCCGGCATCTCGGCGCGGCTGACGCCCAGGAGGAGCCGGGTCAGCATCAGCCACGTGATCACGAGCATCACGGCCGAGAGCGGCACGCCGAGCAGCATCCACTGAAACTGGCCGATCTCGATCCCGTAGTTCTGGTTCATGAACGCGGCGAGCAGCGCGTTCGGCGGCGTGCCGATCAAGGTCGCGACGCCGCCGATGCTTGCGCCATACGCGACGCCGAGCAGCAGCGCGACGGCGAACCGCTCCTTGCCGGGCTCGAGCGCGCCGTCGGGCGTCTTCGGCACGATCGACAGCGCCACCGGCAGCATCATCACGGCCGTCGCCGTATTGCTGACCCACATGCTGATCGCCGCGGTGGCGAGCATGAAGCCGCCGATCTGCAGGTCCTCGCGCGCGCCGACGCCGGACAGCACGGTCAGCGCGATACGCCTGTGCAGGTTCCAGCGCTCGATCGCGAGCGCGATCAGGAAGCCGCCGAGGAACAGGAAGACGAGCGGGTCCGCATAGGGCGCGGCGACGTCGCGGATCGGCGCGACGCCGAACGTCGGAAACAGGATCAGCGGCAACAGCGCGGTGGCCGAGATCGGCACGGCCTCGGTCAGCCACCACGTCGCCATCAGGATCGCGACGGCCGCGACCCGCCACGGCACGGGCTCGAGCCCGGCGGGCGGGGGCAGCACGATCATCAGCGCGAAGAGCCCGATCCCGAGCAGAAGCCCGATGAGCTTCCGCGTCCGGCCCGGCTCGACCTCCTCTTCGACGACGTAGGACGCGTCCTCGATGCGCGTGCTGATGATTCTTCCCCCGGCTCCGCTCGAGGAGCCTCATGCGTCACGCGATTGTCGGGGCCGCTACGGCGCTGTGCGGCCGGCGCGGCCCGGCGCTGTCTTCGTCGGAATCGACTTACTCGAGCGGACGAAGCGTCGGCGCTTCGCCCTCCGCCAGCCCCGTCCGGTCCACCGCCGTGAGCATGGCCGACATCTGATAGATCGCAAACGTGCCGACGAGGTCGACGAGCTGACGGTCTCCGCCGAGCGCGTTCCTCGCCGCATCGAACGTCGCGTCGCTGACCTGCTTGTTCGTCAGAAACTCGTCGAGGAAGTCGTAGACGGCCTGCACGTCCGGTTCCAGGTTCTCCGGCGGAGGCGAGCCCGTTCTGATCGCCTCGACGAGCTCCGCCGGCAAGCCGACGCTGACCGCGAAGCGGTGATGCGCGTTCCAGACATACGGCGACGACCACGTGCGTGCCGCCATCAGGACCGCGAGCTCGTTCAGCTTCGGAGGCACGCTGCCGAAGCCTTCCGATCCGGCGAAGCGCGCGTAGGCCATGAGGCGCTGTGCCAGATCACCGAGCTCGGGGCTCGCGAGCATCACGACCAGCGGGCCGGAGATCGCGCTTCGCGGCCCGGACAGGATGCCTTCGAGGTAGCGGATCTGCTCGTCCGTCAGCGACTCGAACTCGGGCCGTTCCACGCGTCCATTCGGCAGCTCGCGCAGGGCGGCGCGGATGTCGGCCTCGGTGACGCGCTGATCGTCGTGAGCGGGCGGCTGTGCCAAGGCTCCGGCAGCGAGCAGCGTCAGGCAAAGCAGGTGGGCACGCAGGGTTACGAGATGCATAGTCGTCCTTCGATGGTTGGAGTCAGCCGGGAGCGAGCAGGCGCGCCAGCTCGGAGGCGTCGCTCAGCTCCTCCAGCCGGTGGATGATAGCCAGTATCTCCTCTGTGCGGTCCAGGGAGAGGCCCGACTCGGGCATCAGTGCCCGATACTTGCCGTCGATATCGGACCACTCGATGCCTCGCGGCCCCGAGCCGCGAGGCGCGTCCACAGTGCTCGTATATCGCTGCCCGGAGGTCGTCACGATCGAGACCGTGGCTCCCCAGCTCCATGCGTAATCGACCGGAGGAGGAGAGGGGTCGGACTCGACTCTGCCGATGAGCTGCGCCATTCGCGCGCTCGCGATCTTCTCCGGCGTCGCATGGACCCACGAGAAGTCCCGATCGGCCACCGCCGAGGCAAGAAAATACGGAAGACTGTGAATCGCTTCGATCAGGTCGGCGGGCGGACGGGCCGGCCGCACCGACCGGAGCCGCGGACCCGAAACGAGGATGCGTTCGACACGGTCGGGTTCGACGCCGGCCTCTCGCGCGGCGTTGACCGCCGCTTCCACCGCCGGATGAAACGCATGCGCGCCCGGGACGAGCTTGATCGCGAGGTGCGTCACGATATCCCACTCCTGCCCGAGATCGCGGACGAGATTCGCGGGATCGTGCTCGCTTCCGCCGATGGTCGCAAGAAAGCCGCGCGGCGCTTCCAGCATGTCGTCGTTGGCCGTGTAGCCGCGGCCGGCCGCGAGCACTGCGTTCACCGCATTCAGCGCCGCGTTGCCGGCGTGGTACTCCCGTGCCCAGCTGTTCGTGCCGATGCCTATGCCCCCCATGCTGGTCGCCGTCAGCGAGATCGCATGCATCATCTGCTCGTCGGTGAGACCGCAGAGACGCGCCGCGGCGACCGTCCCGCCGAACGCGGCGATCATCGAGGCGTGAAATCCCGACTGGCTCACGAGCGCCTCGCCGACCCGGCCCGCGGCTTCGTAACCCGTGACGATGGCCGTGAGCAGCTCTCGGCCGGTTGCGCGCGTAAGCTCCGCGGCGGCGAGGCCGGTCGCCGCCACCGTCGTGCCGGTATGCGCCACGTTGCGAAGATCGCTGTCGTCGGATGCGGCGGCGTCGCTCTGCATCGCATTGACTCTCGCGGCCTCGGCCAGCGGAAGCATCGCGCCGTCGTACCAGAGGGTTGCCTGCGCTCGGCCGCCGCGCTCCTTCGCGAGCTCGCGAACGATGCGTGCGGACTCGATCCGCGAGCCCGCTGCGGCGCTCGCGAGGGTGCTCGCGACGACCATCTTCGCGTGCTCCACGGCCAGCGCGGGAAGATCCTCGAAACGGACCGCTGCCAGAAAGCGGCTGAGCGTCAGCGTCAGGGACGAGCCTTCCGGCTGCTGCGACAGCCCAATCGCGGGGAAGACGCCGAGCGCGGACGCCGTCGCGAAGGTCTTGCTTAGGAATTGTCGCCGGGTGAAACGGGCGCGAGCCGTCTCTGCACTGGCGCACTTATTTTCGTTTGGCATGGACGGCGTCCAGTTTAGAGACCCGCGGCAGCCTGTCAACGAAGAGAGAGACTTGCGTGCGCATGATCTTCGCGCGTCGGCAAAGAGTGTGGCTGCGCCATGGCCGGTGCAGACCGCGGATATAGGCATGCCGGACTAGCCAAGAGACGCAATCTTGGCCTATATGGGCGGGACGAGCTGCACCGATGAGGCAACTTGCCGCGCGCGGGCCGCAAGGCGCTCCGGCCCGACAAGCAATGTCGACCGGCGCTGACAGAGGGAGAAAGAACATGGCCGAATTGAGTCCTGCGAGCAAGACGAGCGTTCCCCTTACCGTTTCGAGCACTCCTCCGTGGGCTTTCGCCCTGCTGGCCGCGGCGCTCTATCCCAGCCTGCTCACGTTGTTCCCGCTCGCGATGCGAGGGTTCCGGGGAGCGGAAGACCCGGTTCTGCAAGGCGTTTGGAGCGCCGGTGCCATCGCCGCCATGGCCCTGCTTTTCGCCGTGCCCCTGCTTGCGTTGTGGGCGCTGTTGAAGACGCCGGCACGCGCGACGCCGAAGGCCATACTGACGCGCCGGGTGTTGCACGTCGCCTTTGCGATACCGCCGCTTTACGGCTTCAGCGGCGTGTGGGCCAGGGAGCTCGGGGTGCTCGAGTGGCTGCCTACGGCGTGGGTCGTGGCCGTGATCGCGGCGGCCTGGTGCGTGCTCCGTGCCCGCGACGATCGCACGATACCTGCGTCCCGGGCCCACGGCGGGACGCTGCTGCGCCGCGTGCACGGGATCACGGCGGTGTCGCTGCTCGTCGCCTTCGTGCTGGCTCACATCTTCAACCACGCCGCGGCGCTGTGGTCCGTGGAGCTGCAGAAATCCTGGATGACGGCTTTGCGCCTGTGGTATCGAGCCCCCTGGGTCGAGCCCGTTCTGCTCGGGGCGTTCGCCGTCATGGTGCTCACCGGCATTCCGATGATGCTGCGCAACACCCGCACCGGCGGCCATCCGTGGCGAACGCTGCAAAGCGCCGCGGGCGTGTACATCAACCTCTTTCTGTTTTCCCACGTCAGCGCCGTGATGTTCGCACGGGCGGCCGACAGGGACACCGACTGGGCGTTTGCCACCGGCGGCGCGAACGGCCTCCTCGCCGGGGCGCCCAACCAGATCCCGTACTACGTGCTCTCGATCGCGGTGGTGATGATCCACGTGGCGCTGGGCGCGCGGATGGTGCTGCTGAGGCGCGGCGTCGCAGCCGGCCGTGTCAGCAAAATCTTCTCGGCGCTGATGTGGCTCGCGGGCTTGACGACGCTGTGGGTTACCGCTGCCCTGTTGGGCGTGGAGCTGACGGGGTGATGCCGGGGCACGTGCCCTGACGGAGCAGCCTGGCTCATCCCGGCGTTTGGCTCGTCGGGACCATTTCGACATTCGAACCTCCCGTGTGGACCGGACGCGCGTCGGCATCGGCCAGAATTGTATGATTGTCGGAATGTCAGCGCGATGCTACCCTTTATTCCTTGAACTCCACCCGAACGGTGGCAGCCGGGAAAATTTCGATGGTTCCTTCGATGCGTCCGATTCTATTGACCGTCTTCGGCATCACGCTCGCCGGCCCCGCTGCCGCGCACCACGGGTTCGGCACTTTCGATCTCTCGAAGGACGTCGAGATCCGCGGCGTGATCACCAAGGTGGATTTCGTCAATCCGCACTCGTGGCTGTATCTGACGTCGATCGAGGACGGCCGAGAGGTGCAGTGGCGCTGCGAGATGCGCGCCGCGACCGTGCTGCGCCGATCGGGATGGTCGCCGGACATGTTTCAGCCCGGGCAGCAAGTGACGGTCACCGGCTCCCCCGACCGCTACGACGGGCGTTCGTGCTACCTGAGCACGATCGTGTGGGCGGACGGCATGAGCATGAACCGCTACGGACAGCTCGAGAAGACCGAGGTGGTCGCGCAGCGAGAGCGCGAGCTTCGTCTGCCGAGCGGCGAGCTGAACATCTCGGGCGACTGGGCGCCGGAGCAGATGGTGATGACTGACCCGGCCGGGCGGGAAGGCACGCTCGTGCCGCTCAGCGTCGCGGACGACTTCGCGCCGGGCACCGTCCCCGAAGGCGCCGCTCCGATTCCCGGTGCGCGCAACGCGAGCCCGCAAGCGGCCGCGGCGCCGCGCGGGCGCGCGAGCCCGGTCGAGCTGACCGCCGCGGGCCTCGCGGCCTCGGAGGGCTTCGACCCGCGTTCGCCGGAGCACAATCCGCGCCTGCGCTGCGAGACGACGAGCATCCTGTTCGACTGGACCTTCGATGGTCCGGTCAATCGCATCACGCAGAACGGCGATACGATCACGCTGCAGTACGGGCAATACGGCTTCACGCGCACGATCCACATGAACGCCGAGCACCCGGACGTCATCGAGCCGAGCCGCGCGGGACACTCGATCGGCCGCTGGGAGGACGACGTGCTGGTCGTCGACACCGTCGGCTTCCTGCCCGGGGTCCTGACCGGCTCGACGCTGCACAGCGATCAGCTGCACGTCGTGGAGCGATTCTCGTATGATCCCGAGCGGATGGCGCTGACGCGCTCGTACACGGCCGAGGATCCGCTCTACTTCGTCGGGCAGCTCACGGGCTCCGACACGGTGTATCCGGCGGACGTGCCGTATTCGCCCGACCCCTGCAACGAGCTCACGTTCGTCAACTACGAGGAGGTCGTAGAATCGGACGACGCGGCCGCTCCGGCGACAGCGCCGGCGGCGAAGCCGTGGTGGAAATTCTGGGATTGACGGAGCGTCCGGCGCGAGGCCCGGCGCTCTCAGATAAGCAATAACTTTACAAGAAAGGGGGTTGGTCAACGATGAGGTCTACTGCGGCGCCGGCGGCGCGGCGCGGCGTTCTCGCGCGAACGGCTTTCCTGCTCCTCGGCGCGGCGGCTTTGCAAGCCGCCGAGGCCGCACCCAGAATCGCGCCGTTGCCGGAAAGCCAATGGCAGGACGAGCACCGGGCCATCGTGGCCGAGCACGGGCCGCAGGGCCGGGCGACGAATCTGATCGCGACGTATCTGCACCATCCGTCGCTCGCCGCGAGCCTCCTGCCGTTCGAGCGGTACGTCGCGAGCGGCTCTACGCTGCCGGCGCGTCACCGGTACCTCCTGGCGTTGCGCACCGCATGGCTGACCGGCTCCGAATATCTATGGGCGCATCGTGCGGCCGCAGCGCTCGCGGATGGGCTGAGCGCGGAGGACCTCGAGCGTGTCGCCCGCGGGCCCGACGCGCCCGGCTGGGATGCCTTCGAGGCTGCCGTGCTCCGCGCGGCCGACGAGCTGCACGTCGACGCTTTCGTCAGCGACTCGACTTGGGAAACGCTCGCTGGAGACTACGAGACGGCTCAGCTGATCGATCTCCCGTTCACCGTCGGCGCGTTCACGGCGCTCGCCGGCATCGCGAACTCCGTCGGCGTCGAGATCGAGCCGGAGCTCGACGAGCGGTTCCCGAGCGGAATCGCGCGCGTGCCGGCGGCCGAGCGCACCAACAAGCGGCTGATCGGCCTCGAGCCGCGGATCCCGCCGCTTCCGCGCGAGCAGTGGTCGGACGGAATGCGCGAGCTGCTCGATCCGAGCAACACGAATCGCCCGATCGCCAACGTCTATCCGACGTATGCGCAAAGCCTCGAGATGGATTTGCTGCGGCGGCCCGTCGGCGAGCACATCCGTAACGACACGACCCTCACCGATCGTCAGCGCGAGATTCTGTTGCTGCGGATCGGCGTGCTCTGCCGGGCCGAGTACGAATGGGCGGCTCACTACCGTATCGGCCGGCGAATCGGCTTGAGCGAGGAGGACATCGAGCGCATCGTCGCCGGGCCGGACCAGGGCGGCGTGGATCCGGTCGAGAACCTGCTGATGCGGGCGACCGACGAGCTCTTCGAGAACGACGTCGTCTCCGACGCGACGTGGGAGGCGCTCGCCAGGGAGTTCGACACGCGCCAAATGCTCGACATTCTGCTGGCGGTCGGCGGCTACCGGATGTTCTCGATGGCGATGAACACTTACGGCGTGCAGCTCGATCCGGACTCGACGCGTTTCCCGCCGCACTTGCGATGACGGCCGCGGCGCGGCCGGATAAGCGGATATCATCACATCGGATCGAGACGTGCCTCACTCGGGAGGGGACGGGCAATGAGGAGAACGATCTGGTTGGGGGTGGCGGCCGCTGCGTCGCTGCCGCCGCTGTCCTGGGCGCAGAATCCGGGGCCGGAGCGCCTGTCGACGGTCGAGATTCGCGCGGAGCGCGTCGCGGACAATCTTTACGTGCTGTTCGGCTTCGGCGGCAACATCGCCGTGTCGTTCGGCGAGCAGGGCGTGCTGCTCGTCGACACCCAGTTCCCGGAGCTGGTGCCGAAGATCAAGGCCGCAATCGGTGAGCTCGGCGGAGGCGACGTCGACTTCGCGATCAACACGCACTGGCACTACGACCACACGGAAGGCAACCTGGCCCTCGGCCGCGAGGGAGTCTGGTTCGTCGCTCATACCGAGTCGGGCCGGCGGCTCGCCATGGACAATGTCATCGATCCGATGTCGCGGCCGGCGTTCGCTCAGCCGGCCTTCCCGCCGGAGGCACGGCCGGTCGCGACGTTCGACACGCGGATGCGATTTCACTTCAACGGCGAGGTGATCGACGTGATCCACTTCGGCCCCGCGCATACCGCAGGCGACGCCGCCGTGTTCTTCAGGGCGCACAACGCGGTCCACATGGGCGACGTCTTCACGCCGCGGGGATACCCGTTCGTGGACGTCGACAACGGCGGTGACATCGACGGCATGATCACGTTCTGCCGCGCGGTGCTCGCCGAGCTCGACGAGAACGCGATCGTGATCCCGGGGCACGGGCCGGTCACGACGTACGCCGATCTGGCACGGTACACGGAGATGCTCCAGTCCGTGCGCGACCGGGTCGCTGCGCTGATCGAAGCCGGCGCGAGCCTCGAGCAGGTTCTCGCGGCGCAGCCGACGGCCGCATGGGACGAGCTCTACGGCCAGCCGGCCAACTTCATCGACCGCGTTTACACGTCGCTGACGCGCTGAGCTCAACGAGCGGCGCCTGAGGAGAAGACAGGTCAGGAGCGCCGAACATGTCGCGAGTAACGTGTGCTATTGGCGGGGCGATCGCGGTGCTGCTCGGCACAACCGGCGCCTCGGCGCAACCGTCCGATGCCGCTACCGGCAGCGGCCCCTTGCGCGACTTCGTGCCGGTCACCGACGAAATGCTGCGTGAGCCCGATCCGGCCGATTGGCTGATGTACAGCCGCACCTATGACGCGCAACGTTTCAGCCCGCTTCGGCAGATCGATCGAAGCAACGTCGCCGACCTCGAGCTCGTGTGGTCCAGACCGCTGCCGCGCGGCGTCGTCGAGGTGGTGCCGCTCGTCTATCGCGGTGTCATGTACGTGGTTGCGCCGCCGGCGGAGCCGGGCCGCCAAAGCGCGATCCTGGCCCTCGACGCGACCAACGGGGACGTCCTCTGGACATTCGAGCCCGAGGGCCAGGGTGCGTCGCGGATCAAGTCCCTCGCGATCTACCAGGACATGATCTACTACACCGCGCCCGCGGCCTCCGGCGAGCCGAATCCGGTGATTGCGCTCGATGCCAAGACCGGCGACGTCCGCTGGCGCACGCCGGTCACGCGCGAGACGCATTCGGCAGGTGCGATCGTCGTCGAGGGGAAGGTCATCTCGGGCCGTACTTGCAACTCGGCGCGCGAGAATTGCTACATCGCCGCGCACGACGCTCGAACCGGCGAGGAGGTATGGCGCTTCTACACCGCGCCGGATCGAGGCGAGCCCGGTGACGAGACTTGGGCCGGTGTGCCGCCGAGCCAGCGGCGGGCGGCATCCTGGGGACTGCCGGGCAGCTACGATCCCGTGCGCCGCCTCGTCTACTGGGGTATCGCGAACCCGATGCCCAACACGCGGCTCGATCGGCACGGCGGCGATGCTTACGCGATCCCGGCCACGGCCCCGGCCGAGCTGTACAGCAACTCCACGGTCGCGCTCGATCCGGACACGGGTGAGCTTCGCTGGTACTACCAGCATCTGCCCGGCGATAGCTGGGACATGGACATCAACAACGACAAAACGCTGATCCGCACGGTGATCGATCCCGATCCGCGTCACGTGAAATGGATTAACCCGGACGTGCCGAAGGGCGTCGAGCGCGACGTCGTGATCACCGTCGGCGAGGGCGGCGGGGTGTGGGTCAACGATCGCGATACGGGGCAGTTTCTGTGGGCGATGCCGTTCCCGTACGACACGCCGAATTTTATTCTGTCCGATATCGACGTGAAGACGGGCAGGACACGGATCAACATGGATCTCGTGTTCAAGGAGCCCGGAGAACGTCACACGATCTGCTTCTGGAACACGCGCAGCTTCTGGCCGACCGCGTACCATCCGGGCATGAACGCGTTGTTCGTGCCGTATGTCGATCACTGCCTCGAGATGACGGCCGCGACCCCTGACGGCGAGCCCGAGCGGCGTGAAAGCGCGCACCGGCCCGGGGGCGATCCGGCCAGATACGCCGGGATCGCGCGGATCGATATGACGACCGGAGAGATTTTCCGCTTCCACGAAGGCCGCGCCGGCGGCAACGGTGCAATGCTCGTCACGGCGGGTGACGTCGTGTTCTGGGGCGACATCATGCAGGTGCTGTACGCCTTCGATGCCGAGACCGGCGAAACTCTTTGGCAGTCCGATCCGCTGGGCGCGCCGATCCAGACGAGCACGATCACGTATGCGGTCGACGGCAAGCAGTACGTTGCCGTCGTCAACTCGAACGCGTTGATTCCGCCGAGCCGGTTGGCGGAGATGGGCGGCGTCACGTTACCGCCGTACAAGGGCACGTCGATCAACGTGTTCGCTTTGCCCGACTAGTCCCGAACGCAGCGCCGCTGCGGTAGCCCGTACACGCGAAGTCGGTATCGATTGTGCGGGGATCGGTATGTAACATTATTCTGTTTGTAATATTGTCTGGCAATCTCGCGTCGCCGTGAATCAAAGCGGCGGCCGCACCATGCCGGATGGGAAGGGGGACCGATCGTGACTCACACCGAACGGCGCCGTGGCCGTAGCCGCCTGCCGGCTTCCGGCGTTGCACCG
>Ga0079224_100014727_pt1 | contig 10931 bp, 8 predicted proteins | sample Stecom2015_FD_80414 | JGI IMG/M metagenome (GOLD analysis project Ga0079224, IMG submission 80414) | Agricultural soil microbial communities from Utah to study Nitrogen management - Steer compost 2015 | ecosystem: Environmental > Terrestrial > Soil > Agricultural land | place: USA: Utah...
CAGCTCCGGGCAACCGGTGTGATGTTGGCCGTCGTAGTCTGATAGCGTGGATCTAGTGTCGAGGGGAGCGCGTCGCCCACTGCCGGTGCGGTCCTCTTCCCCGTCGGGCACGCCATCGAAGTCGGTATCCGCGTCGAGCGGCTTGGTGATTTGGGCGCCATGCTGGGCGGGCGTGAAAAGGCCGGCGCAGCTCGGCTCGGGGCTCTGGGTGGCGCCGATCTCGAGGCCGTCGGGCAGACCGTCGCCGTCCGTGTCGGGGTTGGCCGGGTCGGTGCCGAGGTTCAACTCCTCCAGGTCCGAAATACCGTCGCAGTCGGTGTCCTTCGAGAGGGGATTGAGCCCGAGCGCCCGCTCCTGGCCATCGGGGATGCCGTCGCCGTCCGTGTCGGCGTTGTGGGGATCGGTGCCGAGGAGATCCTCCTGCGCGTCGGTCAGGCCGTCGCCGTCGCTGTCGACGTCCGGATTGTCCGGGGTCAGCGGATCGGTCTCGCCCGGGTCGACGATCCCGTTCCAGTTCAAATCCTCCTCGCCGTCGAGCAGGCCGTCGCCGTCCGTGTCCGCCTTGCGCGGATCGGTCTCGCCGGGATCGACGCGGCCGTTGCGGTTTCGATCCTCGATCCCGTCGGGGATGCCATCGCCGTCGGTGTCGCGGCGCAGCGGATCGGTGCCGGTGGAGGCTTCCAGGCCGTCGGGGAGGCCATCTCCGTCACTGTCCGGGTCGTTCGGATCCGTTTCGCCCGGGTCGACCCGGCCGTTCCGGTCGGCGTCCTCCACGCCGTCGGGCAGGCCGTCGCCGTCCGTGTCCGGGTTCAGCGGATCGGTGGTGGTGGAGGGATCCGCATCCGGAACGAAGAAGGGCGCGCACTCCGGATCGGGGCTCTGGGTGCGGCCGAGCTCCATTCCGTCCGGGATGCCGTCGCCGTCGCTGTCGGCCTTGAAGGGATCGGTCCGGCCGCCGCCGGGGTAGACGGTGCCGAATTCCTCGTTGTCGGAGAGACCGTCGCAGTCGTAGTCGCGCACCCAGCCCTCCGGATCGGTCGGCTTGGGTCTGGGCCGATCGGGGAAGGGCACGCCGCCCCCCTCGCCGCCGGTTCCGCCCCCGCCACCCGTGCCGCCGCCCGCTTCACCGCCGGAACCGCCCGTGCCGCCGGTTCCGCCCGCGCCACCGGCCCCGGACGGGGGCGACGGATCGCTCGGGCCATCCGACCCGCAGCCGGAGCCAGCCAACAGCATCAGCGCCGCGACGAGCGCGGCGATCCTCCCCGGATGCGCCATACCTCGTACTCCTACGCGAGGGGCTGCGGCCCAGCCGCACGCCATCGGCGAGGAGGCTAGTCCAGGAGGGGTGCCGTTCTCCAGTTTTCTTCCACTTTTTCGATTATGGGCGCAAAAAGGGCGGCTGTTGGGGTCCAACCGGCGTTTTCCGGCCGCCGGCCGCGGCCCCGGACCGTCGCAAAGTGGGCGTTTTGCCGCGGGCGCCTAGGTGCTGTCACCGGGCCGAGCGCCCTCCGCCAGGCGGTCCGCGAGGAGGCGGAGGGCGCGCTCGAGTCGCGCCTCCACCTCCACGAGCATCAGTACCTCCTGCATCTCCGCGTGGGTGCCGAAGGCCTTGGCCACGGCGTCCGCCCTATGCGCGGGCTTCCGGTGCCGCGACCGCCGCCGGCGGCACGAAGGGCGACCGCTCCAGAGCCGCGTTCAACACCTCGTCCAGGTGCGCGACGTAGATGAACTCCAGCTCCTCGCGCGCCTGCTCGGGCACGTCCACCATGTCCTTGCGGTTGCGCTCCGGCAGGATGACCCGCTTGATGCCGGCGCGGTGGGCGGCCAGCACCTTCTCCTTGATCCCGCCCACCGGGAGCACCTGCCCGCGGAGCGTGATCTCGCCGGTCATGGCGGTGTCGCCCCGGGCGTGGATGTCGGTGAGCAGCGAGACCAAGGCGGTGACGATGGTCACGCCGGCGGAGGGGCCGTCCTTCGGGATCGCGCCCGCGGGGAAGTGGACGTGCAGGTCCTGCTTCTCCAGGAAGTTTCCGTCCACCCCGAGCAGCCGGCTCTTGGAGCGGACGTAGGAGAGCGCGGCCTGGGCCGACTCCTTCATCACGTCGCCGAGCTGGCCGGTGAGGGTGAGGGTGCCCTTGCCCGGCATCCTCGTCGCCTCGATGAAGAGGATGTCGCCGCCGGTGGGCGTCCAGGCCAGGCCCGTGGCCACGCCGGAGACCTCGGTGCGCTCCGCGACCTCGTTGTAGAACTTCTCCGGGCCGAGAATCTCGGCGAGGTCCTCCTCGCCGATCACCCGCTTGTCGGCCTTGCCCTTGGCCACGTCCACGGCCACCGCCCGGCAGACGTCGGCGATGCGGCGCTCCAGGTTCCGCACGCCCGCCTCGCGGGTGTAGCCGGTGATGATCTTCGCCAGCGCCTCGTCGGTCAGCTCCATGTGCTCGGAGGTGATGCCGTGCTCGCGGAGCTGCTTCTCGATGAGGTGGCGGCGGGCGATGTGCACCTTCTCGTCGAAGGTGTAGCCGGGCAGCTCGATGATCTCCATGCGGTCGCGCAGCGGCGCCGGGATGGGCTCGAGCTGGTTCGCCGTGGCGATGAACATCACCTTGGACAAGTCGTAGGGCACGTCGAGGTAGTGGTCGGAGAAGGAGTTGTTCTGCTCCGGATCCAGCACCTCGAGCAGCGCCGCCGCGGGATCGCCGCGGAAGTCGGATCCCAGCTTGTCGATCTCGTCGAGCATCATCACCGGGTTGATGGTGCCGGCTTTCTTCATCGACTGGATGATCCGGCCCGGCAGCGCGCCCACGTAGGTACGGCGGTGGCCGCGGATCTCGGCCTCGTCGCGCACGCCGCCGAGCGAGAGCCGCACGAACTTGCGGCCCACCGCGCGGGCGATGGACTGGCCGAGCGAGGTCTTGCCCACGCCCGGCGGGCCCACCAGGCAGAGGATCGGGCCGCGCATGTCGTTCTTCAGCTTGCGGACGGCCAGATACTCGAGGATCCGCTTCTTGACCTTCTCGATGTCGTAGTGGTCGGCGTCGAGGACCTGGCGCGCGTTCTCGATGTCGAGGTTGTCCTCGGTGGCCGTCTGCCAGGGCAGGTCGGCGAGCCACTCGAGGTAGGTCCTCGCCACCGTGTACTCGGAGCTCGCGGTCGGGATCGAGCGGAGCCGGTTGAGCTCCTTGGTGGCGACCTTCTCCACGTCGGGCGGCAGGCCCGCCTTGTGCAGGCGCTCCTGCAGCTCGTCGAGGTCCTCTTCCTCGTCCTCGCCCAGCTCGCCGAGCTCCTCCTTGATCGCCTTGAGCTGCTGGCGGAGGTAGTACTCGCGCTGGGTCTTGGACATCTCGCCCTTGACCTGGCTGTCGATCTTGCTCGAGAGCTTGAGAATCTCGCGCTTGCGGTTGAGCAGCTCGAGCACGAGCTTCATGCGGTCGCGCAGCTCGATGGTCTCGAGTACGCGCTGCTTCTCCTCGAGCGAGACGTCGATGTTCGCCGCGATGAGGTCGGCCAGGTGGCCGGGGTGGGTGATGGACTCCACCAGCTCCGTGGCCGCGGCCGGCAGCTCCGGCATCTGTTCTATCACCTCGCGGGCGAGCTTTTTGAGGTTGATCGCCAGGGCCTCGATCTCGACGTCGTCGGTGGGCCGCTCCTCGGTGACGATCTCGACCCGCGCCTTCAGGTAGGGCGTGTCCTGGACGATCTCGACCACGCGGAAGCGGGTGATGCCCTGCACCACGAGGGAGTAGTTGTCCTCTCCCATCTTGAGGAGCTTCACGATGCGGGCAACCGTCCCCACCTCGTGCAGCCCCTCCGCATCGGGATCCTCGTCCTCGGCGCGCCTCTGGGTGACGACGCCGATGAGCTGCTCGTCGCGCACGGCGTCCTTGATGAGCGCGATCGTCTTCTGGCGCCCCACGGCGAGGGGAAGGACCCCGCCCGGGAAGAAGACGGAGTTGCGGAGCGGCAGGATGGGAAGGACCTGCGGGATCTCCGCTGCCTTGTGCGCCCCCTCCGGGGCCGGGCTCTTCTTCACTTCGTCGGACATTCTCGTTCGTGCCTCACTCTTCGGGCCTTCTCCGAAAACCACGAAGCGGTCGCCATTCTTTCCAGCCCTTGCTGTCGGAGGTCGAAGACGGCCGGCTCCTTGGCGGCTCCCGAATCGTGCCCTAACATGACCATGAATCGAGGCTTGGCAACCATCTTGGGGGATGCGCCCATGGTCGCATCCTCCGCCCCCGCACGGAAAATTTCGCCCGCGATACGCGTTGACGGATCCATAATGGGCGAAACGCCGAAAGTGTGCCGCCGCGCGGGTTGGGCGCGGTCCTACTGCCTTTTCGAGGCGCGGAGACGACGATGATGAGGGTCGAGGCTGCGAACGAGTATCGCCCCGCAATCCCCTTCCCCATCCCCGCCAACGTGGTCGAGATGGTGAAGGAGCAGGTCGCCACGCGGCCCGAGGCCACGGCGACCCAGTACAAGGCGGGCGGCCAATGGCGCTCCCACACCTGGAAGGAGCTCTGGGAGGAGATCCGCGCGGTGGGAGCGGCTCTATTGGCCGAGGGGGTCGAGGTGGGGGACCGCGTCGCCATCCTGAGCGCCACCCGCGTCGAACACGCCATCGCCGACCTCGGCATCCTCGCCGCTCGCGGGAGCACCGTACCCCTGTACCAGTCGCATACCCCGGACGAAGTGCGGTTCACGTTGGAGGATTCCGGTAGCGTCGTCGTCTTCGCGGAGAACGAGGACCAGCTCGCGAAGCTGCGCCAGGTGCGGGCGCGGCTGCCCAAGGTGCGGCGCGTCGTGCTCTTCGATGGGGCGCCGGGCGCCGAGGACGGCGACTGGGTGGTCGCCTTCGCCGAGTTCACGCGGCGCGGCCGGGAGGCCCTGGACCGGGATGCCTCCGCGCTGGAGGAGCGGATCGCGGGGATCGAGGCGGAGGACACCGCCTGCATCCTCTACACCTCCGGTACCACGGGGGTTCCGAAGGGGGTCGTGCTCACCCACCGCAACTGGTGCTACGAGGCCGCGTCCGTGGCCCGGGTGGGCCTGTTCGAGGAGGGCGAGTCCATCCTCCTCTTCCTCTCCCTCGCCCACTCCTTCGCGAAGGTCTGCGTCGCCGCCTGGCTGCATCTGGGCGCGGTGATGGCCTTCGCCGAGTCGCCGGAGAAGGTGGTCGACAACTGTGCCGAGATCCGGCCCAACATCCTGCCGGCGGCCCCGCGCGTCTTCGAAAAGGTCTACACCGCCGTGGTCGGCAACGGCACCTCCGCGCCGGGTCTGAAGGGCGTGCTCTTCCGGTGGGCGATGGGCCTGTTCGAGCAGTACGTGAAGGCGCGCCAGGAAGGCCGGCCCTTCGGCGGTCTGCAGTGGACGCTGGCCAAGAAGCTGGTCTTCGCCAAGGTGGCGCGGGTGCTCAAGGAGGAGCGCCTGGGCGGTCGGCTGCGGCTCTTCGTCTCCGGCAGCGCCCCGCTCGCGCCGGCCATCGCCTACTTCTTCGAACTCTTGGGCCTGACCATCCTCGAAGGCTACGGCCTGACCGAGACCTCGGCGGCGACCTGCGTCAATCCGCCGACCCGCAACAAGATCGGCACCGTCGGCCCGCCGGTGCCCGGCACGGAGCTGCGCATCGCGGACGACGGCGAGGTGCTCGTGCGCGGCGGCGGCGTGATGAAGGGCTACTACAACCGCCCCGATGAGACCGCCGCCGTGCTCAGCCCCGACGGCTGGCTCGCCACCGGCGACATCGGCGAGATCGACGAGGACGGCTACCTGCGGATCACCGACCGCAAGAAGGACATCATCGTCACCGCGGGCGGAAAGAACGTCGCGCCCCAGAAGATCGAGAGCCTGCTCAAGACCAACCCGCTCATCAGCCAGGTGGTCGTCTACGGGGACAAGCGCAAGTACCTGACCGCACTCATCACGGTGGAGGCTGCCAACGGGCGCAAGTTCCTCGAGCAGCGGGGCATCCAGGTTTCGAGCTACGAGGAGATGACGCGGCACCCCGCCATCCGCGAGGCCATCCAGCGGACCGTGGACAAGGTCAACGCCGATCTCCCGCGCTTCGAGACCATCAAGAAGTTCGCCATCCCGCCGAGCGATTTCTCCTTGGAGCAGGGCGAGATCACGCCCACGCTGAAGGTCAAGCGCAAGCTCGCCGCCGAGAAGTACAAGGACCTTCTCGACGCCATGTACGACGAAAAGTTCGACTGACCGCGGGGGCCGGCCCCTCGGCGGGGCGAGAGCCACGCCGCGATCAGCGGTGGTCGGAGGGGTGGACGCCGCCGCCGGGAAAGCTGCGCGGCGGCCGGTCGTGCGGCGGGATCGCGGCCCGCGGCGTGGGGGCGCGCAGGCGCTCGACGACCCGCCGGGCCATCTCGCGGTCGCGGGCCAGCTCCTCGCGGGTGAGCGCGAGGGTACGCGCGGGTTCCTTGCGGAGCCGGAGCGCCGCGAAGGTCGCGAGCACCCCGGCGATCGCCAGGTCCAGCAGGCCCACGGCGAAGAAGGCCCAGCCGACGCCGATCCAGCCGGACAGACCCACCGCCAAGGCCACAGAGAGCATGATGAGCGCCGTGAAGGCGAAGGGAAGGGCGGCGACGCCTGCCGAGGCGTCGATCGCCACCCTCTTCCCTTCCTCGCGCGCCTCGACGCGGGCGAGCACGGCGTGGTCGCGAAGCAGCGCGCCGAGCGCCCGCGCGAGACGACCGAGATCGCGGAAAACGCTTCCGTTCGATGCATCGTCTCCCGCCCATCCGTTCGCGCGACGGCGGTTGGCTGCATCGTGGCGCGGATCGACCATGTCGGCCTCCTCCGGTGGAAGTTCGGACCCGAGTTCGAAAATCGCAACCGTTCTTGACGGTGGCCGAGACGCGCGCGTACCATCCGCGGCACGATCGTGCCCTCGCTCCCCGAAGGCATGTCCAGAGGAGTGTAAGGAATGTTTGCGATGGATCGACGTGCGCTTGGATTGATGGCCGCACTCGTGCTCGCGCTCGGTGGCGGCGCGCTCGGCATGGGCTGTGGCGACGACGACAACGACCCCACGCCGGGCGACGGCGGAACCGGCGGCACGGGCGGCACCGGCGGCACCGGTGGCACGGGCGGAGACACCCCGTGCGGCCTCGACGGGTGGTGTGCCGAGGGTGAGCAGTGCGTGCCGGTCAATGGCCAGATGAAGTGCCAGTGCGACCCGGACAACGATCAGTGCGAGGAAGGCTTCGTCTGCTCGGCTGACACGCGCCGCTGCACCCAGGTTCCGCCGCCGGCGGCGGAGCTCTTTGCCTGCACCAAGCCCAATGCGCGGGAAGGCGATCTGGTGTGCGTCCAGTTCACCTCGGGCGCCTTCTGGATGCGGCCCTGCGCGACCGGCGCGGACTGCAAGGTTGCGGGCACGTTCTGCCCGGCGGAGTTCGGCCCGGACTTCATCGGCGTTTGCTTCCCGAACACCTGCGGCGAGGCCGATCCCAACGCGACGGGCGCCAATGCGCTGCCGCGGAACGGCAAGGAGTTCAGCTCCTGTGATCCGTGGGGCCGCAACGGAGCCAGCACCCTGGGGCAGTGCATCGCCCCGCCTGCGCTGGATCGCGGGGGCGATTGCCAGCCCATCGGTGAGTCCACGACCATCTGCCAGACCCGTCCGAAGGCCGGGGTCACCGCGGCGAACTCGTGCAAGCCCGGTTGGGAGTGCATCGATCGGATTTGGACCTCCTTCCGCGGCGGGTCGTGCACGAAGGATGAGGACTGCGGCAACGAGAACTTCGTCTGCCACTACGGCTCCTGCCAGGTGAAGTCCTGCACCACCGACTCCGATTGCGGTGCGGACGCCTACTGCAGCACCGACGGCCTGTGCTGGCCGAACGGCGAGTGCCGCGAGGTCTGCAACGCCGGCACCAAGGGCGCGGCCCAGGGGCCGTACGCGGGCTGCGAGGACGAAGGGGCGGTCTGCAAGAAGGCCCAGGGCGTGACCGTTCCGGATTCGAACGCGGTCGTGCTCGGCGTCTGCTCCGAGCCGGCGTGCACGGATGACAACGACTGCGGCGGCCACTTCGTCTGCGTGGACGGCCTCTGCGTCGAGCCCTGCGCTAACGACGACGACTGCGTCGGCGACGACATTTGCTTCGACGGGCGTTGCCTCCCGCCGATGTGCGCGGACGACGAGGACTGCGGCGAGAATGAGGTCTGCGAGGACCGCCGCTGCGTCGAGGCTCCGCCGGAGTGCACGGAGGACGAGGACTGCGAGGGTGCGCAGGTCTGCCAGGACGGCACCTGCGTCGAGCCCGAGCCGGAGTGCACGAACGACGACGACTGCGAGGGCGAGCGGATCTGCGAGGGCAACGCCTGCGTGGACCCGGAGTGCACCGAGGACGACCCCTGCGGTGACGACCTGGTCTGCGAGAACGGGCGCTGCGTCCCCGACGAGGCCTGATCCTCGCTAGCCGATTGCTTCTTCCGCCCCGGTGGGTCCGCCCACCGGGGTTCTTTTTGTCGGCGGCCTCCCCAGGAGGGAAGCTGCGAACCGCTCTGCAACGCCGACACCGACACCAGCATCGCGGGGCCGTACGCACACTGCGGCGCCGGGAGAGCTGCGTTCGCAGTCCGTGGGCGCAGACGCCGCCGAACGCCCCCGTCGTCGTCGGCATGTGCATCCAGCCCCGAGGCGTGAGGGACTCACACTTCGATGAGGCCCTTGCGCAGACCTTCGGTGATCGCCTCCACGCGGTTGGTCACCTCGAGCTTCTCGTAGATGTGCTCGAGGTGCGTGCGCACGGTGGCGCGGGAGAGGCCGAGGACGCCGGCGACCTCGCGGTTGGTCAGGCCCTTGGCGATGAGCTGGAGGATCTCCTTCTCGCGGGGCGTGAGGGCGGGAGGCGTGGGCTCGGCCGGCGCATGGAAGTGGGCGAGGAGCCGGCGGGCGAGGCTGGGCTGGATCACGGAGCCGCCGCGGGCGACCTCCTCGATCGCCTCGACGATCTTCGCACCGGGCGCGCCCTTCAAGAGGTAACCGGCGGCACCGGCCCGCACGGCCTCGATCACCCGCTCCTCCTCGTCGAAGACGGTGAAGACCAGCACCTCGATGTCCCGAGCCCGCGCCTTGATCGCCCGCGTGAGCTCGATGCCGTCGATGCCGGGCAGGCCGAGGTCGGAGAGCACCACCCGGGGTGCGGCGTCGAAGACGCTCTGCAGTGCCTCCTCGGCCGAGCGGGCCTGTCCGCAGACCTCGATGCCCGGCGCGGCGGAGAGAATGCGGACCAAGGAATCGAGGATCTGGGGCTGATCTTCCACGACGAAGACGCGAAGGGTCTGGCTCATGCGGCGTGCTCCTGTCTGGAGGGAAGGGAGAAGCGGATCTCGGTCCCGCGGCCGGGCGCGCTCTCGAGCGCGAGGTGGGCGCCGAGCCGCTCGGCCCGCTCGCGGAAGCTGCGCAGGCCGTAGCTGCCCGGTCGATCGCTTCGGGGCGCGAAGCCCACGCCGTCGTCGCGCACCCGCAGCGACGCGCCGCCCGTGGACAGGGAGAGCTCCACCTCCACGCGCCGGGCGCGTGCGTGGCGCGCGACGTTGGTGAGGGCCTCCTGCAGTACGCGAAAGACGGAAAGCTGGGCCTCGCTTGAGAGGTGCCCGGTCTCGCCGTCCACGCGCAGCTCGAGTTCGAGGCCGGTGCGCTCGCGGAAGCGCTCGCAGTGCTCGCGAACCGCCGCCGCGAGGTCGAACTCCGCGCGGAGCAGACGCAGGCTGCGGCGCAGCTCGTCGAGCGCATCGGTCGCGCTCTGGGCGAGCCGTCGGCTCTCCTCCGCAGCGGGGCCTTCGGGGCAGAGGCTTTCGAGGAGCTGCGCCTGGTAGACGAGCGCCGCGAGGTCGCCGCCCAGGCCGTCGTGCATCTCGCGCGAGAGCCGTGCGCGTTCCTCCGCGCCTCCCAGCTCCTTCGCCAGCCGATCCCGCTCGGCCTGGAGGCTGCGTTCGCGCCGGTCGAGGGCGACGAGGAGAGAAGTGAGGGCGAGGTGGAGCCCGCCGTACAGGACGAGGACGGTCAGATCGTAGAAGTGGTGGCCGGGCGTGAGGCGGTCGAGCCACGCGATCGCCGCCAGGGCGCCGACCCCGGGGAGGGCGAGGATCGGCCGCGGGAAGAGGAGCACGCCGACGCCGGTGAGCAGGAGCTGGATGGGGAGAAGGGGAGAGCGCAGCCCACCCGTTCCGATGGCCCAGACGGCGAAGACGCCGCCGTCGATGCAAAGGGAAAGGAGGGTGATGCGGGCCCGGCCGACCGGGCCGAGCCGCGACAGCGCCGTGGCGTGGATCGCGCCGACGATCGCTCCCACCGCGAGAGCGGAGGGGAGGAGGGGACCGCCGAGGCCGAGCGCGCCGCGGGCCGCGGGGCTCGCCCAGAGCAGCAGGCCGACGAGGAGGAAGGGGACGCGCAGGACGGCGAGCGCGCGGGCCCGCGCCGCGAACCTCCGACCGTCATCCATGGAAGCATGGTAGCAAACGGTCGGTGAAAACCCGAAACCCCGGGCCGACGCACGGCGCACCGCCTCGTCCGTTGTGGTAGAGAAGGCGCGATGGACGAAACGTTGATCGTCGTCGGCGCCGGGGGGTTGGGCTGCGCCGTCCTCCCGTCGCTGGCGCGGCTCGGCCGACCGATTCGCGTCTACGACGACGACCGCGTCAGCCTGGGCAACCTGCAGCGCCAGATCCTCTTCGCCACCGCCGACGTCGGCCGGCCGAAGGCGGAGGTGGCGGCGGAGCGCGTCCTGGCGCTCGTCCCCGGAGCGCGCATCGAGGCGCGGGTCGAGCGCCTCGGCGTGGCCAATCTCCCCGCGGTCCTCGCGGAGGCCGCGCTCGTGGTGGACGGGAGCGACAACTTCCCCACGCGCTTTCTCGTCAACGACGCCTGCGTGCTCGCCGGCGTCCCCCTGGTGCACGGGGGCATCCTCCGC
>Ga0079224_100014728_pt1 | contig 10931 bp, 7 predicted proteins | sample Stecom2015_FD_80414 | JGI IMG/M metagenome (GOLD analysis project Ga0079224, IMG submission 80414) | Agricultural soil microbial communities from Utah to study Nitrogen management - Steer compost 2015 | ecosystem: Environmental > Terrestrial > Soil > Agricultural land | place: USA: Utah...
CATGTCGCATCGGAAGTGGGTGCGGGGCGAGTGCCCTTAATCCCACCAGCGGGACAGGAGTAATCCTGTAACGCTGCCCAGCGGGGGAGCCGAGGCCCGTAAGGGCGCAGGCGTACAGCTCAACCCGTAAAGGCCCGGTCGAAACGACCGGCTAAAGCACCCGGCTGCAAGGGTCAGGGTGCAACAGGGCAAGGCTCACGATGGCGGCGAGGCCAATCCGCCGAGAACAGCATGGCTGAGGGAAAGGTCAAGACTGAGTACCCGGGAGTACAGTGCCTGCCTGGCCGAAGGGCTTAGGCCATGCGGGGAGCGACCGTCTACGTGAGATCGACCGATGCGACTAACGCGGCAAGGGCCGAACGGCGCCTGCATGGGCGTGCGAGGTCCGAGAGCATCTGCCAGTAGGTCCGTGAAAAGCGGCATCAGCGGGGCAGGGCAGTCCCGATGATGTGTCCGGCGGGCTGGTCACCCGCGAAGCAAAGGACAGCTATTCAAAGCAGCGATCCATCGCAGCGATGGGGGCGCGTCGTTGGCGTCTGGCTGTGTCGGTCATGATCGCGTGGCTCGTAGAATCGGAGCCAGAGACGGCGCATGTCCGCAGTTGGATTGAATCGGCGCTGGATGAAGTCCCCTCGCGGGCGCTCTCAAGGCTGCTTGCAGAATGGAAAGACGGAGACGCTCGCCCCGAAGAGACTCAGGCCCGGGAATGGATCCATCGGGTACTACTGCTTCGTTTGACTGACGAGGCGCTTGCGCAACGCGATTCGCTTTTGGCCAGAGATCTACTTGACAGTGCGCCCTCCTGGCTTCGGGCCAGCAAAGCAGGTGAGGAATTGACCCTGCTAGCGGCCTCCGTGCAGAAGGAAGCAAATATCAGCGGTCGCGCGGTGGGATTTGTACTTGGAGGACGGAGCGAAGAGCAACGTCGACGCTCTGTGCGATTTGTGAGTGGTGTGATGCGCGGTCTTGGCCTTGGTCAAGCAAGTGCAGAGCGAAAGATCAGGACTGTCACCACGGAAGACCGGGGTTCGATCTCGTCGGCCTTAGGGACTCTGACCGGCCTGGGAGCGACCATCCTCGTGGCGGGTGTGGACGCCGCTTCAGCACGCACGGCGCTTGCTTTTGGCGAAAGGCAAAAGGTCCCTGTGGTTGTTCTGGCTGATCCAGAAGTCACTCAATCTTTGAAGTACGGATTTGTGTTCGGCGTGAGTCAAGATCAGCAAATACTCGCTGCGCGAAGAGGGTTTTCCCAGGTGCAAGAGTGGGCATTTGTTGGAACGGAACAATTTCCGTGTCCGAATGAAGCCCCGTCATCATCCAAAGCAGATTCATCACCGGATCAATGGCGTGAGCAAGGGGTGGGGGCGATTTTGGTTCTAGGCGATCCTCGTTGTGCCCGCGCGACTGAGAAGGAGCTCGCTCGACTTCGGTGGGCACCGGCTCTTCTTCTGGGCTTGGAGGCGGCACACGGTCGCTACGAAACACCTCAGCAGAGTTTGCAAGTAGGCAGGTTTCCAATTCAGCAGTCTACATTTGAGGGCGAACGCGCTTCGGAACAAGAGAAAAGAATCGCTGAGGGTGCAATCGCTCCGCCCCTCATGCAAGAGGGAGACTGGTTCTTTACGATGGGCCTCGACTTGGCGCGCCTGATTGAGGCAGCACTTCTGACGATGCCGGACACGGAGGTCACACGTGCTGATCAGGTCAAGGTGCGTCACGAACAGGCTCGGTCGGCATTAGTCCTGGCGCGCGCTGACTTGATCACTTCCAACTCGCGGGGGTTTTCCAAGGAACAGGGGATCGAACGCGAGTTTTCGGTGAGCCCTTCCTCCGAGCTCAAGTCTGGCCAAGGTGCGCCATGAGTCAGGTCACCTTGGAGATTAAGAACCCTGAGGAATCGGACACGATCAGCTTCGCTGAGAAGCTCGCCACCAACCTTCGACCAGGTGATCTCGTCGTTCTTTCCGGGGAACTGGGGGCAGGAAAGACCTTTTTGACCCGAGCCTTGGCGCACTCAATGGGTTTAGAAAGGGATGAACGGGTGACAAGTCCGACCTACACGCTCGTTCATGAACTCGACACTAATCCACTGATTGTTCATGCGGATCTCTACAGGCTTACCGATCCGGATGAAGTGTACGAACTCGGGCTTGAGCACCAGCGAGATGAAGGCAAGCTACTCATTGTCGAATGGGGGCGCCCCTTCGTCGAGGAATTGGGAGGGCAGGCGATCTTCGTTGATCTTCGGGTCGACCCCAGAAGTATCTGCGTTTCGGGAGAATGCCCCAGAGCCCAAGAGCTTGTGTCGGAACTTCTCGCGCGCCATCAGGTAAAGATTGCATGAAGGTGGTTGTCAGAGCTCAGCTCGCACAGCTTGCCTACCTGATTCTTCCTTCGCTCGTCTTCTTGTGCTGTGATCTTCTTTGGCGTGGACGAAGACTGCGTCGCTTTGAAGATGTAGATCTTGCCCACTATGGGCTCTCCTTCGTGGGAAGTCTCCTTTTTTGGGTGGGGCTCACCCTGCCTCTGTTGTTTCTTCGTGGTTGGTGGAGGCGGTTTTTTGAAGCTCTCTTCATTCTTTCTTTTACTTTCGCACTGAGTACGCAGGCCTACTTCTTTCAACAGTATCACGCCTACATCAATCGAGATGTGGCGCGGTACGCGACCAACTTTTTTGAGAGCATCGTTCACCAAATTTGGGCTGATGGCGCGAATGTGGTGTCCTTCCAATTGCCCTCACTGGCTCTTGCGCTTGTGTTCTTGTGGGGACGACCGCCTGCGTTCTCCCTGAGTTCGGGGCGACAACGTCTGAGTGCGCTTGTCGGAATTGCTAGTGTGGCCACTGGCTTCTGCTTGCCCGTCCAGCACCAAAGGAAGCAAGCGAGCCTACCGGACATGCTCTATCTGGATGCCGCGCAGGTCTTAGCTTCGAACCTGCTCGGGCTCAGTCCCGATAGTGGCAAGTTGCGCCCGCGTGCCAGAGATTCTGCCCCCCTTCCTTACCTGGGGGTGCAGGCGAAGACGCGCAACGTCGTTTTGGTGATTTTGGAAAGTGTTCGAGCTGACGTGGTGTGCACTGCTTTTGATGGCTCGTGTCGGCGAACGCCATTTTCGAATGAACTGTTCCCAGAACGCGTTCCTCTTTTGAACACCCGCGCCCTTTCTTCGTCGACGGCAATCTCCATGGCGGTGCTTTGGTCTGGTCTTGCCCCTACACAAAGCCGTGAGCGTCTTCACAATGCTCCTTTGCTTTTCGACTACGCCAGAAGCGCCGGTTATCAGACGGCCTACTTCACTAGCCAAAGTATTCTTTTTGGAAACATGCGTCTTTGGCTCCAGAATTTGGGAGCGGATCACATGATGACGGGAACGGACGTGGACCCGGAATGCGACATTGACTTGGGGGTCGATGAAGAATTGTTTGCGGCGCGCGCGATTGAAGAAGTGGTCAAGCTCAAGGAGCCCTTTTTCGCGACAATCCAACTATCCAACGGCCACTATCCCTACCTAGTTCGGGAAACAGAGCCACAACCCTTTCAACCCTCCACAACAAGTAAGGCTCCCGAGCACAACGCCGAATTCTTCAACCATTACCAAAACGCTGTGCATCAACAGGACAGGCACTTGGCTCGGGTGTTGAGATCCATTGCCCAGTCGCCAGCGGGCAAGAACACGGTCATCGTCTATACGAGTGATCATGGTGAGGCCTTTCGAGAACATGATCAGATGGGTCACACATTCAGCATCTTGGACGAAGAGGTGCTCGTGCCTACGTGGATTGACGCTCCAGAGGGCACGCTGACGACGACGGAGCGTCGCCATTTGGAGCAAAAGCGCACCGCGTTTACGTTTCATCCCGACCTCAGCGCGACCATTCTCGATCTTATGGGGGTCTGGGATCGACCCGAGATCAAGGAACACCAGAAACTGATTGTTGGTACCAGCCTCCTGAGTCCGGAGGTGAATACTCGGGCTCTACCAATGACCAATTGCTCTCCTTTGTGGAGTTGTGCCTTTGAAAACTGGGGCATCATGCAAGAAAACATGAAGTTGGAGGCCCGCGCGTGGGACTCGGAGTATCATTGTTGGGACCTCCGCTCGGATCCCAACGAAAGGGTCAACCTGGGCGAAGCCGCTTGTCCGGAACTTCGGGCGGCGGCAGAGCGGGAGTTTCTGCGACTTCCAGGAAAGAAACCGGGGGAGTAGCGTTCAGCTGAGTTCGAGCATCCGCTCGATGGGAAGGCGCGCCCTGATGCGATCGTCCTCATTCATGACGAGCTCCGGTGAAAGGTCTCTGAGCGCAAGGTAGACCTTTTCTGGAGTGTTGAGTCTCATGAACGGACATTCGTTGCAGTTGCAGCTTTCGTTTTCAGGAGGTGCGGCGATCAGGAGCTTGTCGGGAGCCACTTTCTGCATTTGGTGAAGAATGCCGCTTTCGGTCGCAACAATGTACGCGCTAGCGGTGTCGCTTTGTACGAAACGTAGAAGTGCGGCCGTAGAGCCGATGAATTCGGCTTCGTCGAGAATGTGGGATTCGCACTCTGGATGAGCGATGATTTTTGCAGTCGGATTCTCACGCTTGAGGCCGAGCAGGCGTTTGAGACTGAAGGTCTCATGGACGATGCAGCTCCCAGGCCAAAGGATCATTTCCCGGCCCGTTTCCTTCATCACGTACTTTCCTAAGTTCTTGTCGGGAGCAAAAAGGATCTGTTGGTCTTTGGGGACGGAGTTCACCATCTTGACGGCGTTGGATGAGGTACAGATCAAGTCGGACTCTGCCTTCACGGCAGCAGAACAATTGATGTAACTGATCACATAGGCGCCTGGGTGCCGGGCCTTGAAGCTCCGAAATCGGTCGACGGGGCATCCATCGGAAAGCGAACAGCCTGCTGCCATGTCTGGGACCAGCACAGTGCGTTCGGGGTTCAGGATCTTGGCCGTTTCAGCCATGAAATGAACGCCAGCGAAGAGAATCACCTCCGCGTCTGTCTTTTTTGCCTCTTGTGCAAGTTGTAAAGAATCTCCGATAAAATCAGCGCAGTCTTGGATTTCACTCTCTTGATAGTAGTGGGCCAGGATGACGGCGTTGCGCTCCTTCTTGAGGCGTTGAATTTCCCGGTCGATATCCAGCTGCGCGAGGTCTTCCGTTTTGGAGAGATGCAAGTTCATTTCTTCTTTCCAGGATCTGCTCGTTGTGTCTCTTCCGGTCAAGCTGAGTCAGAGGGTGACAGGAGCGACTGGTCGGTCGGCCGCGTGCCTTCCGGAATGGAGCAATTTGCCGCGTAAGCTCCTACTCAGACCTAGACAGATGACCAAGAGTTCGGGTCTGAGGAAACAATTGAGAAATAAAACACCCCCTAAATGACACATCTGGGGATGTGGGAAAAGGTAGTTTTTCTAGTCATTCCGATAGTTTGGCAGAGAAGTGATGCTTTGTCGTTCGACAGAAAGCGTCGAAAAGGTTTCGACACGATCCAGCAACATTTGGCCGACTAATCAGTACCTGTGCGCTTTCGGACGTGACGGTCAACGCCGGTCCGGGCGCGGGATGCCCCCGAAAAGACCCGAATTGGAGTTAGCAAAGATGAAAATGAATCACACTGTATGTTCTTCGGCGTTTGTTGCCGGACTCTTGGTTTCAAACAGCGCGCTTGCCCAGGACGTGTCAGTTGGCGCCGACGCCTCAGCTGCAGCCACGACCGAAACAGCCCAGGCCGAGACCGCCGCAGAGACTGAAGAGGACGCCGCCGCCGTTGAGGAAGCTGCCGCTGTGGATGAAGAGGCTGCAGCAGAAGTGGAGGAAGCTGAGGCAGAAGCCGAAGAAGCTGCTGCTGAAGACGAAGAGGCTGCCGCCGAGGATGAGGAAGCTGCAGCAGAAGTAGAAGAAGCCGTCGCCGAAGAAGTCGTCGAGGAAGAGGAAGAAGAGGGGGGCGCGAGCATCATGGTCTTTGCAGATGGCTATGCCGCATTCCAGACCGCCAAGTCGGGCGTTGGAGCAGGCGGCGGAGTCTATTCCAGCAGTAGCCCCAGCGGTACTGCGCAGAGCGGTTTCGGTCTCAACTTCCTGGGTCTCGATCTCGGCTATGATGGCGGCGAGTGGGGCCTCACCGGAAGCATCCGTGCAGGAACGGGTGTGTACCAATACGGCGTCGGTATCCTTGGTGGTAGTGTTGATGGCGTCACAGGCATCGGCATCACCAACGCCTTCGCAACATGGAGACCCGTTGAGGGCCTAGCGATCGATCTCGGGGTCTTCGGCACCATCTACGGTGCTGAGGTGGCGGAAAGCTGGATGAACCTCAACTACACCCGTGGTGAGTTGTACTTCAACTACCAACCCTTCTGGCACACGGGCCTTCGAGCTGAGTATGCGACGGGAGACTTTGTGTTCCGTGCCCTGGTGGTCAATGACGCGAACACCGCGACCTTGGAGCAGGGTGCTATCAACGGTGGTCTGCAAGCAGGTTACGACAACGGGACATTTGGTTTGATCGTCGGCGGCTTGCAGTCGTTCGCGCCAGACACTTCGGCCGCCAACACCGACTTCTTGGACACCTTCTTCGACGTGGTCCTGACGGTCAACGCTGGAGACCTGAGCGTCGTTGGCAACTTTGATCTGGACGTCGGCTATGCCACGAGCGAGTTTTGGGGCGCTAGCCTTGCAGCAGGTTATGCCTTCACCGATAGCTTTGGAGTCGCGCTACGTGGCGAATATCTGTCGAACAACGATGGACTCCTCGATGGTGGATCCGACAGTCTCATCACGGGGACCTTGACCATCGATACGAAGCCCGCTGGAAGCGAAAACTTTGTGGTGCGTTGGGACAACCGAGTTGAGGCGGCAGCTGAAGACGCGTTCTCGAACTTGGCCGGCGATCCGAACGACACCGCTGTCTGGTTTTCCAGCACCATCGGCGTTGCGGCGTTCGCAGACTTGCTCTGAACGAATAACGGAAAGAACGAAGGGTGATACTCGCGGGCGGGTGTCACCCTTCTTTCGTTTTTATTCCGAGAAATCGTCACAATCGATTTCATCGAAGCCTCGGTATCCAGATTTCCGCTCTCAAAGCACGAGAGCTCGCTTCAAACTGCCCAGCTGGAACAAAGCTTCTCGACAGACCCGTAAGGCGATCCTAACCTAGGGTGCGAATGTTTTTCACGCTCCGGAAGGTCTTGGTGACCCTTTTTACCGTAGTAACGATGCTGTGCTTCGTGAGCGTGAGCGTGTCTGCTCCGGCGTCTTCATACAGTCGTTCCGCGGCCGTGGAGACCATGGTCCCTACCTTGGGTGTCCATGGGGAATCGTCGGTCAATTCGGATAGCTTCGAGAAGTCTGACGAGTCATCACAGAGTCGAGGGGTGATCACGAACACCGCGAGCACCAGCAACTCGGAGCTTGAGGAATTGTCACCTATTGGGTGCATGGTTCATCGCGCGGACCCGACGGATCCACGCTGCGACCAGGCGGCAAGCAACGGCATGGAGTCCACCATGCTCAGGGGCAATAGCGGGTATCTTGCGTCGATATTTCGACCTCCTGATGTGACGAGCTGTTAGCTCTCGTTGCTCAACCTCCTGTCGTCGCCATTTTTGGCTGCGCGACTCTTCCTGAGAAATTCTCTCCATCGCTGGAAACGACCGGCGAGCCCTCCGTTTTGTTGTGTACCCTATGAATCAGAATCCTCTATTTACGCTCAGCAACCTCCGAAAGGATATTCCTGCTGGTATCGTTGTTTTTCTCGTCGCTCTGCCTCTCTGTCTTGGAATCGCCCTGGCCTCGGGCGCCCCGCTCGCGTCTGGACTCATAGCCGGAATCATCGGGGGGCTGGTGATCGGTACGCTCAGTCCCTCATCCACAAGCGTCAGTGGCCCCGCGGCCGGTTTAGCGGCAATTGTCGTCACTCAGGTGGAGCTCTTGGGCTCCTTCGAGAAGTTTCTTTTCGCAACGCTCATTGCCGGCGCCTTGCAACTGGTGATGGGTTACTACCGAGCCGGCTCGCTGAGCTCGTTTTTTCCAACCAGCGTTGTGAAGGGACTTCTCACTGCGATTGGCCTCTTGCTGATCTTCAAGCAGATCCCGCATCTTGTAGGCCACGACCCAGATCCCATTGGTGAGATGGCTTTCGAGCAGCCTGATCACGAAAATACGTTCACCGAACTCGGGGCCACCCTCGGTGACATGCAACCGGCCGCCATTGTGATCGGTCTTGTATCGCTGCTGATCCTTGTCGGTTGGAATCGCGTGTCGTTTCTCAAACGAGTAGGGATCCCCGTGCCTCTCGTGGTCGTCGTTTTTGGCGTGGGACTTCAGCTGCTTTTGACTTCGGGAGGCTCGATTTGGCACCTTCAGGCAGAACACTTGGTTCAAGTGCCCGTCATTTCAAACCCCGGTCAGATCGGTGAACTACTCGCCTTTCCTGACTTTTCCGCCTGGGGAGATTCACGAATTTATGTAGCAGCGGTGACGATTGCGGCTGTGGCCTCACTGGAAACTCTCCTCAACCTCGACGCTGTTGAAAAGCTTGACCCGATGCAACGAACTTCGCCTCCCAATCGCGAGCTCTTGGCTCAAGGTGCCGGCAATATGTTGTCCGGACTCATCGGTGGACTTCCACTAACAAGTGTCGTGGTGCGAAGTAGTGTGAACGTCTCAGCTGGGAACCTCACCAAATTGAGCGCGATTTTTCACGGACTGATGCTCACCGTCTGCGTGCTTTTGTTCCCTGAGGTGCTCAATCTCATCCCGCTGTCATGTTTGGCCGCCATCCTGATTGTCACTGGCTTTCACTTGGCAAGCCCAGCGGTCGTCAAACGAATGTACAATGAAGGCAAGTCCCAGTTCTTGCCCTTCGTTGCCACTGTGGCTGCCATTGTGTTCACGGATCTACTCAAGGGCGTTCTTCTTGGACTCGTCGTCAGCATTCTCTTCATCTTGCGCAGCAACCTACAACGTCCAGTCCGCAAGATCGTCGAAAAGCACGTTGTCGGTGACGTTCTACGCATTGAACTCAGCGAACAGGTGAGCTTCCTGAACAAGGCCGCACTCGAGCTCTCTTTGGATGAACTTGAGCCGGGAGCTCAGGTGATGATCGATGCACGCAACTCCGAATACATCGACCCGGACATCTTGCATCTTATCCAAGACTTTCGTGATCAGAAGGCCAAGGCAAGAGACATTCAGTTGAGTTTGATTGGCTTCAAGGAGCACTACCCACCGCTTGCCAATCGCGTGCTGTTTGAGGACTTTTCAACACGGGATCTCCAAGAAAGCTCGACCCCGGACGATGTTCTGGAAATTCTCAAAGCGGGCAACGAGCGATTTCTCAAAGGCGAACGCCTCCATCGCAATTGGACAAGGCAAGTGAGAGAGACCGCAAAAGGTCAGGCCCCCCTGGCTGTCGTTCTTGGCTGCATCGATAGTCGAAATTCAAGCGAACTCGTCTTTGACCTTGGGATCGGTGATATTTTCAGCGTCAGAATCGCAGGCAATATCGCCACCGAGAGAGTTCTTGGAAGTCTGGAGTACAGCTGCGCAGTGGCCGGGGCGAAGTTGATTGTCGTCATGGGCCACTCCAGCTGCGGCGCCGTCACCACGGCAGTGAAGACTCACGGTGATCCCGGTGCGGTCGAACGAAGCACGGGCTGTTCGCACATCGACGCACTGCTCGAAGAGATCCAGCCTTCTGTGTTGGCTGATGACGTCGTACCGAGCGATCCAGCAGACCTCGAGCGATATATCGACGATGTGGCATTGCGTCATGTCGAACGCACTTTGAACACCATCTCCAATAAGAGCGGCGCCCTGAGATCTCTCATTGAAGAGGGCAAAGTGGGGATTGTCGGAGCGTTTTACGACGTCAAGACAGGTAAAGTGAACTTCTACGACAGCGAGGTCACAGCGGCTGGTAACCGGTATTTGTCATCGCCTCCGATGGCCAAGGAAGCGGTCTAAGTAAGAAAATCCCACCATACCGTGCTCACTTGAGTGGGGAGCGTAGGTGTGGCGGGTGTCTTACGAGATATCCCCTACATGAAGAGGGCTCTTGAGATGTGATGAGGAAAACTTAGTAGGCGACTTGAAGCTGCACTCGACCCTCATCGACCGCATTCTCTGAGAAACTGTCGCTCCATTGGTGGAAGTAGTCGGCCTGCAGCTTCAGATCGTGGCCGGCCAAGTACCAACCAAAGGTCGCGCCGACATCTTGGGTGCCCTGTATAGCGGTTTCGTCTGCATCAAAGCCGGCAGGCGTCACGCCGCCGTAGCGGACACCAAAACCGATGGGAAGCTTCGGGATCAAGTAACCGACTTGAACCGAGGCACCCAAACCGTTGCGCGCTAAGTTCCCCTCTTCGTCATCCGGGGCAATCACAGTGTTGCGATGTCCTTCGCGATAGAAGAAGTCGGAGAAGATCGTCATTCCTGCCCACTTGAGCATGAGGTCCGCCGTCGCGTTGTGATAGTCGACGGTCCCATCGTCAGCGAAGAGACTGCCCTGATAGCCACGAGTGCGAGTTCCGTTCTTGAGGTAGGCGTAAGCGACGCCCAAGCTCAATCGAACCTTGTTCAGCCGTTCAAAGTCCACTTCCGAGTAGTCTTCGAAGTCACCAAATGGGAGCGCCTCAAGGCGCGAGAGAAGTTGGTAGCTCGCGATCTGACCGTCGACTTCCTCGGCCTCGTACACATCGCGTCCTTCGCCGATGCTCGCTCCGGCGTAGTAGCGAAAGAGATCAAGGCCTAAGAAGTCTTTGGAGTAGAGGTGCGCACCGATATCGCGGTCCAGGTTGAACTCGTTCTGTGCAATGTTTCGATCGACGAACTCTAGGTCTCCAGATGAGACCACACGCTGTCGACTATACAGGAGCTTGTACTGTCCGATGCGCAGGGACAGGTCGCGAAGGTAAGTGAAGTCGGTGTACCACGAGAGCAAGGG
>Ga0079224_100014729_pt1 | contig 10931 bp, 12 predicted proteins | sample Stecom2015_FD_80414 | JGI IMG/M metagenome (GOLD analysis project Ga0079224, IMG submission 80414) | Agricultural soil microbial communities from Utah to study Nitrogen management - Steer compost 2015 | ecosystem: Environmental > Terrestrial > Soil > Agricultural land | place: USA: Utah...
AGCCCGTAGGCCAGCGCGGCCGCGGTGGGCTCGTTGATGATGCGCAGCACCTCGAGCCCGGCGGTCTGGCCAGCCGCCTTGGTGGCGGTGCGCTGGGCGTCGTCGAAGTAGGCCGGCACGGTGGTGACGGCCTGGGTGACCGTGTCGCCGAGGTAGGCCTCGGCGTCGCGCTTCAGCTTCATCAGCGTGCGGGCGCTGATCTCCTGCGCGGTGTACTTCTTCCCGTCGATCTCGGTGGTCCAGCTGGTGCCCATGTGGCGCTTCACGGACCGGATCGTGCGGTCGGGGTTGGTGATGGCCTGGCGCTTGGCCACCTCGCCGACGAGCACCTCGCCGTTCTTCGAGAACGCCACCACCGAGGGGGTGGTGCGGGCCCCTTCGGCGTTGGGGATGACGACCGGGTCGCCCGCCTCGAGGACCGAGACGACGGAGTTGGTGGTGCCGAGATCGATGCCGACGGCCTTGGGCATGGGGGTGCCTCCGAGGGGTAGGGACGTGGGGGTGGACAGGCGAAGTTGTGTCTGCTCGAAGGATAGAAGTTGAGTCAGGTGTTGACAACTTCGCGGGCGGGGGCGGTCCGGCCCGGCCGACCGATCGCTCGGAGGCGGGCCGGGAGGCGCTCCGCGGCGAAGAGCGAGGCGAAGGCCACCCCGCACAGGGGGTAGGGGAACCCGATCGACATCAGGGCCAGGATCCCGAGGTGGAACGCCCACGCCGCCACCGCCCACACCGCCCGCAGCCGGCGGGCGACGAGCACGAGCGGGGCGCCGAGCTCGAGGGCGAGGGAGGCGGCGGCCATCGGCGGGAACAGCCAGCGGTGCTCGAGGAGCGCGACGCCGAGGGAGGAGTGCGACGCCCCCACGAGCTGCTTGCGGAGCGCGTCGTGGGCGATGTGGTGGCGCAGCACGTCGCCGCCCACCCAGCCCAGCCCCCCGTTGCGCAGCTTCGCCCACCCGGCCACCGCGTAGGTCCCCACGGTGAGGAGCGACAGCACCCGCACCGGCCAGCCGTGGTCGGGGCGCGCCGCCGGTGCGGGGCCGCCCCGGCGGCGGGCGTCGAGCGACCAGGCGTCGGCCGCCGGGCTGACCGCCAGCACGAGCAGGTGGAGGCACACGAGGTTGTCGGTGTGGAAGATCTGGCCCCACGAGCTGCGGTAGGTGGTGACGGCCAGGAAGGCCAGCGCGAAGACCGGCCCGGTGAGCCGCCACCGCCACCCCGCCACCGCGGCGACGCCCGAGGCGACGGCGAGCGCGAGCACGGCGAGCCCCACGGGGGCCGGGACCGGTCCGTCCAGCCAGGCCAGCGGCCCGATCGGGTCGAAGCGGGGGTCGTCGGTGCCGGCCACCTGGGCGAGGTGGGGCAGGCGCACGAGCAGGTAGGCCAGCGCGAAGCCGGCCACGAGCAGCCGCAGCACGGCGAGGCGCTCCGGCGGCGCCGGCGCCCGGAACCGGCGGTCGGCGGCAGCCAGGGCCCGGACCGGCGCGCTCATCGCTCGACCTCGCAGGTGGCCAGCACCCGCACCGACCGGGGTGCCACCTCGTCGCCGGTGACGTGGGCCACCGAGTCGTGCTCCTCCACCTGCAGGCGCACGGCCACGAGCTCGTCGCGCCCGGACCGGGCCACCCGCCCCGCCACCTGCTCGCACAGCCGCCGCTGCTCGACCGGGGTCCCCCGCGCCGCCCGACCGGCGGTGGCCACGGCCAGCATCGGCTCGTCGGTGCCGCCGATCAGCCCCGGGCTGAGCCGCTGCTCCTCCCCTGCGCCGTCCACGCCCACGACGGTGGCGACGGCGGACACCGCGCCCCGGTCGATCGAGAACATCGGGTAGGTCGACAGCGGGTAGCTGTCCGCCGGCGGGGGCCACAGCGGCGGGACGAGCACCGCGGCGATGGCGGCGAGCAGCACCCCGTAGGCCAGCGTCCGACCCCGCACCGGCCCGAGGGTAGGGGAGGCGACCGGTACCCTCGGCGCCATGGTCGCCCGGTCGGTGGTGCGGGGGGTGCTGGCCTGGGTGCTCGTGGCCGCGCTGCTGCGCGGCGTCGTGCTGCTCCCCGAGCAGTGCCCACCGGTCGCCCCGGAGGACCTGCGGGCCTCGGCCGCCGAGGCGATCGGCTGGTTCGAGCGGAACCAGCGACCGGACGGGCGGTGGCTCTACCGCTACGACGCCCGCGCGGGTCGGGACCTCGGTGGGTACAACCTGACCCGTCACGGCGGGGTGACGATGTCGCTCTACCAGGCCGCCGCCGCCGGCCACGACGCCGCCCTGGCGGTGGCCGACGCCGGTGCCGAGTGGGCCCTCGACCACCTCGTCGAGGTGCGCGGGGGCCTCGCCTTCGGCCCCGAGGGCGAGATCGTTCCGGTCGGCGCCACCGGGCTCCTCGTGGCCGGCCTGGCCGAGCGGCGGGCCCTCACCGGCGACCCGCGCCACGACGACGACCTGCGGGCCATGGGCCGCTTCCTCGCCGCCATGGTCCGCCCGGACGGCTCGGTGGTCGCCTACTGGCACCTCGATCGGGGCCGCCCGGCCAGCGACGACCCCTCCCCGTTCTTCACCGGCGAGGTGTACTGGGCGCTGGGCCTGCTCCACCTCGAGCTGCCCGGGGAGGGCTGGGACGAGGTGGCCGACCGGATCGGGCGCTACCTGGCCACCGCCCGCGACGAGGTGGAGGGCTGGTTCCCGGACATCTCCGACCACTGGGCCGCCTACGGGCTGGCCACCCAGGCCGCGTGGCCGGAGCCGGGCGCCGTCGACGATGCCCTCGTGGCCTACGCCCACCGCCAGGCCGGGCTGGCCGGCTTCCAGGTGCGGTGGGAGTCGCAGCGCACCGGCGGGCGGGCCAACGAGCTCGTCCGGGGCGGGCAGACCCTCGGCGCCGGGCTCGGCACCCTCGGCGAGCAGCTGGCCGGGCTGTGGCGGCTGGCCGCCACCCACCCCGACCTCGCCGGCCTCCAGGCGCCGCTGGCCGAGCGGGCCGGCTGCGTCGCCGGCCTGCTGGTGGAGCGGCAGGTGTCCACCGACGAAGCCGACCGCGCCCCGGAGCCGGACCGCACCCGGGGGGCCTGGCTCCAGCGGGGGATCACCCAGATGGACGACCAGCAGCACGCCTTGTCCGCCGTGCTCCTCGCCGAGCCGATCGTGGCCTCGCAGCCGGTGCAGGTCGACGAGCCGTGGGGCACCGACGAGCCAGCCCTGCTCCTCCTCGCCGCGCTCGTCCTCGCCCTCGACCCGCTGCGGGCGGCCCGAGCCGCCCGGTCCGCCGGGACCGCGGCGGCGACCCGCCGCCGGGCGCTGCTGACCGGCCCCGCGTGCGCCGTCGCCGCGGCTGCGGCAGCCGCCGCGGCGGGCGGACCGCTCCTCGACCGCCTCGACGTGAGCGCGCCCACGCTGCGCATCGGCGCCGGGCTCGTCCTGCTCGTCACAGCGCTCGTGGACCTCGTCCGACCCCGCACCGCGGACGGCGACCTGGGTGGTGTCGGCCCGGCGTGGGGCGGCGGGCTGGTCCCGGTGGCGGTCCCGACGATGCTGCGCCCCGCCGCGGTCGTGGTGGCAGCCAGCGCCGGCGTTGACCTGGGGGTGGCGCCCGTCGTCGTCGCCGCGGCGGTGGCGGGGGTGGCCGCCGCGGCCGCCGACCGGCTCGGCGTCGGCGCGCGGTCGGCCCTGGCCGGCTGGCTGATCCGCAGCCTCGCTGCTGCGGCGGTGGTGCTGGCCGCGGCGCTCGTGGCCGACGGGATCTACGACGTCTGATCCGCGACCGGCGCGGCGGCCCGGGGCAGCGAGAAGCAGAAGGTGGTGCCGTCGCCGTCGTCGGCGATCCAGATGCGGCCGCCGTGGGCCTCCACGAGCCGGCGGCTGATGTAGAGGCCGAGCCCGGTGCCGGTGACGGTCTCGCTGCGGCCCCGCACGAACTTCTCGAAGACCCGCTCCCGGGCGTCGGGCGGCACCCCTGGGCCCTCGTCGGCCACCGCCACCTCGACGCCGCCGTCGGCCAGCCGGACCGCCACCCGCACCGGCGCCACGGCCGGGGAGTTCTTGCGGGCGTTGTCGAGCAGGTTGGCCAGCACCTGCTGGAGCCGGTCGGCGTCGGCCTCCACCCACACGGGCTCGTCGGGGACGTCGAGCTCGAAGGTCCGGTCCCGGTCGAGCTCCTGCTGCGCGAGCACGGCGTCGCGCACCTCGCCCACCAGCTCGACGGGCCGGGTGACCGTCACCACCTCGCCGGACTCGAGGGCCTGGGTGTCGAGCACGTCGCGAGCCATCGCCTGGAGGCGGCGGGCGTTGGCCGCGGCCCGGCGCACCGCGCTGCGCCGCTGCCCGTCGTCCATCGAGTCCCAGTGGTCGAGGCTCGTCTCGTCGGCGAGGCCGCGGACGGCCCGGCGGCGATCCAGGTCTGGCGCGACCTCAACGGCCCACCGATCCCGGACGTGGTGATCCTCGACAACCGCATGCCCGGCCTGTCCGGCATGGAGGTGGCCGAGCGGCTCCTCGCCGAGCGACCGAGTCAGATCATCGTGCTCTACAGCGCCTACCTCGACGCCGACATCCGCGCCCGCGCCGCGGAGGTCGGGATCACGGCCTGCGTGTCTAAGCACGAGCTGGACCAGCTCCCCAACCTCGTCCGCCAGCTCACCCAGGCCGCCTAGGCCGGTCCGGTCCCGCCGCCTCCAGCACGGCGCGGCGCAGGTGCCGGAGGCTGCCCTTCGGCACGTAGGTCACCCCGAGCGCGGCCGCCCCCTCGAGCACCGCCCGGTCCTGGTGGTTCGTGTGGAGCACCACCCCGACACCGGGGGCCTCGACCCGGAGGCGGGCGGCGACGTCAAGCCCGTGCGGACCGGGCGGCATGCGGTGGTCGAGCACGACGACGTCGGGGCGCGCCGTCAGGCAGGCGGCCATCGCCGAGTCCCCGTCGGTGGCGGTGGCCACCACCTCGTGGCCCTCCAGCGTGAGGTCGGTGACGGCCAGGTCCAAGGCGGCCAGGTCGTTGTCCGCGATGACCAGCCGCAGGCGCCGCACCACCCCATCGTGCCCGGTCGGGCGGGCCCCTCGCCCGGCCTATCGTCGGGACCATGACCGTGCACCGTCTCGTGCTGCTCCGCCACGGCGAGAGCGAGTGGAACAAGCTGAACCTCTTCACCGGCTGGTGGGACGCCCAGCTCACCGAGCTCGGCGAGCGGCAGGCGGTCGAGGCGGGGCGCCTGATGGCCGAGCGCGGCATCGCCCCCGACGTGGCCCACACCTCGCTGCAGACCCGCGCCATCCACACGGTGGAGCTGGCGCTGCGGGCGATGAACCGCTCGTGGATCCCCGTGAAGCGGGACTGGCGGCTGAACGAGCGCCACTACGGCGACCTCACCGGCCGCAACAAGGCGGAGACGGCCGAGCGCTTCGGGGCCGAGCAGGTGAAGGTCTGGCGCCGCAGCTACGACGTGCCGCCGCCGCCGATCTCCGACGACAACGAGTTCAACCCGAACCACGACGAGCGCTACGCCCAGGTGCCGCCGGACCAGCTGCCGCGCTCGGAGTGCCTGAAGGATGTCGTGGCCCGCATGCTCCCCTACTGGGAGGAGGGCATCGTCCCCGACCTGCGGGCGGGTCGCACCGTGCTCGTCGGCGCCCACGGCAACAGCCTGCGGGCGCTCGTGAAGCACCTCGACGGCATCAGCGACGAGGACATCGTCGAGCTCAACATCCCCACCGGCGAGCCGCTCGTGTACGAGCTCGGCGACGACATGCGGCCGATCGAGGCGAAGCCGGTGCTCGAGCGCTACCTCCGCAGCCCGGAGGAGATCCAGGCCGCGGCGGAGGCGGTGGCCCGCCAGGCTGAGGGGCGCTGACCGGGGCGAGGCGCGACCAGACCCGGTCCGGGTGCGATGATGGCCCGACCGGTTCGTGACGGGAGGGCACCGTGGGCAGCAGATCGATCCTCGCGCTGGGCGTGGGCGCGGCCGTCGCACTGAGCGCCTGCAGCACCGATCGGGTGGTGACGCGCCCCGACCCGGTGCCGGTGACCGAGGAGCGCCTCGCCGAGGCGCTGATCGACGAGGGCGACCTGCCGGAGGGCTACACCGCCGACGACGGGCCCGGCACCCCGATCAGCACCGAGATCCTCCCCGAGCACGCCTGCGACGACGCGCTGGCCGAGCTCGAGCCGAAGGAGGCGGTGGCCCGGGACTTCACCGGCCCGGAGGCCACCGTCACCCACGCTGTGGCCTGGTTCCCCGGCCAGGGCGCAGCGGTCGAGCAGCTGTTCCGCGACGTGGCCAACGAGTGCGGCGCGGTGGTCGCCACCGACGAGGGCCTGTCCATCCGGGCGGGTCGCCTCGACTTCGGGGTGCTGAGCGACGACACCCTGCCGATCCGCTTCGAGCTCGAGCCGGAGTCCGGCCCGATCGAGGAGCGCGACATCGTGCTGCGGCGGGCCGGCGACCTGATCAGCGTGATCACGCTCCGGGGCCCCCGGCCCTCGGACAAGGCGCTCCTCGACGGCGCGACCCGGGTGATGATCGGCTACCTCGGCCTGCTCCACGACGACACGACGAACTAGCGCGCCGCTCCGAGCGCCCGGCCTGGCGAGGCGGGTCAGCCGGAGGCGGCCTCGGTGGCCGCCCGCTCGAGCAGGTAGCCGCGGGAGCGCACCGTGCGGATGGCCAGCTCGAGGCCGGCCACGCGGCGGCGCAGCCGGAGCATGTGGACGTCGAGCGCGTTGCGGCCCGGCGACCCGTGCGGCCACCCGGCCCGGGCCAGCGCCTCCCGCGACACGACGGCCCGGTAGCGCCCGAGGAGGGCGCCCATGAGGCGGGCCTCGACCGGGGGGAGCGACACCCACCGCCCGCCGAAGCGGAGCAGCCCGTCGCTGTCGAGCTCGGGGCACGGCTCGCTGCGCTGGGCGCGGCCGGCGAGCACGCTCAGCCGGGCCTGGACGTCGGCGTCGGCGGCGGGCAGGCGGATCCAGTCCTCCAGCTCGTCGGCCACCGTCGGCGGCGCCTCGTCGCCCTCCACGAGGAGCAGCCGGGGCTGGCCGTCGCGACGGAGCTCCTCGCGGCGATCCCGCTCGAGGGGCCAGCGGAGGAGGGCGACATCCACGGGTCGGGACGCTACGGAGCGAGTGTTTCCCGCTTGTTGCACGACCGTGAAGGGTCGCGATCTCCCCGGGTTCCGAGATCCCGGCACGCGCCCGCCGTTGTCCATATGCTGCGCCCCCATGGCTCGCCAATCGCACCTCGACCACCTCGCGGCGGTCCCGCTGTTCTCCGCCTGCTCCAAGAAGGAGCTCCAGGCGGTCGCCCGCGCCACCGACGAGGTCTCCGTGCCCGCCGGCAAGCACCTCTGCGAGCAGGGTGCGATCGGGCGAGAGGCGTTCGTGATCGTGGAGGGCAGCGCCGAGGTGCGCCGCAACGGCCGCAAGGTGGCCACCCTCGGTCCCGGCGACAGCGTGGGGGAGCTGGCCCTGCTGGACCACGGCCCCCGCACCGCCACCGTCACCGCCGCCGAGGACACCAAGGTGCTCGTGATCGGCGCCCGGGAGTTCGCGGCGCTCATCGACGACGTGCCCCCGATCGCCCACAAGCTGCTCAAGTCGCTCGCCTCCCGCATCCGCGAGCTCGACAAGAAGGCGTACGGCTGATCCCCGTCCCGGGCCCCGCGAGCGGCCCGGGCGCAAGGGCCTCGCGGCCCCCCGTGGCGGCGCGTTTCGGCCCGTCTGAGACGGGCGGGGTACCTTCGCGCCCGTGAAGTCCCGACTGAAGCCTCATCAGCTGGCCATCGGCCTGGGTCTCGTGTTCGCCACGATCACCGTCGTGTCGGGCATCACCGCCACGGTGTTCCAGTTCCACGACGACAGCGAGATCCAGCGGGAGGTGTTCGGGAACATCCCCAGCTGGTGGAAGCTCGCCTTCTACACCGTCTTCCCGGTGCTCATCGTGTACGGGGCCGTGCTCTTCTCCCAGCGGGTCCGCAACTGGGAGCGGGGCAACCCCGACGACCGGCGCACCACGCCGAAGAACGTCAAGCGCCGCCTCGGGGACTTCCGGGCCGGCGTGTACATGCAGACGCTGCTGCGCGACCCCGCCGCCGGCGTCATGCACAGCCTCATCTACTTCGGCTTCCTGATCCTGCTCGCCGTCACCACGGTGCTCGAGATCAACCACCAGATGCCGGAGTCGATGAAGTTCCTGCACGGCGGCGTCTACCAGGCCTACAGCGCCGTGGGCGACGGCGCCGGGCTCATGCTCTTCGTCGGCGTGATGTGGGCGATCGTGCGCCGCTACGTGCAGCGCCCGTACCGGATCCGCATCAAGTCGAAGCCCGAGCACGCCGTCATCCTCGGCACGCTCCTCGCCATCGCCGTCACCGGCTTCGGGGCCGAGGTGTGGCGCATCGCCCTCGACGGCCGCCCCGACTTCGAGAAGTGGAGCTTCATCGGGTACCCGCTGTCGGGCCTCATCGAGGACGCCGGGAACCTGGCCGGCGCCCACCAGGTCTGGTGGGTGGCCCACGTCGCCAGCTTCTTCCTCTTCGTCGTGATCCTGCCGGTCACGATGCTGCGCCACGTGTTCACGTCGCCGCTGAACATGTACCTGCGGGACCGGGAGCGGCCCAAGGGCGCGATGCGGCCGATGCCGAACCTCATGGAGACCGAGCTCGAGACCTTCGGTGCCTCGACCGTCTCGGACTTCACCTGGAAGCAGCTGCTCGACACCGACGCCTGCACGATGTGCGGTCGCTGCACCTCCGTGTGCCCGGCCCACGCCACCGGCAAGCCGCTCGATCCCCGCGAGATCGTCCTGAAGACCGGTGAGGTCATGTCGGCCACCGGCACCCCGCCGGTGTCCCCGCCGCTCGGCACCGACCCGGAGATCACGATCTCCTCCGACAGCCTCTTCGAGCGGATCACGCCCGAGGAGGTGTGGGCCTGCACGTCGTGCAAGGCCTGCGACGAGATCTGCCCGGTAAACATCGAGATCCTCGACAAGATCCTCGACATGCGGCGCTACCTGTCGCTCATGGAGTCGAACTTCCCCACCGAGCTGGGCGGCGCCTACCGGGGCATGGAGAACTCCGGCAACCCGTGGGGCATGAGCCAGACCGAGCGGGCGGCGTGGACGAGCAAGGTCGACGACGTCGAGATCGTCGAGCCCGGCAGCCCGTTCGACCACGAGTACCTCTACTGGGTCGGTTGCGCCGGGTCCTTCGACGACAAGAACCAGAAGGTCACGATCGCCATGGCCAAGCTGCTCAAGCGGGCCGGGCTCGACTTCGCCATCCTCGGCCCGTCCGAGCAGTGCACCGGCGACCCGGCCCGCCGCTCGGGCAACGAGTACATCTTCCAGATGCTGGCCATGGCCAACATCGAGACGCTCGACGGCATGGGCGTGAAGAAGATCATCACGCAGTGCCCCCACTGCTTCAACACGCTGCTCAACGAGTACCCGCAGCTCGGCGGGCACTACGAGGTGATCCACCACGCGTCGCTGCTCGAGCACCTGATCGACACCGGTCAGCTCGACATGACCGACGCCCGCCTCGACGAGCGGGTCGTGTACCACGACTCCTGCTACCTGGGCCGCCACAACGACATCTACCTGTCGCCCCGCAACGTCATCGCCAGCCTCGGCGGCGTCGAGGTGGTGGAGGCCGGCCGCAACGGCACAAAGGGCATGTGCTGCGGCGCGGGCGGCGCCCGGATGTTCATGGAGGAGAACATCGGCAAGAAGGTGAACGACGAGCGGGCCGAGGAGCTGATCGCCACCGGGGCCAGCAAGGTCGCCACCGCCTGCCCGTTCTGCTACATCATGCTCGACGACGGCGTGAAGGGGGCCGGCGCCGAGGAGACGGTCGAGGTGGCCGACATCTCGATGCACGTCCTCGCCGCCCTCGAGGACGCCGACGCCCGGCGCCTGGGCGAGCTGCAGACGCCGGTCGACTGACCAGGCCGGCCCGGTCCGGCCACGAGCGAGCAGAGGGGACCGTGGCGCGGCGGCGCAAGACCGACGAGGAGTGGGACGGCACCGAGCGGCGGGCCACGCCGCTGGTGCTCGTCGTCAACGACGACGAGGACGCGTGCGAGCTCCTCGTGCGGTTCCTGCGCCACGCCCGGTTCCGCACCGTCGGCGCCCACTCGGTGCAGGAGGCCACGGCGGCCGCCCACGAGCACCTGCCTCGGGCCGTGGTGGTGGACATGACCCGGGGCGGGATGGGCGCGTCGCTGCGGGTGCTCGACGCGCTGCGCGGCGACGAGGACCGCCGGGTGAGCACCACCCGGGCGATCCTGTGCGGCACGAGCCGGCGGAACCGGGAGTTCTCGTTCCAGTCCGGCGCCGACGGGTTCCTCGTGCGGCCCTTCCACCTGCAGGAGCTCGTCGACGAGGTCGCGGCCGCGCTGGCCCGTCCGCTCGACGCCCTCCCCCGCCACCGCCGCGACCAGCTGGCCCGCGGCTGAGCGCCTCCGCGCCGCCGGTCAGGGCTCCTCGAAGTTCTCCCAGTAGCGGCTCGGGGTGGGGCCGCGCTGGCCCTGGTACTTCGAGCGGAGCTTGTTCGAGCCGTAGGGCTCGTCGGCCGGGGTGGTCATCTGCACGAACGAGATCTGGCCGATCTTCATCCCCGGGTACAGCGTGATCGGCAGGTTCGCCACGTTCGACAGCTCGAGCGTGATGTGCCCATCGAAGCCCGCGTCGATGAAGCCGGCGGTGTTCGACACGAACACCCCGCCATGCCCGGCGAGGAAGTTCTGGATCTTCGCGCCGTCGGGTTGGACCTCGATGTCGTAGATCGTCTCGCAGTCGCCGGTGTCGACGACCTCGACCACGCGGTCCCACGCCAGATCGCCCTCCACCAGCCGGTCGAGCAGGCCTGTGTCAGCCCCCGCCTCGGCGTAGGCGGCGGCCAAGCGCCGGACGGTCGCCCACCGGATGGCATCTCGATTGGTCCGGTTCTC
>Ga0079224_100014730_pt1 | contig 10930 bp, 13 predicted proteins | sample Stecom2015_FD_80414 | JGI IMG/M metagenome (GOLD analysis project Ga0079224, IMG submission 80414) | Agricultural soil microbial communities from Utah to study Nitrogen management - Steer compost 2015 | ecosystem: Environmental > Terrestrial > Soil > Agricultural land | place: USA: Utah...
CTGAAGGTGGCTGTGAACATCTCGGCCGTGCAGTTCCAGAACCCGGGGCTGAACACCATCATCCTGCGCACCCTGGAACGGCACGGCCTGTCGCCCTGCGCGCTGGAGCTCGAGCTGACCGAGACGGCCGCCATGGCCGACGTGGAGCGCACCCGGCGAATGTTCGGCGAGCTGCGCGAGCTCGGCGTCAGCGTCGCCATCGACGACTTCGGCGCGGGCTACTCGAGCCTGAGCTCGCTGCAGAACCTGCCCTTCTCCAAACTGAAGATCGACCGCGAGTTCGTCGCCCGCGTCGACGAGCGGCGCGAGGGCCGGGCGATCTGCACCGCGCTGATCGAGCTGGCGCTGGGCCTCGACATCGAGGTGCTGGCCGAGGGGGCCGAGACGTTGACCGAGGTGCAGACCCTGCGCGGGCTGGGCTGCTCGCTGTTCCAGGGCTTCTACTTCGCCCGGCCGCTGCCGGGCGCGGACTTCGTGCGCACGGTCAACGACCCGGCCTGGCTGGAGGGGCTGGCTCCGGCGCCGAAGCGCCGCGCCGCCCAGAGGGCCGCCCGATGAGGCGGCTCGCCGCAACGCTCGGCCTCGTCGCCCTGACGCTGGCGGCCTGCGCCCAGACGCCGAAGGGCTCGCCGCTCGCCGAGACGCCGCCGCCCGCTGCACCCCTCGAGGGGATCCGCCAGGCCATCGACCTGATGAATCAGGGGCGTATCGCCGAGGCGCGGCCGGTGCTCGCCGCTCTCCTGGAGAAGGATCCGAACGACAAGACCGCCCGCCGGTTGATGCAGCAGCTCGACGCCGCCCCCGAGACGCTGCTGCCCGGCAAGCCCCAAGCCTACACCGTGGGGCCTGGCGAGACTCTGTCGATGCTGGCCGGCCGCTTCCTGGGCGACCCGCTGCTCTTCTATGCGCTGGCCCGCTACAACGGCTTCGCCGCTCCGCTGCACGTGCAGCCTGGTCACGTGATCCAGATTCCGCGCGCTCCCAAGCCGGCGCAGGCGACCGCCAAGCCCAAGGCGCCCGCCCCTACCGCCCGCGCCACGGCGCCGTCGGCGCCGGCGAAGGATCCGGCGCGCGCCGCCAGGCTGCGCGCCGCCGGCCTCGACGAGCTCAACCGCGGCGCTCCGGCAAAGGCGCTATCGCTTCTGCAGCAGGCGCTGGCGGCCGACCCAGGCAACGCCGCCATCGAGCGCGACCTGATCCGCGCCAAGCGCATCCACGCAAGCGTCGCCCGCTGAGCCGCGGCGCCTACGAAATCATCAATTGATCAAAGGCTTCCCTTAACACTCGGCGGCTAGTCTTTCGGCTTCGCCGCACCCGCGCGCGGCTGCTTGCCGGAGAGAACCCAGCCTTGCCCGAACGCGTCGGACGCTACGAGATCCGCGAACGCATCGGCCAGGGCGCCATGGCCGAGGTGTTCCGCGCCTTCGACCCCGAGATCGGCCGGGACCTCGCCGTGAAGGTCCTGAAGGGCGAGTTCCGTGAAAACGCCCAGTACGCCGCCCGCTTCCTGCGCGAAGCCAAGGCCGCGGGGGCGCTGTCGCACCCTAACATCGTCACCATCTACGACGTCGGCCAGGACGGCGGCTATCCCTACATCGCCATGGAGCTGCTGGAGGGCGAACCGCTCGATGCGGTGCTGGAGCGCTACGGTCGCCTGCCTGCCGACGATGTGCTCTCTATCGGCCTGCAGCTTGTCGACGCGCTGAGCTATGCCCACGGCCTGGGCGTGGTTCACCGGGACATCAAGCCCTCCAACATCGTGCTGGCCCCTGACGGGCGCGGCGTGAAGATCCTCGACTTCGGCATCGCCCGGGTGGCCGAGGCCCACGTCGACGAGGCCGAGACGCTGCGCACCCAGGCCGGCCAGGTGCTGGGCACCCCGCGCTACATGAGCCCCGAGCAGGCGCTCGGCCAGGAGATCGACGGCCGCTCCGACCTGTTCTCCACCGGCACCGTGCTCTACGAACTGCTGACCGGCCGGCGCGCGTTCGACGGTTCCAGCGCCGCCACGCTGGCCCTGCAGATCACCCAGCAGGATCCGCCCCCGATCGCCGACTTCGCGCCGGACGCGCCGCGCGGTCTGCAGTTCATCATCGGCAAGCTGATGGCCAAGCGGCCGGACCGTCGGTTCGCCGACGGCGCCCAGGCGGCCGAAGCCTTCCGCCGCGAGCAGGGCGCGCTGGCCGCCGCCCGTGGCGAGGCGCGCGCGACGAAGCGGCGGCTGCCTCTGCAGGTGCGGCTGAGCGTGCTCATGGCCGTCATCACCGGTGCAGTGCTGCTGGCCGGCTCGACGCTGGTCGTGCAGCGCCAGTACCAGGCCATGGAGCAGATGGCGCTGACCTCGGGGACGGCGGTGGCCGCCTTCGTGGCCAGCAACGTCGCCCTGCAGGCGGCGGACAACGCCAGCCTGCCGCCGGCCGAGCGGGACTGGCTGCCGGTCGAGGCCTTCGTGAAATCTGCGGTCGCCGATCCCAACATCAAGCGTCTCTCTGTGGTCGACGCCGAGGGCGTGGTGCGCGCCTCCAGCGATCCGGCCCTGCTGGGACGGCCGCATCAGGGCGTCGGCGCCGAGCCCGTGCTGCAGAGCCGCGACGGGACCACCGTCACCCTGGCCGGCCTCGAGGGCGCGCAGGACCTGCGTTTCGTGCGGCCGATCACCTACGCGGGCCGCGACTTCGGTCTGGTGGACGTGCGGCTCAGCAAGGCGGAGCTCGACGCGGCGGCTCGGCTGTCGCGGATGCTGCTGCTGGCGCTGGGGCTGATCATCGTCGGCACGGTGATCGGGACCAGTTACGCCGTGGTGCGCGCCCTGGCCCAGCCCGTCCAGCGGCTGAAGGGGGCTCTCGATAGGGCCGCCGACGGTGATTTCGACTTCCGTCTCTCGCACAACCGCTCGGACGAGTTCGGCGAGCTGTTCGATTCCTTCAACCGGCTGGCCGCGACCCTCGAAGCCCGCCTGGAACCGGCCACCCAGGCGCGCGCCGCCGAGCTCGAGGCGGCGGTGGCCGAGGACCGCACGGTGATGATGGTGAAGGCATGAGTCCGGTCACCCTGCGCCTATTCCACGAAACCGACCCCTTCCGGCAGCTCGAGGCGCGCACGCTGTCGAGCGGGGAACTGGTGATCGGCCGCGACGAGAGCGCTTGTTAGGTGCTGGACGATCCCGAACGGTCCCTCTCCCGACGCCATTGCATCCTGAGCCTCGGCGACCAGGGGCTGATGCTGCGCGACGTCAGCGCCAACGGCACCTTTCTCGGCCGCGCCCGGCTGCGCGCGCCGGCCGACATTCCGACCCCGATCTCGCCCGGCGAGACTTTGAGGCTCGGGCCTTACCTGATCGTCGTCGACGCCGAGACGCCTGACGCCGGCGCCCGCCCTGGCGAGAGCGCCTACGACGCTCCCTTCGCCCACCCGCTGCTGCGGCCGGTGGCGGTGGACGATGCGGCCCTGAGCGTACCCACCGAGTGGCCGAAGCTCGCCGGAGCCGAGCCGGCCAAGCCCTCGCCGGCGCCCACCACCGGCTCGCTGCTCGACGCCTTCTGCGAAGGGGCCAAGCTCGATTCCTCGGCCTTCTCGGGCGAGGATCCGCACGAGGTGATGCGCCGTCTCGGCGGCCTCTACCGGCAGATGGTCCTCGGCCTCTACGACCTGATGGACGAGCGGACCAGCATCAAGGCCGAGTACCGGATGGACCGTACGACCGTCCGCGCAGAGGGCAACAACCCCTTCAAGTGGGCCAGGCCGCAACGGCTGGCGGTCGACCTGCTGAAAGACCGCAATGACGGCTTCCTGACCGGCCAGGCCGCGGTGAAGGCCTCGTTCGAGGATATGAAGAAGCACCTGCTGTGCCTCCTGGCCGGCATGCGCGGCGCCCTGCTCGCCGCACTCGAGGGCCTGAGCCCGGCCGAGGTCGAGGAGCGGATCAAGGGCGAGACCGGCCTGCTGAAGAACAAGGCGGCGCTGGCCTGGAACGAGTACGGCCGCACCTACGCGCTGTTCCTCGCCCAGGCGCACGACGATCCAGACAGCCCGATGAACCGCGAGTTCCGCGCCGCCTACGAGCGACAGCTCAAGGCGCTCGACGGCGGAGGCGGGCCGGCTTGAGCGGCCGGCCGGCGAACCGCGCCGAACCGCCCGGCGCCTTCGTCTTCCGCTCGGCGGGGCGCACCCACGAGGGCCGCGTTCGGCGGCTGAACGAGGACGGCTTCATCGAGTCTTCCCGTCTCGGGCTGTGGGCGGTGGCCGACGGAATGGGCGGTCATGCCGCGGGCGAAGTGGCCAGCCGCAAGGTCGTCGAGTCCCTGGCCGCCCTCCCCGCGCCGGCTTCCGGCTTCGGCTTCGTCCGCGATGTCACCGAGGCGCTGAAGGCCGCCAACGCCGAGCTGATCGCCTACGCCGCCGACCGCGGCGCCGACGCGGTGGGCTCGACGGTGGTGGTGCTGCTGGCCGTGGACGGCCACTACGCCTGCCTGTGGGCGGGCGACAGCCGCGGCTACCTGTTCCGCGACGGCGCGCTCTCGCCGCTCACCCGCGACCACAGCCTCGTCCAGGCCCTGGTGGACAGCGGGGCGCTGACCCCTTCCGAAGCGAAGTCCAGCCGCCGCGGCAACGTCATCACCAAGGCAGTGGGCGTCGATCCGGCGCTGGAGCTGGACATGGTCCAGGGCCAGCTGCGCGACGGCGATCTATTCCTTCTCTGCTCGGACGGCCTGACGGGCGTGCTCGACGAGGCCGAGATTGCGGCCCTGCTCGCCCCCCCCGACCCCGACGCCTGCGCCGAGCGCCTGGTCGCGGCCGCCCTTTCCCGCGGCGCCCCGGACAACGTCACCGTGGTGTTGGTGCGCGCCGAGGCGCCCTAGCCCCTCGAGAGAACTGGACGAAGGGGTGGCGCCGCCCCGCCGCCCATGCTGACATCGCGCCTGAAGGAGGCCGCGGATGAGCGTGACGGGCGGGTGCCAGTGCGGGGCGGTGAGATTCCGCATCGAAGGCGAACTCGGCGAGGCGTCGATCTGCCATTGCCGCATGTGCCAGAAGGCGACCGGCGGACTGTTCGGGCCCTATGTGGGCGCGCCGAAGGACGGGGTCGTCTGGACGCGTGGCCAGCCGAAACTGTTCCAGAGCTCGAACAAGGTGCAGCGCGGCTTCTGCGCCGACTGCGGCACCCCGCTGACCTACCAGTACGAGGGCCACGGGATCGCCCTCACACTCGGCGCGCTGGACCGGCCCGAGGACGTTCGCCCCACCGAGCAGCTCGCCTCGCCGGAAAAACTCCCCTACTTCGACGATCTGGCGAAGCTGCCCGTCCACCCGGTCGACGAGCCGCGGGCGGCGGCGCACCTGGCCGGCATCGTTTCCTACCAGCACCCGGACCACGACACCGAGGTGTGGCCGCCGCGCGGGGGCTAGCGGCCCCGGCTCACGCCGGTCGGAAAGTCAGCCTCACCGCCCGCTCGCCGATCGGCTCGGCGGCGCAGAAGCGCAGCGGCGGGCGCGGCCCCGGGAAGTAGGGCTTGCCGGCGCCCACCACCACCGGGTGCAGGTAGATGCGGTATTCGTCGATCAGGTCGGCGAGGCTGGCGGCGAGCTGCGGCCCGGCCACCTCGATGTCGCCGTCGACCTCGGCCTTGATGCGCCGCACGGCGGCCTCGACGTCTTCGGATATCAAGGCGGCGTTGGGGCCGACATCGTCCAGAGTCGTGGAGACCACCCACTTGGGCTGGGCCCGCCAGGCCCGGGCGTACGCCCGCTCGGCCTCGTCCCACTCGGGATGCTGCTCGTCCCAGTAGCGCATGGTCTCGTACATGCGCCGACCGTAGAGCGCTCCGGCCAGGCCCGTGACGTCGTCGATGAAGTGGCGGAACAGCGCCGGGTCCGGCCCGAAGGCGTCATGGTCGACATAGCCGTCCAGGGACTGGTTCAGGGCGTAGATCAGCCGGGCCACGGTCGCCTCCTTGCGGTCCCTTCGTACGGGTCGGCAGGCTGCGCCGACTGCTCCTGATTTGCAAGCAGATTGCTAGTCGAGCAGCGGTTCCGAGGAAGGTTCGGCGGTGGCGGCGGCGCGAACGCCGGCCAGGCCCTGGGCGCCGAGGCAGGCGTTGATCGCGGCGGTGAGCACCTGCGCGGCGGCGAGGCCGCCCTCGTCCAGCACCTGGCCGATCATCGGGTTGCGCGACGAAGACGCCGGGCGCTCGCGCATCCAGGCCGGCGGCGGGGCCCGGCCGTCGGCCAGCCGCAACTCGCGGAACACCTCGTCCTTGCACTGCTGGGCCCGGGCCACGTAACGGAGCGGATCGCCCCGCTGGTCCGGATGCTGCTCGACGACGATGTGGGCGACCGCCGGGGCGGCCAGCGCGGGCGCCGCGCCCGACAGGCTCTCCAACAGGGCCAGGACCAGGATCGGGCGCATGCAGAAATCTCCGTCTGGCGTTGTCGGGGCTCGGCGGATTGGATCGTCCTAGGACCGAAGACGGCCTTCAAGGCTCCCCGAACACCGCCGAGACAAGGACAGTCCCCATGCCCAAGATGATCTTCGTGAACCTGCCGGTCGCCGACCTGGCCGCCGCGACGCGCTTCTATGAGGCCATCGGCTGCACGAAGAACCCCCAGTTCAGCGACGACAACGCCTCCTCGATGGTGTGGTCCGACGAGATCGTCTTCATGCTGCTGAAGCGCGACTACTTCCAGACCTTCACGACGCGGCCGGTTGCCGACGCCAAAGCGGCGGCCGGCGTGCTGATCGCCCTATCCCGCGACAGCCGCGCGGAGGTGGACGCCATCATCGAGGCGGCCGCCGGGGCCGGCGGCAAGGCCGACCCGCGCCCGGCCCAGGACATGGGCTTCATGTACCAGCGCACCTTCGAGGACCCCGACGGCCACGTCTTCGAGCCGGTGTGGATGGACCCAGCCGCCGTGGGGGGCTGAGGCGGCCTCAGAGCGCTTCGCGCACCAGGCTCTGCAACGCCTCGGCGGTCACCTGGCGGGTGACCGCCTCGGGGTTGCGGTAAATGGCGCTGTTCGCGCCGTGCTCGAAGCACTCCACCTGGTCGATCCAGCAGCGCCCTCGCGAAGCGGCCCGCACCATCGGGTCGCAGTTGTCGAACACGTACTGAGCCAGCCGCTCGCAGCTCGCGCCCGGCACCAGCCGCGGCTGCGCCAGACCCGCTGCGCCGAGCGCCATCAGCGTCTCCCGCGCCGGGTCGTCCTCGGCCACCAGCAGGGTGTGGTCGAATGTGGCGTGCAGCCACTCGCGGATCGGCCCGAACCCGCCCTTGCCGAAGTCCACGACCCAGCCGGCCGCATCGAGCTGTTCGGCTGCGAAGGTGAAGCGGAAGCCGAGCGAATAGCCGTGCAGCAAGGCGCAATGGCTGTCCGCCCGCCACTGCCGGAGCGCGCAGGTCAGGCCGCGCTCGGCGCCGTAGGTCTTGGTCGAGAGATGAGCCATTTGCACATTTTCGCCGGGTGATCCCCGTATCGGAATGATCCGGGTCAATCCCCGGCCAGGCCGTAAAAGGCGTAGAAGTCGACAATCGGAGCACGGGTCTGCAGGGCGCGCAGCGGAAACGCCCGCCACGGCGCTGCGGCATCGAGCGCGGGCAGGTTGGCCAGAAAGGCCTCGCGCGCAGCCGGCTTGACCTCTTCGCGGTGGTCCAGGAACTGCCCCCAACTCGAGGTTCCGTTCAGCCGCACCGGCTCCACCGGCTGGCGGGAGGCCCCAAAGGCCCGCGGAAATAGCCGCCGGTAGGCGGCGGTGTTGTAGAGCCACGATCCACCGCGCACCGCCTGCGCGCCCGGATGCCTCGCCCGCACGTCGGCGAACATGGCCGCAAGGTCCGCCAGCCGCCGCCCGCGCTTGGCCGGCGCCAGCGGGCTCACCCCGTCGCCGTCGCGGTTGTTGAAGTGGATGCGGACCTCGCCGTCAGTCCATGGCGGATCGTAGCGGAAGCAGCCGAACACCTGCTCGGGCTCCGGCTCCTCCGGCGAGCGGACGAACGTCGCCTCCGTCCAGTCGACCATCGCCTCCAGCGAGGCGGCGGCGCGCAGGCCCTCGGCGTAAGCCGCCCACTCCGGCCGCGGCGCCGCGTCGTCGTGCGCGCCGAGCCCGAAGCGGCGGTGCAGGTTGGTCATCCGCAGCACGATGTCGTCGAACGGCCGTCCGCCCTTCGCCGCGAGGACTTGGGCGAAGCGGAGCTGGATCTCGAAGAAGGGGCGCAGCCGCCGTGCCCGCTCCACTCGCGATGCGTCCATCTCCCCTCCCGTCGCCGCCGAGCGCCGCCGTTTGCGCGGCGAACGCGGTTCGGCTAGCGTCACCGACCCTCTTTGACAACCAAGGCCCCGCGTATGCCCCAGATCCTGGTCCAGGACCTGGCGAAGACCTTTCGCGTCGCCGAACGCGAGCCCGGCCCCCTGGGCGCCGTGCGCGGCCTGCTGCGCCGCAGGTGGCGCACGGTCGAGGCCCTGAAGGACGTCAGCTTCAGCCTGGAGCAGGGCGAGCTCCTCGGCTTCATCGGCCCCAACGGCGCGGGCAAGTCCACCACCATCAAGATCCTCTCCGGCATCCTGACTCCGGATGCGGGCCGCGTGGAGGTGGACGGGCGCGTGCCCTGGAATGATCGGCTGCGGCACGTCGGCCGGATCGGCGTGGTTTTCGGCCAGCGCACCCAGCTGTGGTGGGACCTGCCGGTCATCGACGGTTTCGACTTGCTGGCGGCCATCTACAAGGTGGAGCCGGCCGACTACCGGCGGCGGCGCGACGAGCTGGTGTCGCTCCTGCGGCTGGAGGCCCTGCTGCACCAGCCGGTGCGGCAGCTCTCCCTCGGCCAGCGGATGCGGGCGGAAATCGCCTCGGCCCTGCTGCACGCCCCCTCGATCCTGTTCCTCGACGAGCCGACCATCGGCCTCGACGCGCCGGCCAAATTGGCCGTGCGCGGTTTCGTCAGGCGTCTGAACCGCGAGCATGGCGTAACCGTGCTGCTGACCACCCACGACATGCACGACATCGAGGCCCTGGCCGAGCGGGTGATCGTCGTCGGTCACGGCCGGGTGCTCGCCGACAGCCCGTTCGAGGTCCTGCGCGCCGGCGTGCTGGCCGAGCGCCGGCTGTTCGTCGACTTCGCGGAAGAGGCGCCGGCGCTGGCCATTCCGGGCGTCGCCGTGCGGGCCCGCGACGGCCGCTCACTGGAGCTGACGTTCGATCCCGCCATCCTGCCCGCCCCGGCGCTGATCGCGAAGATCACCGCCGAGCATGCGGTGGAGGACATTCACATCGAGCAGCCGCCGATCGAGGAGGTCATCGCCCGCTTCTACGAACAGCACGGGGCGGCGGAGTCGTGAGCGCGCTGACCCGCCCCTATCTCGCCGCCTTGGCGGCCCGCTTCCAGCTCACCCTGCAGTACCGGGCCGCGGCGCTGGCCGGGTTCGCCACCCAGCTGTGGTGGGGCGGGCTGAAGGTGATGATCTACGTGGCCTTCTTCGCCTCGGCCCCGGCCGCAGCGGCCCGTTCGCCGATCGGCTTGGCCGACACCATCACCTACACCTGGATCGCCCAGGCCTTCCTGGTGTTGCAGCCGTGGACGGCGGATCCGGAGGTCTCCCAGGCAGTGCGCAGCGGCGCGGTGGCCTACGACCGGCTGCGGCCTGTGGACACCTACGGCTTCTGGTACGCCCGAACCCTGGCCTGGTCGCTGGCCAGGGTAGCGCCCCGCGCCGTGCTGATGGCCGCGACTGCCGCCGTCATCGTGCCGCTGCTCGGCCTGCAGGACTGGTCGTGGCGCCCGCCCGCGGACCTGCTCGCCGGCGCCGGCTTCCTCGTCTCCATGACGCTGGCGGCGCTGCTCTCGGCGGCCATCATCATGCTGCTCAACGTGCTGGTCGCGGCGACCCTCAACGACCGCGGGGTCAACACCCTGGCCATGCCGGCCAGCATCATCTTGTCGGGCAACATCATCCCGCTGGCCCTGTTTCCCGACAGCTTCCAGCTCTGGCTCCTGGCCCAGCCGTTCGCCGGGGTCCTGGACATCCCCTGCCGCATCTGGTTCGGCGGCCTCTCTGGCGGCGGCGTCGTGCTTGGCCTGGGGCTGCAGCTCTTCTGGATCGCCGTCTGCATGTTCGGCGGCCGGCTCGCGCTGGCCCGGGTGATGGCCAGGCTGCAGGTGCAGGGAGGCTGAAATGAACGGCGCCGCCCTCCTCGTCCGCCTGTTCGGCGCCTCGCTGCGGGCGCAGATGCAGTATCCGGCCTCGACCGCCATGCTGACCGTCGGCCAGCTGCTGGTGACCGCCCTGGAGGTGATCGGCATCTGGGCCCTGTTCGACCGCTTCGGCCAGATTCGCGGCTGGAGCCTGGGCGAGGTCTGCGTCTTCTACGGCCTCATCAACATCACCTTCTCGCTGGCCGACCTGGTGACCCGCGGCTTCGACGTGTTCGGCCCCGACTACGTGAAGACCGGCGCCTTCGACCGGGTGCTGCTGCGCCCGCGCTCGGCGGCGCTGCAGCTGGTCGGCCACGAGTTCCGGCTGAGCCGCTTCGGCCGCACGGCCCAGGGGCTCGTCGTGCTGCTGGTCGGCGTTGAAATCGCGGCGATCGATTGGAGCCTCGGCGACTGGGGGCTCGCCGCCTTCGCCGTGGCCGGCGGGATCGCCCTGTTCTCGGGGCTGCTGGTCCTGCAGGCGACGCTCGCCTTCTGGACCGTCGAGAGCCTCGAGGTCGCCAACGTGCTGACCTACGGCGGGGCGCAGGCGGCCCACTACCCGCTCGGCGTGTACGCCGCCTGGTTTCGCAGGTTCCTGACCTATGTCGTGCCGATCGCCTGCGTGGCCTACTATCCGGTGGTCGCCATCCTCGACCGGCCGGACCCGCTGGGCTCGCCCGCCTGGCTGGCCTGCATCTCGCCGCTGGCCGGCTTCGCCTTCCTGGGGCTGTCGCTGTGGGCCTGGA
>Ga0079224_100014733_pt1 | contig 10930 bp, 8 predicted proteins | sample Stecom2015_FD_80414 | JGI IMG/M metagenome (GOLD analysis project Ga0079224, IMG submission 80414) | Agricultural soil microbial communities from Utah to study Nitrogen management - Steer compost 2015 | ecosystem: Environmental > Terrestrial > Soil > Agricultural land | place: USA: Utah...
CTAAATACTGGGCATACAGTTGATTGGTCGATTGGCCGATAAGCGTATCCAGCTTGCTCTGCATAAAGGTTTGCGCAAACCAGCCCGCGGTTTTGAGTAACAGATTTTTTGACTGCGTCTGTAATTGCAGATCGCCGAGCTCGATTTGCTGTGCATCTGCATTCCATACAGGTGTACAGGTTAACTCAACGAAAGATCCCGGCTTTTCGAGGATTTCTCCGGAAACCATTAGTCGGTTTTCTTCCAATGTAAAAGCGATTTGGCCAAGGGTATAATTTTCATTCAGCGGCACCTTCAGGTCTTTTGCCGTGACAAACCTGTTGATCCAGGATTCCTTTATTTGCACATCGGCATGTATGACCGATTGTTTCACAGAATGATTGGCTATTTAATGACAAAGGTAATCCTCCGGGTGAAAGCGCTGAACCGATGCATATTTCAGACTTGGAACCACTTGTCTCGCGTGGATTTACCCTTGCCTAAGGCAAATTATATTATTTTTGCAGTTCATATGTAGCCTCCTTCATGCAGGAATCCGAAATAGTCGCAGATTATACGGTGGCCGAACAGCTTGGCCTCAGCCGTGATGAATTCGACCAGATTCGCACCATTTTGGGACGTGAGCCCAATTTTACCGAACTGAGTATTTTTTCGGTGATGTGGAGTGAACACTGTTCGTATAAAAATTCGATCAAGTATCTCAAAACTCTACCACGCGATGGCGGTCGATTGCTGGTCGCTGCCGGCGAAGAAAATGCCGGTCTAATTGACATTGGAAACGAGCTCGCCTGTGCATTTAAGATTGAATCGCACAATCATCCTTCTGCCATCGAGCCTTATCAGGGTGCAGCCACTGGTGTTGGTGGTATTCACCGCGATATATTTACGATGGGTGCGCGACCGATCGCTGCGCTGAACTCACTTCGTTTTGGCGATCCTCATCATGCCCATATGCGTCACTTGATTAAGGGCGTTGTGAGTGGTATTGGCGATTATGGCAACTGCCTGGGTGTACCTACAGTCGCTGGTGAGGTTTATTTTGATCCTTGTTATCAGCAGAATATTCTGGTTAATGCCATGTCAGTTGGCATTGTGCGCACCGGCGAAACGATTTCTGCCCGCGCTGACGGCCCGGGCAATCCGGTATTTATTGTCGGCTCTGCCACAGGTCGCGACGGCATCCATGGTGCTACCTTTGCTTCTGCAGATCTCACTGAAAATTCTGCTGACGACCTTCCCGCCGTACAGGTAGGCGACCCATTCCAGGAGAAACTGCTGCTGGAGGCTTCGCTTGAGATCATCAAAACTGGTGCAGTTGTAGGGATGCAGGATATGGGCGCAGCAGGAATCACCTGTTCAACCTCAGAAATGAGCGCCAAATCCGGTACCGGAATGAGCATCGACCTCGATCTCGTGCCTACCAGACAGGCGCAGATGGCCGGATGGGAAATCCTGCTTTCAGAGAGCCAGGAGCGGATGCTGGTTGTGGTGAAAAAGGGCCGGGAAGATGAAATCAAGGCCATTTTCGACAAATGGGATCTCGAATGTTCACAGATAGGCGAGGTTACAGATACCGGCCGACTGGAATTCTACCGCAACGGAGAAAAGATCGCCGATGTACCCGCCGATCCGCTTGTATTGGGTGGTGGAGCACCGGTATATGATCGCGAATATTCGCGGCCAGGCTATATGGATGAGATCCAGCCTTTTGATCCGTCGGAACCCCGCGATAGTGATCTGATTGGTATAGCCCGGCAAATCATCGGACTGCCTAACATTGCATCCAAACGCTGGATTTACGAGCAATACGACCATACAGTACGCACGGGCAATGTCAATACCAATGATCCGTCAGATGCGACGATCATCCGGTTGAAAGAAACCAATGCTGCTCTGGCAGTAACGGTCGATTGCAATAGTGCCTACGTATTCGCCGATCCATATGTCGGCGCCATGATTGCCGTATCAGAAGCAGCACGAAATATTCGGTGTTCAGGTGGTTTACCCCTGGGTGTAACGAATTGCCTCAATTTTGGCAATCCTTATAATCCGGAAGTCTATTATCAGTTTGTCTATGCCATTCGCGGCATGGGTGAAGCCTGCCGGGCATTCGACACACCGGTCACCGGTGGGAATGTGAGCTTTTACAATCAATCTGTGATTAAAGACATCACCGAACCGGTTTACCCTACCCCAACTATCGGTATGGTCGGGTTGGTAGAAAAGCCTGAACACGCTACGACTATTTCCTTCAAGCGCGAAGGAGATGCCATTTTCATGTTAGGTGCCTGGCCTTCCAATGCGCATTCGTCGGTGTATGTCCGGGAGGTATTGGGACAAAGACTCACACCGTGCCCGGAATTTGATTTGCAGCGAGAAAGACATCTTCACGAACTTCTCACCATGCTCATCCGGCAATCACTGGTTGAAGGTGCACACGATATTTCCGAAGGCGGTTTGTTTGTCAATCTGATGGAAAGCGCCATGGCGGGTAAAATGGGATTCACCATTAGCATACCCGTAGGTGTGCGGAAGGATATTTTCCTGTTTAGCGAAAGTCAGGGACGTGCGGTGATAACAGTTCGTAAGGAAAATTTAACAGCTGTAGAAACCCTTTTGGCTCAACAAGATATGCCGTTTTTGCGTTTAGGCGACGTAGGCTTGTCTGGTGCAACCATTGACGGAATAGACTTTGGCGACGTCCAATCCTGGTCGGAAACCTATTCGACATCACTGGCGAGAATACTGGAATCTACTTAAATAACATTTGCTTTTATATGAAAAATCTGACAATTGGCCTGTTCCTCCTTTCTATCATCAGCATTGCTTCCTGTGGTGCCATTACTTCGAAAGGTACTCAAATCACAGGCGTTATTTCGGATGCGCCAAACATGAAGGTCTATCTGGACAAAATCGGTTCGAACAATAATACCACCGTGCTGGCGCAAACTGATACCGATGCTAACGGCGCTTTTACGCTTAAACTTGACGAACAGCTTCAGCCAGCGGTTTACCGCATTCGCATTGGCGCCGGTAAGCTCGTGCTGGTTCTGGAAGACAAACCTTCCAATGTTTCAGTACGGGGCTCATTGGAAAGCATGCGGACACACGATGTTCAGGTGACGGGATCTGAGAGTGCCAAGGATTTTATGCAGGCCATCAACCTCTTTTCTATGAACCGACTGACGATGCAGGATGTAACGGATTATATCCAGAACACCGATTATCCAATGGCGGGCATGCAAATGGCGGTAAGCGCTTTTGGCAACAAGCCTGATTATATCAGCTTTCATAAAATTGCTGCGCAAAAGCTTGCAGGAAAATATCCCGACCACGAATACGTAAGTGAATACAATAACTTTTTGGCTTCTCTTGAGCAAATGTCCATGCAGGCAAGAGCTTCAGAGGCTATTCGCGTCGGCATGCCGGCTTCCGAAATCTCCATGAAAGGCCCTGACGGCAAAACCAGTTATTCCCTTTCAGATCTGAAAGGCAAAGTGGTACTGATCGACTTTTGGGCCTCATGGTGTGGTCCATGTCGCCGGGCAAATCCACATGTGGTTGAAATTTACCACAAATACAAGGACAAGGGTTTTACCGTGTTCAGTGTCTCTCTTGATGGCATTGATAACCGCACCAAATCGCGTTATTCAGATGATAGTCAGCTTGCAGCCGGTATGGAACAACAGAGAAAGAACTGGATAGCCGCTATCGAGAAAGATCAGTTGGTATGGCCATTCCATGTTAGTGATCTATCCAAATGGGATACACCTGCTGCCCGGTTGTATGGTGTAACGGGTATCCCAAAAACATTCCTCGTCGACCGCGATGGTAAAATAGCGGCAGTCAATCCAAGAACTACCCTGGAAGAAGAACTGCTGAAAGTCTTATAATTTGGATAAGGCAGAAAGAAAAAAAGGACGTCGCGTTATCGTGACGTCCTTTTTTTTAAAATTTGACGACCTGAGCCTGGATGTCGTATTTCTTTAACATCCGCTCGGCGAAGGCTACAGTGCCGGATGGAGCAATAAGAACCAGCCCGCCGCCTTTATTGGCACCAAGTACGCTAAGGAGCTTCCATTTACTTACGGTTTTTTCGACATCAGTATCCTTTCTGACGATCTCAATATACCATCTTGCCCCACGCTTAACTGCCATAATATCAGGCTGTATTCTATCCTCGCTTTCCTTATTACTTAAAGCTGCCGGCAATTCGTACCCTTCCAGGTTTGCCCGCACCTCAGTGTACCCGTTTCGGGGTGCCCAGGTCTCAACTACAGTTTTTAATAACTCATCTTCTTTACTCATAGTAGGGGCTGATAATGCCATATAAATCCAGGTTAAAAGCGATGCGGGGGAAGGGCAAATATAACAATTTGATAATCAGGACAAATTTATTTGTAAAAATGTTGACCCGGAGAGTGCCTATTCCCTGGTGAAGTTTCCCCAACGCTGACACTTTTTAGTTCACCAAACTAAAAGGTGAAAATCAGGCAAAAAAAAGGCTGCCCAACCGGGCAGCCCCCAAGACTATTACAATCTCACCCAATGCATTACTCTTATTGTGCCGCTTAATTCCTCATTTGATTGACCTCATTCACCGCCATCTTAATCCCTTCAGCAAAGGATTGGAATTCATGACGCAGGTCCATTACAGTTTCTGGAGTTGCTTCGTTGATGCGGGCCAGATAAGCTTCGGCATTTGCCAGGGTGGTTTTAAGCACCTCTACCTTGGCGGTTACATCACCGGTACCCAGAGCTTGTTCACCTTGGCCCTCCAGTTCTGCAATTTTATTGCGGAGAATATCAGTGTAGTTGTTAACGTTCTGAACCAGAAGCATTTTCATTGACTCCAGGGAGTCAGCTGTAATCACTACATCAGTTGCATCCGTATTTTCAGTGTTTGCCGTATTGGCATTTTTGCACGCAACCCAGGATAGTGACAACAGAGCTGCAAAAAAGAACAAATTGATGACTTTCATATTAAGTTGTTTAATGTATTAAAGAGGTAGATTTGAAATTCATTCTAAAAATTGGTGCTCTCAAAATGTATTACGTTTCAAAAACGTCCAACTTTCGGCTATGTTTCAATGTTTTACAAATTATTAATAAATTCAGTAGTTCCACGGACAGGCCGGGTAATTGTTTTCAGGTAAAACCCTGATACCCCATTTAGGGTGCCGGATGTAAGGCTCAAAACAACCCCATCGATGGAAGCAGCAAATATCTGTTAATTTTGCACCATTGGGAAAGATCATCGCCATAGCCAATCAGAAAGGAGGAGTAGGAAAAACTACCCTGGCCGTCAATTTGAGTGCCTGCCTGGCGATACTCGAAAAGAAGGTCCTTCTCGTTGACCTCGACCCCCAGGCAAATGCGACATCCGGGATCGGCATTGTTGTAGAGCCCGGACAACCAACGGTTTACGATTGTATCATTAATCAAACGCCAGCCGCAGATGCCATTCTGCCGACTGCGGTTCCCAATCTCCATCTCCTGCCATCACATATCGACCTCGTTGGTGCTGAACTTGAGCTGGTTTCCAGAATTAAAAGGGAGCATGTACTTCAGTCGTTACTGGATAAAATTCGTGATCGTTACGACTTTATCCTCATCGATTGCATGCCATCGCTGGGTTTGCTCACGGTCAATGCGCTCACGGCAGCAGATTCAGTTATCATCCCGATACAGACGGAAATCTTTGCACTCGAAGGACTGCAAAAGCTCAAAAACACCATTCAACTGGTCCAGGAACACCTTCAACCTAATCTCAAAATTGAAGGCATCGTGATGACCATGTACGACAGCAGATTACGCCTGGCAAATATGATTCTGGAAGAAGTAAGAACCAATCTGACGGATCCTCTCTACCATACGGTGATCCACCGAAATAGCAAGATCAGCGAGGCAGTTAGCGTTAAAGAACCGGTGATTATGTACGATGCCGCCAGTACAGGAAGCCTGAATTTCATGCAACTGGCTGCAGAAATATTATCACAGAATCCATCAGTTTGACAACATTAATTATGGCTAAAGACACACCAAAATCGCAGATTGGCAAAGGCATTCGGGCATTGCTGACGCAGATTGACGAGCGTGGTGCTCCTCCCAGCGGGAAGGAAGTACTCGAGCTTTCACGCACCATTCTCGAGGTGCCAGTCAATGCCATTGAGGTAAATCCGTTTCAACCACGTAAGGATTTTGACGAAAATGCGCTTGCAGAACTCGCACAATCAATCTCAACGCACGGCATTATTCAGCCTCTTACCCTGCGCCGCCTACATGAAGGCAAATACCAGATCATCTCAGGTGAACGTCGTTGGCGGGCAGCTCAAAAAGCCGGCCTGACCACAGTACCTGCCTATATCCGCGTAGCTGATGATCAGGGTATGCTGGAAATGGCCATTCTGGAGAATATACAACGCGCTGATCTCAACGTCATGGAAATCGCTTTCAGCCTTCAGCGCCTTATTGATGAATGCAAACTCACGCATGAAGCCCTGGCGGAACGCGTTGGAAAGCAACGCAGTTCTATTAGCAATTTTTTACGTCTTCTCAAACTACCTCCCCGTATTCAGCAGGCGCTTCGCTCTGAGGAGATATCATTCGGACATGCTAAAGCAATTGCCGGTATTGATGATGTTGCCGTACAGTTACTCGCACTTGGGGAAATCATTTCAAAAGGACTTAATGTCCGTGAGACTGAAAAATGGGTTGCAGACTATCAGGACAAGCCCAATAAAGGCGGGTCAACGGCAACATCAGGAAAATCGACTTCTAATCAGATGAGGAAATCGGCAGAGATTTCCCGAATCGAACAACATCTGCGCGAACATTTTGGTGTCAAAGCTGAAATCAAAATCGAGAAAAATAAAGGTGGCCATATCCGGATTCCGTTTCGAAATGATGACGAACTGAACGCCATTTTGGATATCATTGACGAATCCTGAACCTGACCCGATGGGTTCCACCCTTTGGAGTCTATCCACATGAAAAAAAGGCTTCCGGCATACCAACGCTTTCCGTTCAACATCCTCCTGTTGGCTGTTCTCTTTATTTCGATATGCGCACCCGGCATACTTCATGCCCAATCCGATAGTCTCGCCCTGGATACCACGACAACGACAGTACTCAAAAAGAAGAAAGGGTCTATTTTCGATGGAAAACCGGGCACATCTTTACTGTTAAGTCTTGCAGTTCCAGGTGCAGGCCAGATATACAATAAGAGTTACCTGCGTGTACCTTTTGTTTGGGCAGCAGTCGGCACATCAGGATATTTTATGATCGACAATTCCCGCAAATACCGCATTACCAAAGATGCTTTCAGAGCACGTGTCGATGGGATCGATTGGATACCGCCTGAAAATATGCCTGCCAGCCTCAGAGGACTGGAGAACATAACGGATATCAACAGGCTAAAAGGAATTCGAGATACCTATAATGAATACAGACAGCAGTCCATTATCATTTTTTCATTGGTCTGGCTCGCCAATGGCATAGACGCCTTTGTCAATGCCCATCTCAAGGACTTTGATATTGATGATGATCTTTCCCTGATCATTGGGCCAACTTCAAATGGTGTAGGGCTGGTTTTTAATTTCTGAATACGACAGAAAATAAAACCAATTCTTACGCTGGCTTCCAGCCTTCCTTCAATGAAACAGTCTGATTGAAGACCAAATGATCAGGCGAAGAATCTGCATCCGCGGTGAAATAACCTTGTCGCAAAAACTGGAAACTATCTCCGGGATTTGCCGCTGCCAATGTAGGTTCAATTTTAGCGCCCTCGATGATCTCACAGGAATGCGGATTAATCTTCGAGAGAAAATCTACACCATCCTCCAGCGGATTCTCTGCAGTAAACAATCTGTCGTACAGTCGTACTGTCGCTGTCTTGGCGGTATTCGCATTGACCCAGTGCAATGTGCCCTTGGCCTTGATTCCGCTCGTGTCACTACCACTCTTTGAATCGGGATAATAGGTACAATGCAATTCAATCACTTCACCGGTTTCAGGATCTGTTACAGTTTCATCACAGGTGATGATATAGGCACTTTTCAACCGTACACTTGCTCCTGGGGCCAGTCGGAAATACTTCTTAGGTGGATCCAGCATAAAATCGTCACGCTCGATATACAGCTCGCGACCAAATGCGATATCTCGTGTACCTCCTTTGGGATCCTCCGGATTGTTCTCGCTGGGCAACCATTCAGACTGGTCTTCCGGGTAGTTAGTGATAACCACTTTAAGCGGACGAAGCACTGCCATGCGACGCGCTGCTGTCAGATTGAGCTCGTGACGCACACAAGACTCGAGCAATTCAATTGAAATCCAGTTGTCGCGTTTGGCTACACCGACTTTATCGCAAAAAATCCTTAAAGCTGCAGGCGGATAACCTCTGCGACGAAGTCCGCTCAGTGTAGGCATCCGCGGATCATCCCATCCGCTGACAAAACCTTCATTTACGAGTTGAAGTAGTCGACGCTTGGACGTGATCATATAAGTCACATTCATCCTCGCAAACTCGATTTGTCTACTGGGGAAAATCTCGAGTTTCTCAATCAGCCAATCGTACAACGGCCGGTGATGTCTAAACTCCAGTGAGCACAGCGAATGCGTAATACCTTCAATAGAATCGCTTTGACCGTGAGCAAAGTCGTACATCGGATAAATGCACCACTTGTCACCTGTGCGATGGTGATGCTGACGCTTAATCCTGTAAATCACCGGATCACGCATGTGCATATTGGGCGACGCCATGTCAACCTTTGCGCGCAACACGCGAGAACCGTCAGGAAATTCCCCAGCCTTCATCCTCCGGAATAAATCGAGATTCTCTTCAATACTTCTGATCCTGTAAGGACTCTCCTTTCCCGGTGTTGTAGGCTCGCCTTTCTGTTCAGCAATTTCTTCCGGCGAACTGTCGTCTACATATGCCAGTCCCTTTTGAATGAGCTTTTCTGCAAAAGTATATAGCTGATCAAAATAATCTGAGGCGTAAAACTCGCGGTCTTCCCAGTCGTAACCCAACCAGTGAATGTCGCGCTTAATGGCATCAACATACTCTGTTTCTTCTGTCGAAGGGTTGGTGTCATCAAATCGCAAATTGGTTTTGCCACCGTATTTTTTGGCGATTTCAAAGTTGATACAAATCGCCTTGGCATGTCCAATATGCAGATAACCATTTGGCTCAGGCGGGAACCGCGTATGTACACGCCCGCCATGCTTGCCATTGGCAATATCTTCTTCGATAATTTCTTCGATAAAATTGAGGTATTCTTCCTCTTTCATAAATATCTCTTGTATACCAACACTGCCAGATTGTCAACGACAGCATAGATTAATCATTACATAAAGTCAGGCATTTCTATACCCAGTAAATCCATGGTATGGCTCAGCACCAACGCGATTTGCTGAATGAGGGCAAGTCGGAATGCCTTTGCCTCATCGCTTTCAGCTTGCAATACTTTCACATCGTGATAATACCGGTGATATTCTTTAGCGAGTGCAAAGGCGTAATTGGCTATCAGCGCCGGATTATATTCCTGCGCAGATTGTCCAATTACCGTTTTGCATTGCATCAACACGCTCAGCAAAAGGCGCTCATCCCCGTTCGGTGCATAGCCGGAATATATCCCGGTGAAATCGCCTGCTTTTCGCAATATAGATTGTACCCGTACGTAGGCGTTCTGGATATAGGGTCCGGTCTGCCCCTGCAAATCCACTGAGGCCTTCGGGTCGAAGATCATCCGCTTTTTGGGATCTACCTTGACAATGAAAAACTTCAGCGCCGACATCGCGATTCTACGAATAACTTCGGGATCTGTGGTTTCGCGTTCCACTGCAGCTGCACGGGCTTCCTCAAGCACATCTGCCATGATATCATCGGCATCAACTACAGTGCCTTCACGTGATTTCATTTTACCTTCCGGCAACTCTACCATGCCGTACGATAAGTGAAACAGGCCATCGGCGTAAGGTTCGCCCATCTTCCTTAGTATAGCAAACAAAGCCTGGAAATGGTAGTTCTGCTCATCTGCCACAACATAGATCATGCGGCTTGTGCCGAGTTCTTTGTAGCGCAAGTGAGCTGTACCCATATCCTGGGTCATATATACTGAAGTACCATCGCTACGCAACAATACTTTGTGGTCCAGACCTTCATCTTCGAGATCGACCCAAACCGAGCCATCATCCTTGCGGTAGAAGGAACCTTTGCGCAGCCCTTCCTCCACCAGGTCCTTACCAAGCAGATAGGTATTGCTTTCGTAATACAGCTTGTCAAACTTGATGCCTAGATTCTCATAGGTGATGTCAAAACCGTCGTACACCCATTGATTCATCTTGCGCCACAAGGCATGTGTATCCGGATCATGGGCTTCCCAGCGCAACAACATTTCTCTGGCTTCGCGGCCGAGCTGACTGTATTGGTTGAAGTAGTTGTTCTTGTATCTTTTGAAAAAAGCATCTGCCGATTCTTCTTTGTCCTGACGACCTTCAAATAGTTGATGCGCTTCATCTGTCAGTTGCCAGCCCTTGTATTCCTTTTGGAATTCCTGCTCAAAACGCACATACCAATCGCCAACAAAGTGATCGCTTTTGATACCGGCTTCCTGTGGCGTTTGGTTGTTTGCAAATTTTTGCCACGCGAGCATGCTTTTGCAAATCGCAATTCCACGGTCGTTGATAATCTGTACCCGCATCACCTCATGACCACACAAGGATAGTATTTTATACATCGACCAACCCAGCAACACGTTGCGTATATGGCCGAGGTGAAGAGGCTTATTGGTATTGGGTGATGCGTATTCTATCAGAATCTTTTCCGGTGAAGCCGACTTTGGTTTCCAGAAATCAGGATTTCCCGAAATGTCATCCATAACGGATACCCAGTACGCAGTACTCAGCGACAGATTGAGAAAGCCCTGAA
>Ga0079224_100014734_pt1 | contig 10930 bp, 9 predicted proteins | sample Stecom2015_FD_80414 | JGI IMG/M metagenome (GOLD analysis project Ga0079224, IMG submission 80414) | Agricultural soil microbial communities from Utah to study Nitrogen management - Steer compost 2015 | ecosystem: Environmental > Terrestrial > Soil > Agricultural land | place: USA: Utah...
CTGCTCGTATCGATGCAGGCGCCGGCGCACACGGTCTGCTCACCGGGGCATTCGCACACCCCGCCCGAGCAGGTCTGCCCGGCGGCACAGGCGCCGTTGCACGCGCCACAGTGCAAAGGGCTGCTCTGGGTATCGACACAGGACTGCCCGCACAGGGTCTGGTGGCTCTCGCAGTCAGCGGCACAGCCGCCGCTCGCGCACACCTCCTGGGCGCGGCAGGCCTGGTCGCAGCCGCCGCAGTGCGCCTCGTCGCTGCCAGTATCGACGCAGGCGCCGCCGCACAGCGTCTGCTCACCGCTGCACCCGCACTGGCCACCGGAGCATGCCTGGCCAGCCTCACACGGCATGTCGCAGCCGCCGCAGTGCTGGTCGTCGGTCGCCGTGTCGACGCAGCGGCCGCCGCACGCCTCCGAGTCGCCGGGACATTCGCACTGGCCAGCGATGCACGCCTGCCCGGCGGCGCAGGCTTGGTCACAAGCGCCGCAATGCCCGGTGTGGGTCTGGGTGTCGACGCACGACTGACCACATTGCGTCTCGGAGGGCTTGCAGGCCGACGCGCAGCTGCCACCGGAACAAACCTGCTCCGCGCCGCAGGTCACGCCGCACTGTCCGCAGTTGAGCGGGTCGATCGCGGTGTCGGCGCAGCCGCCTGCGCACAGGGTTTCACCGGTCGCACACGTGCACCCCCCGCCAGCGCAGGTTTGGCCGGCAGCGCAGGCGTTGTCGCATTGGCCGCAGTGGCTCGGATCGGTCGCCGTGTCGACACAGGCTTGACCGCAGGCGACCTGGCCGGCCCCGCAGGTGCAGATCCCGTTCGAGCACACCTGGGGTGGGGCGCAGGCGACGCCGCACGCGCCGCAGTTGTCCGCATCGCTGGCTAGATCGACGCACGCCCCGGCGCAGGCGCCAAGCCCACCCGTACAGCCGCCCGCGCAGCTGCCGGCGGAACAAACATCGCCAGGCGAGCAGGCGGCGCCGCATTGCCCGCAGTGTTCGGGTGACGTCCTCAAATCGACGCAGGCGCCGCCGCAGCGCGCGAACGGCGCGGCGCAAACGCAGGCGCCGTCCAGGCAGGCTTCGTTCGCCCCGCATCCCGCGCACGACCCCGTGATGGGAGGCTGGCCTGCATCCGGATCGCCGCCGCTGCCGGTGCCGGCCGCGCCCCCGGTGCCCGGTGACCCACCCAACCCGCCGTCGCCAGCGATCTCCCCCTCGCAACCGGAAACGAGCGCGAAGGCCGACAGCAGCAATAGCGATAGCATGACAGCGAGCGACCGCTTGCCCGCGGCCCTGCCGATGGTTTGATCGATGCCGCTCATGCAAGGTCTCCGGGCTTACCCCTAAACACTAGTGTAAACGACTTCGCTCAATCCTTGATAAAGAATCGAGCTTCCGGCGCGGCGAGCTCGACGGGCCACGCCGACATCAGGGGGAAGCGCTCGCCTCGGCGCACCTTGGTCGCGGGCCGGCGCAGCGGCGCGGCCCGGTTCGAGGGGGGGTCAGCTGTCGCCCGGGGCGAGCTGAATCTCGACGGTCGCGCGTGAGCCGCCGCTCGCCCTCGGCAGCGCCTTGCGGCGCAGCGTCTCGGCGAGGCAGGCGGACACGCGATCGTTGAGGCTGCTCTGGAGGCGGCGGACACCGACCGCCTTGCCGCGAGCGGAAATGTCGAGGCGCAGCACGAGCTTGCCCCGCTCCCGCCGTCCGGACTCCTTGTAGCAGCGCACGATGCGCCCCCACGCCTCGCGCGCGGAGCGCTGCACCGCTTGCTGGTCGTGTGCCCCCTCGAGCGCCGTCACCGTGACGATGACGCGCGGCTCCGGGTGCGGGGCCTTTGGTTCGGAGGCGCCCAATGCGCGAGCGCCGACAGCGAGCGTCGCCGACAGGATCGCAGCCGCGGTTTGGAGCTTCGACATCGCGCGGATGGTCGCGCGCCCCGGGGTGGTCGGCAAGCTTTCTCCCCGGGGCATCCGCCAAACGCACGGAAGCGCCCGTGTTTCACCTGTCCATCGTCAGCGACGCGCGAGGCGTCGCGCGATCACGTCACGAAAAAATGGGTTCAGTTTCCGTTCATCATCCAAAACTTTTTCGAGATCGAGATGACGTTATTCTCGTCTTGGTTTTTAAGGGCAATTTCCCTTGGCGCGCCTGGTTGTCGGCGACGTACAGTCTCGACCGTCATCCACCTTACGGGGAGATTGAGCTCATGAGTACGACGCGTCCGGACCGCCAACGCCACTGCACACACGCGAGTCGGCAGCTCGCCTCGACGCTGGGGATCCTGGCGTTGGTGACCACGCCGCTCGCTTGTGGCAGCGATACCACACCGGAGAGCAATCCAGGATCGGGCGGGGTCACGGGCAGCGGTGCCACCGGCGGCGCGACGCCCGGGAGCGGCGGGACAGGAACCGGCGCGACCGGTGGCGTGGCGAGCGGCGGCGCCACGAACAACACGGGGGGCGGTTCGGGGAGCACCGCGACGGGTGGCAGCGGCGGATCGGCTCCAGTGGGCAACGCGGTGTTCACCGTGAATGCGTCGATCAGCCCGGAGATCGCGACGGTGGGGATCGTCGAGTGGTCGATCGACAAGACGATCGACAGCGCACACATCGCCTTCGGACGCCAGCAGGGCAGCTTCGAGTATCAGGCGATGGTGGAGGCTCCGGCGGCCAGCAACCGCACGTTGTTGCTCGGCATGAAGCCGGCGACCACGTACTATTTCCAGATCGTCGCAGAGGGCGGGGGTGAGACGTACCAGAGCGAGGTCTATCCGATCGACACGGGCTACTTGGCGAACGGCCTGCCGCCGGTCACCATCAACGACGTCATCCCGGGTGCGGCGTACGGCGGGTTCACCGTTTACTGCAACGGCATTTCGGGCGCGACGGGCGGGATGGTGCCGCAGAGCACGTGGGCGATGATCTTCGATCGCGACGGGGACTACGTCTGGGCTTACCCGCTCACCGGCACGGCGGTCGCGGGGTGTTCCCGCGCGCGCATGGCGTTCGACGGCCAGCACCTGTGGGCTGGCAACTTCAGCAACGTGAGCCCGGATGGCGCCCTGCTCCGTATCAGCATGGACGGCCTCAGCGCCGACACCTACGAATTTCCCGGGCGCCACCACGATTTCGCCGTGCTCCCGAACAATCATGTCCTCTTCTACGAGCAAGAGAACGGCGGCGGTGGGATCGGAGCGGGGGAGGGGCAGGACATCCTCTACGAGCTCGATCCGGAGACGCGGCAGGTCACGGAGCTCTACCAAGAGAACCGCGATTTTTCGCAGCAGATCTCGGAGTCGGGCGCTCACACCAACCAGATCAACTTCTGGCCCGAGCTCAACGCCATCTCCTTCTCCATGCGGCACACCAGCACCATCGGCGTCATCAGCTACCCCGGCGCGGAGCTCTTGACGGTCTTCGGTGGCCCGCTGAGCGATTTCGCCCAGATCGACATCTCTGGCCAACACGGCCACCACCTGCTCGCGGACAGCATTCTGATCTTCGACAACGAGCACGACTCCCGCGTGGTCGAATACTCCTATGACAAGAACACGGGACAGGCGGAGCAGATCTTCGAATACACCAGCGACGTTCGGGCGGTCTTCTTCGGCGACGTCAAGCGCCTGCCGAACGGCAACGTGCTGGTGACCTACTCGCCCAACGGCGTCATCCACGAGGTGAACTCAGCCGAGGCTCTGGTTCGAGAGATCACCGTGACGTCGATGGGCTACACGGAGCACCGGGCCACGCTCTACGGCCCGCCGCCTCCCTTTGGCGACTGAAGCAGCATGAGGTCTTCTTTGAACGCGCATTCGAAACGACGATCGGTTTTCATGGGCCGTGCTGCCGTGCTGTTGGCGGCGGCGCTGCTCGGGTGCAGCAGCGACGAGGGCGAGCCGAGCCCGCCCGGCGAGACCGGCGGGACCAGTGGAACCGGCGGGACCAGTGGAACCGGCGGGACCGGAGCCGGGGTTTGTGCAAGCGACGGCGAGGTCTTCCTCACCGACGCGACGAACTACACCTTCGAGAGCAGCATCGATGTCCAGCACACCGTGCTCAAGGACGCGACGGACCTGACCTTCGACTGGAGCGGGCTGACGAAGGACCTGTTTGGGCGGCCCATGGACCCGGCCGAGGACATCGATTTGGTGCTGATCTCGCTCTGGAACATGAGCCCGGACGAGCTCGAACAGAACCTGAGCAGCGACAACCTGCCGCTATCACAAAACGAGGGCGTCCTGACGACCTACCCGGATGGCAGCTACACGTCGCGCAATTTGCTCGCCTTCGACCTGCTGATGGCCCCCCTGCCCGAAGAGGAGGTCTGGTTGCGCTTCGACACGAACCATCCCGATTTCGCGTACCCACAGGCCGAGTACACCTTCATGCTCACCGCCAAGAACGGGACCGCCCTCAACCAGGGCGCCCGGATGATCGCGTTTTTCAACGTGGATCCGAGCGCCACCCAGACGGAGCTCGAGCTCAGCGACCAGTCGGCCACGCTGGCGTACACGGTCGACCTCGATACCGCTCAGCCGGTGCGCGTCCCGGCGGGCCAGCCCAACGTGACGTTGAGCTGGCGCGACATGACGGTGAACGCCCTCGGCAACGAGTTTCGGACGACGCAAATCAACGACGTCGTCGTCGCCCACTTCCCATCGTCATCGCTCGAAGATCTGGAGAGCCAGTTCCTTCAGCTCGAGAGCCTGGCCGACGGATGGTGGACGGGCGAGGTCGCGGCCGGCGCCAGCATCGATTTGGGCACGCTGGAAGACGCGAATCAGGGCGCGTTCCCCGGCATCGACGACACCGGGATCTGGATGGTGGGGCTATTTTGCACGACCAACTGCAACAACCCTGCCCCTTGGTTGCTGACGGTGCTCGAGCCGTGTGAGTGAGACCGGCGAAGGCTGGCGGCTCACTCACCGGTTCGGCGCTTGCGCGCGGCTTCGCCGCGGGGCTCGGCCCTGGCCGGGCCCGGCGCGGCGGTCCGCGCGCGCGCCTTGGCAATACCCGGAGGCTCGAGGGCGCTCGGCGCCTCGGCGGGTGCTGGCGGCGGATGCGCCTCGGGCGCGGCCCCGGCCGCCTCGTCGCCGGGTGCTCCGGCAGGCCCAGCCGCGAGCAGGGCCGTGAGCTCTGCGAGCGCGGCAGGATCCAGGTCCGGGGTCAGCTGGTGCAGGCGTTCGATGACGTCGGCCGTTTCGAAGTACGTGGGCGCACAGGCGACGTGGATGCTGCCGATCGGCGCGACCCGGCCACCCTCGTAGATGCGCCGCGCGATGCGCCAGGACCCCTTGCCGATGGGCCCCCGGCAAGCCCGGCAGTGGGCTCGGCCCGAAGGCGCGCGCTCGGCGCGCAGCAATCGAACCAGGCGCGGGTGCGCGAGCCCCTGCTCGAGCAGTGCCCGCAGCCGGTCGACCCCGTCCGGGGGCTCCGCGTAGGCCTCGAGGGTGGCGCCGAAGCGCTCGGGGCGGAAACAGGCCGCGCAGAGCAGGTGGTAGAAGTAGAGGGTCTCTCCCTCTGCGTAGGGGTTCGGGGCGCTCTCTGCAAAGCGCAGCTCACCGGCAGCGATGGCCCTGCTGCAGCCGCGGCATTTGGCGCGTCCGCTCTTGGCGGGGCTGATGGCGTCCGGCATGCGCGTCTATTGCAGCGCAGGTCGGCGGCGAGGGCAAATAACGGGTGGGGGGGGCGCCCCGACGAAGCGGGCAGCGGCGTCAAAGCGTCCAGTCGTCGAACGTGGCGCCGCCGCTTGCGGCGGCGACCACCAGCGCGGCACCCGTCAGTTCGACGTTGGCGTCCGGTAGCAGCTCGGAGACGATTGTCGCCGCGGCCGCGGCGCTCGCCGCATCGGAGAGCTCGACCTTCCAAACCACGGCCGTCTCGGGCTCACCGCCGCTGCTATCGTCGCCGCCGTAGACGAACAGCCGATCCCCTCGCCAGGCCGATGCCACCGGGTGGGCCGCGTCCGTGCCGGCGCCGAGGCTGAGCAAGACGAACGTCCCCCACGCCCCGAGCACGATCTCGCTCTGCGAAGCCCACCCGGGTGCAGCGCTGGGGGGCGCGGGTTCCCGTGGGGGAGGGGGCGGCTCGGCCTCAGCGCTGGCGAAGAGCGCCAGCGTCGAGTCCGGCGGATCGGCGAAGAGCGCACGGACGCCTTCGAGGCCGTCCGCCTCCCAGACGGCACGGACGAAGCGGGCGCCGTAGGCATAGGCGACCGCGGCGTACGAAACGAGGTATGGGGAGGGCTGTTCGAGCGCCCAGGCGTTCGCGTTGTCGATCGCGGCGCGGTCGTAGTCGACCCAGTCGACCTCCTCAGGACGAATACCGACGAACGACGCCAGCGCGCGGGCTTCGTGCAGGCGTCCCTCCCCTTCGACCACCGCCGCGGCGGCGAGCGACGCGTCGTCCGTCGCCGGCTGCTCGTAGTAGGCGACCAGGTCGACGTCACGATGCTGCAGGACATGCACCATCTCGTGAACGAGCAGGGCGTTCATGATCGGAGCGTTCATGGGCTCGCCAGGGTCGACGATCACGATATCCCGCGTGTCGAAGCGGTAAAATCCTCCGACCCAGTCGACGGAGCGCTCGATCGTCGCCGAGGGCGACAGCGCACCCGGCGCGGCCAGCTGCAAGAGCGCGAGGCCCCGCTCGAGGTGATCGGGGTCCGGGCGAGGTTCCTCAGCAGCCAGCTGTTCTTCGAGGTAGGCCGCGTAGGCCGTCTTGCTCATCAGCGCCACCGGCGGGAGACGGCCGGCCTCGCTGCCGCGCACACAGGCCGCGATCTCGAGCATGCGCTGCTGGCAGGTCGCTTCACGGATGTCGCACGGCGTGTGGTCCAGGGCTTCACATCCGGGAACGGGGTGGTAGCGAAGCGGGCCGAGCGGCGCATCGGCGTCAGCGTCGCCGCCGCTGCAGGCGGCGAGCGCCGGGACCGCTGCCAGCGCCAGCGCCAGCGTCGTCCGGCGCGGCATCACAACCCCTCCCAGGTGGCGACGACGCAGTCGCTGAGCGCCTGGCAGCTCTCCGCAGCTTCGCATTGCGCGAGCTGCTGGAGCGTCTGCGCCGAAAAACGCGCAAAGTCCTGCTCGCACTCCGTGACGCTCAGCCAGCTGCCGCACTCGAACCAGGTGCTGACCCAATCTTCACAGAACGCGCGGGTGGTGGCCGTCGGCGCGGTGAGCCCCGTGGCCTGCTCGAAGCACTCCTGGTACCCGTCGCCAGAGATCGCAGCGCAGCTCAGGGTGCGCAGACAGCGCGACGTCGCCTCCATGTAGCTCGAGCTATAAATCGCGAGGGCGGTGTTGTACTGCCGGCAGCGATCTCCGCAGCCGCCCTCGACAAGAAACCCGCAGCGGCCCGCGTTGCTGCAATCCGCACTGCAGAAGAGCTCGACGGCGTCCCCTCCCTTTGCATCACCGGAGCCGCCGGCGCATCCCCAGAGCTGCGACCACAGCGCGGCGGCCAACACCCACCTCCCAGTCTTCATCGCGCGCCGAGCATAGCCGTGATCGGAGCGCGCTGCCCACAGCAGTGCCCCCGCGCCGTCAGCAGGCGACGTTGTCCGGCAAGCAGATGTAGTGAAGCGTGCCGTCGACGACCAAGCAACCCTGGCAAGAGAGGTTTTCCCCGCAGCCAACGGAGCGGCAGTCCGCAGGTGCGCTGCCCGCGCTGCCCGCGCTGCCCGCGCTGCCCGCGCTGCCCGCTGTGCCGCCGGTCGATCCGGCCGCGCCCGCCGCGCCGCCCGCGGCCCCGTTCCCCGCGGCGCCTCCGGCGCCGCTGCCCCCGGTGGCGCCGCCGCCGGTTCCGCTCCCGCTCGTTCCGGCGTCGCCACCCGTGGAGTCGCCGCCGGTTCCGCTCCCGCCGCCGCCGGTCGCCGGCGATCCACCGGTCGTGGAGGGTCCGTCTGACGTATCGTCCGACGAGCAGCCTCCGAAAATTGCCGACAGCAGCACCAGCACTTCGCAAGCTCGCACCAAGCAGGCCATGGCAGTAGAAATATCACCCGCGGACTTCGTGCTCAAGCGGCTTTGCCCGGGCGCCACCGGCACAGGCGAGCGCGTTCGTTGCCGTTGCCGTTGCCGGGGGCGGGGGGCGAGGACGACAGCGTTTTGGGCTCAGCGGGTGGGCTTCGAGCTCACGGAAGCGACCTCGGGATCCTCGGACACGCTAGCGTGCCGTTTGTGGTCGAGGCAATCGACCTGGGCCTCGTGCATGGCGAGGTACGCTCGCTCGAGCTTGTTGCGGAAGAACATCACCGACTGCTTCACGTAGATGGCATAGGCGTCATCGATCTTCCGCTGGTGCCGCGTCGCGATGTCCCCCAGGCATTCGACGCGCACCTCCGGGCTCAGGCGGGCCAGGAGCTCCTGGCGTCGTTCGAGCACCTTCAGGTTCTTTTGCAGCCACTTGCGTGTTTCAGGCAGGGCGCCGTACTTCCCCAGGCCCTCGACCACGCATTGGAACTCCGTCTCGGGGCAGGTCGCCTCGGTCTGCTTCGCGGTTTCGTAGAGCCGCGCGGCACGCTCCGCGTCGTAGTCGTCGCGGTTCAGCTCCGCTTCGAACGCGGCGCGCTGCGTCTCGAGCTCGGCCTGGCAAGCCGCCACCGGCTCGAGCTTCTGGCACATCTCCTTGCCTCTGGGAGGCACCGTCCTGCGCAGGTACGCGAGCTTCTCCTTGGCGTACTCCGCGTCGATCCAAAGCTCCAGCGCCTCCGGGCGGGTCTCATGAAACTTGCGGCGCTCGTAGAAGCGCGCCTTCTTGGCCGCGATCTCGGCCTTTTCTCGCAGCTCGGCGGTGCAGGCGAGCACCTTCTGCGTGCACCAGCTCTCGAAACCGTAGTACTCCGCCGCGGCAGCCAGCTGGTTCTGCTCCGTGAGCGCATCGACGATGCATTTCACCTCGTCTTGGGCCGTCCCGCGCTGCCGGCAATGCCACAGGCCGTGCTCCTGGATCAGGGCGTCGCGCCGCTCGCCTCCGAGCATCCGGCAATCCCCGGCGCGGATCTCACAAGCCTTTCGATCTTTTGCCGGAGCCGCAGCAAGCTCGGCGGAGGTCCGCTCGTGCTCTGCCTTTGCTTGATGCAGCTTCTGCGAGGCTTCGGGATCGGCGTTCGTGGGGCCAGCGCCGGCGCAACCCCATACGAGCCCCAGTAATAGCGCGCTCAAGCTCCCCGAGACTCGGCGGAGCGAGCGCCGAAACGGTGCAGTCGCTCGCTGATTCATTGCTCGGATCACTACGGCGCGATCACGAGGAACTTCAGTAAAAAATTTTCGACTCGATGTACTTGCGAGCGCGCACTTGGTGCGCCGAGCGCGCTTGGTGCGCCGAGCGCACTTGGTGCGCCGAGCGCACTTGGTGCGCCGAGCGCTACGTTGCAGGGTCAGGTCTGACTCCACCGCCCGCGAGGTCAGATCCTTCCCGCGCAGCGAGGCTCGGCGGCGCCCTTGCCGCGCTTGCGGTCCATGTGGCTTCGGCCAAAGTCCCGCTCGGCCGCCAGCAGATTGTGGGGAGGACACCGAAGCTCCAGGTTGTCCACGGTGTCCGGGCCGCCCCTCGCGTGCGCTTCGCGGTGGTGCAGCTCCAAGCTGCCAGTCTCCGGACAGCGCCGTCCTCGATCGTCGGTGTAAGCACATCGTCCCGCATCGCGCGTCACACCTCACGGCGAGTCGCGGCGCTCACGTGACGCCGCGCCAGCGCGGCCGGTGGTCGCGAGGTCATCGTCTCCCGCGCCGGGGCGGCGGGTGGTCGCGAGGTCAGCGATCGCGCTCTTCGAAGAAGCCTTCGACCAAGGCGTGCGCGCCGCCAACGCCCTGCTCGCGGCGCGCGAGCGGATCGTGCGGTGATGCATGCCTGGGGAAGCATCCGAATGACGAAGAGCGCGGCGCTCACGTGGCGCCGCGCGGGCGCGGTGGACGCTCGCGAGGTCACGGTCTCCCGCTCCGGCGCGGGCGTTGCTCGTGATGTTGGGGGCTCGGCCCCCGTCGCGGGCTCGGCCCCGCTCCCGAGCGTTTGGCTACGTTGCAGGGTCAAATCTGGCTCTACCTCCCGCGTGGTTCAGATCCTTCCCGCGCAGCGAGGCTCGGCGGCGCCTTGCCGCGCCTGCGGTCCATGTGGCGTCGGCCAAAGTCCTGCTCGGCCGCTAGCAAGTTGTGGGGAGGACACCGAAGCTCCAGGTTGTCCACGGTGTCCGGGCCGCCCCTCGAGTGCGCTTCGCGGTGGTGCAGCTCCAAGCTGCCCGTCTCCGGACAGCGCCGTCCTCGATCGTCAGTGTAAGCACATCGTCCCGCGTCGCGCGTCCACACCTCACGGCGAGTCGCGGCGCTCACGTGACGCCGCGCCAGCGCGGCGGGCGGTCGCGAGGTCACAGGTTCCCGCGCCGGCGCGGCCGGCGGTTGCGAGGTCGCAGCTTTCCGCGCCAGCGCGGCGGGCGGTTGCGAGGTCGCAGCTTCCCGCGCCAGCGCGGCGGACGCTCGCGAGGTCACAGCTTCCCGCGCCGGCGCGGCCGGCGGTCGCGAGGTCACAGGTTCCCGCGCCGGCGCGGCCGGCGGTCGCGAGGCTACAGCTTCCCGCGCCAGCGCGGCGGACGCTCGCGAGGTCACAGGTTCCCGCGCCAGCGCGGCGGGCGCTCGCGAGGTTACCGTCTCCCGCGCCGTCGCCGCGGGCGCTCTCGAGGGTACGGTCTCCCGCGCCAGCGCGGCGGGCGATTGGGAGGTCACGGTCTCCCGCGCCAGCGCGGCGGGCGGTCGCGAGGGTAGGGTCTCCCGCGCTAGCGCGGCGGGCGGTCGCGAGGTCACGGTCTTCCTTGCAGCCTCTCGCGCAGGTCGCTTGGTGCCGGTCTTGCGCTGACGCAGCCGCTCCACGAACTCTCGCAGCGCACGGAGCTGAAGCTCGGGCAAGCTCGCCGCGCGCTTGCCGAGACCGAGCAGATCGAACGC
>Ga0079224_100014735_pt1 | contig 10930 bp, 9 predicted proteins | sample Stecom2015_FD_80414 | JGI IMG/M metagenome (GOLD analysis project Ga0079224, IMG submission 80414) | Agricultural soil microbial communities from Utah to study Nitrogen management - Steer compost 2015 | ecosystem: Environmental > Terrestrial > Soil > Agricultural land | place: USA: Utah...
CAGGCCGGAAAGAACGGGCGTATCCATAGGCAAGGTCAATCTCGATCCGGTTACGGGCATCATGCCCACACTGATTATGCCGACTATAGTACAGCAACCCCCTTGCCTACAAAGCACACATTCCGCCCCGAGTGCAGCTGAGCCGGGTTGGCGAGCACCTGCCCGCCGACAGATTGGCTTTGCGCTGACAAAAAATGTCACATTCTGCCGATGTCGGTTGGCGTCGAGCGGGGCAGTGCTCATCATTGAGAGCTTCTACTGCACAACTGCCACGCGTATCCTCGGTTGGTCAAGCCTCTTGGAGTACGTGGGAGGATGCATTTACTTGGCACGTTTCCTGCTTGGATCTCGTCAGCCCAACGGCTACCTAAAAAACAAACGGAGTTGAGATATGAAAGCTCAAATGCAAAAAGGTTTTACCCTTATCGAGCTGATGATCGTGGTTGCGATCATCGGTATTCTGGCTGCCATCGCACTGCCGGCTTATCAGGACTACACTACTCGTACTAAAGTTTCCGAAGGTCTGACACTGGCTGCTTCCGCCAGAACTGCTGTTGCTGAGCACCGCCTGTCTGTCGGCTCGTGGCCGGCTACCAGCGCTGCGGCAGGTTATACGTCTCCGGATACTAAGTATGTCAGTCAAATTACTATAAATAGCGGCGTGATCACCATTACTTACAAAGCTGATGCTGGTGTTACAGCTGGCCAAACCCTCGTTCTCTCTCCGATCTCCACAGCTAGTGGTGCTGTCGACTGGACCTGTGGCCATGCTTCTGGTGCTGGTACTACTACCGTGTTGGCTAAATACCTGCCGGCTAACTGCCGTTCATAGAGTGTAGTGTTGTTTGCCTCGGCTTCTCCTGAGACCGGGGCTTTCTTTTTGAATAGTAGAAAAACTCATGATCGAAGAGAGCTGGGGCAAAAAAGCACTATGGCGGATAGCCCCAGTTTCTTTGCTATTCCTGTTGCTGTTGATTGCTTACTTCGTTTATAAGCCCGGCCTGACAGGGGGCTTCCTATTTGATGACTTTCCTAACCTTGCGCCTCTTGGTCAGCAGGGGGGCGTTAGGGACTGGCAGTCATTCAGCGCATTTCTCTCCAGCGGTTTTTCTGGGCCTACGGGCAGACCAATCGCGCTAATCAGTTTTTTGCTGGACGATAACGCATGGCCAAGTCAGGCGGCATATTTCAAACAGACTAATATTTATATTCACCTGCTTTGCGGGCTATTGCTGGCCTGGAGCACGTTGTTGTTGATGCGTCTGTGGGGTGCGGAAGAAAAATACGCCACCTGGATAGCTTTACTTAACATGGGGCTGTGGTTGCTGCACCCGATGATGGTGTCTACTACGCTTTATGTAGTGCAGCGTATGGCGCAGCTGGCGACATTGTTCATGTTTGCCGGACTGGTCGGTTACCTGCATGGTCGCCTGCTCTTGCGTAGCCGTCCATGCGCAGCTTATCTGTGGATGTCGCTGTCACTGATCTTGGGTACCTTATTGGCCACCTTGAGCAAAGAAAATGGTGCTTTGCTACCGCTATTGGTGGTGGTGTTGGAGTTCTGTTCGGCATCTGCAGTCGGCCGACAGCCTCACTGGAGCTGGCGCCTGTTGTTCCTTTGGGTACCTTCCCTTTTGGTATTGGGATATCTGGCACAGCGAATCAACTTTACACAAGATCTATGGCCGAGCCGACGCTTCAATCAGCCGGAGCGGTTGATGACCGAAGGACGCATTCTCTGGGACTACCTTTATCAGTTATGGGTGCCACGCATAGAGAGCCACGGTCTGTTTCAGGATGGCTACCTCATATCGCGCGGCTGGCTTTCACCACCCTCGACGCTGCTGGCGGCAATCGGTCTGGCGGCGTTGTTCGCGGCCGCGTTGCTGCTACGTCGTTACTGGCCTTCATTCAGCCTGGCAGTGTTGTTCTTTCTGGCAGCACATCTTATTGAGTCGAGCGTAATTGGCTTAGAGCTGTATTTTGAGCACCGTAACTATGCCGCAGCAGCTTTCTTGTTTTTGCCTCTTGCAATGAGCTTATTACACCTGCATAAGCATATCAGCGGATCTATCGTTGTGCTGCTGTGTGCCTTCATATTGTCCCTGTGGGCTGGACTGACCTGGCACCGCGCCGCCTTGTGGGGTGACAATACGCGTTTGCAAAACTATTGGGCTGTAGCCAATCCTGAATCACCGCGAGCACAGAATTGGCTAGCTGTGCAATTGTTTGAGCAAGGACGAGCTGGAGAAGGGCTGAAGCTTTTAGAGAGCGCTAGTCAGCGTATGCCGGAGAGTTCCTTGCTGACCATGCAATGGTTATTACAGCGTTTTAATTATGGTATGGCAACGGGCGCAGATTTTAAGCTGGCGACGCGACAGTTGGAGAAACAGCGGTTTGACGCCCAGACGATATCCGGGATGCGGGTGCTCACCAGTCACTTGATTCAGCCGGGAGCGGAATCTGAAGATAGGCGTGCTATGTTAGCACTTATACGGGATTTGGATGGATACCCGCACTTTCAGCAGTCCTCAGTATTCCGCCGCTTTTCACCTTACTTCAAGGGGCTGCTGCTGCTGGCTGAAGACGAGATAGAACTCGCTATGCAAGAGCTGTCTATGGCTATGGAGCTGCATTCCGATGCCCATGTGGCATTCTCCATTGTGGCCCACCTCGGGAGTGCTGGGTATCCTGCCGAGGGGCTCTGGTTGCTAGAGAAAATGCATTCTCAATATGAAAGCGGTAAGCGTGTCATAAGTATTCAGGACGAATTTCTAACTTCGGAGATACAGCGCTTGGAGCGAGTATTAAAGGAGGATATTGCACGATCATTGCAGCCATCTGTACCACGCTAAATGATTATTAATGTAGTTAAATGCAGGGGTAGAGAATTTTGTTGAGTATTGTTCTGCCAGCTAAGAATGAATCTGAGGCCATTGGTGTCACTGTCAGCGGAGTACGTCAGCATTACCCCGATGCTGAAATAATCGTGGTCAACGATGGCTCCACCGACAATACTGCAGAAGTGGCCAAAGCAGCGGGAGCTATTGTTATTCACCACCCCTACAGCAAGGGTAACGGCGCAGCCATCAAAAGTGGCGCCCGGGCAGCGACGGGTGACGTGATCGTTTTCATGGATGCAGACGGCCAGCACGACCCCGCCGACATTCCACGCTTGTTGTCGAAGCTGGAAGAAGGTCATGACATGGTGGTAGGTGCTCGACAGGCGGGCTCTCAAGCCAGTCTGGGGCGTGGCCTGGCTAACAGGTTTTATAACCTTTTGGCCACCTACATGACAGGGCATAAAGTAGACGATCTGACGTCGGGGTTCCGTGCGGTAAGGGCAGACAAATTTCGGGAGTTTCTCTATCTGCTCCCCAACGGGTTTTCTTACCCGACGACCAGCACCATGGCCTTCTTCCGTGCTGGCTACTCCGTGGCCTATGAACCCATTCATGCCGCCCAACGCATCGGCAAAAGCCATATCAAACCGTTGCAGGATGGTATGCGCTTTCTATTGATCATCTTCAAGATCGGCACGCTCTACTCCCCATTGAAGCTATTCGCGCCCATAGCCGCGCTCGCCTTCGCGCTGGCATCTCTATGGTACGGGTATACGCTGGGTACGGAAGGGCGTTTCACCAATATGAGCGCATTACTCTACACCGCTAGCGTAATGATTTTTCTGATGGGTTTGATTTCTGAGCAAATTACCGCGTTGATGTACAAAGACAGGGGATGAAGATCACGCCGTTGGAGTTGCAAGTCAATGAAATCTGATCTCAGAAAACTCTGGGCCATTTTGACTCCTGGGGAACGGCGTCAGACATGGTTGATGATGGTACTTACGATTCTGATGGCATTGGCTGAGACCGTAGGTGTGGTATCTGTCATGCCTTTTCTTTCGGTGCTGGCGCGGCCGGATATAGTTCAGGAGAATGTCGCACTGGCTTGGCTTTATAACAGGCTCAATTTTGATAGCGACCAACAGTTTATCACCTCTCTCGGTCTTGCTTCGATTACACTGGTGGTGGGCTCCTCGGCATTCAAGACGGTCACCCTCCACTTGGTCAACCGCTTTACCTTTCTGCTGCGCCACAGCATCAGTGCCCGCTTGCTGTCTGGCTATCTGCAACAGCCCTACGAATTTTTTCTCAAGTACAATCCGTCTGAGTTAAGCCGTAACGCCCTATCAGAGGTCGACCAGTTGCAGAGCGGCCTTATCTCCCCTCTGTCACAACTCATCGCCCAGGGCGCTGTGGTTTTGGCCATGATGATGCTGCTGTTTTTCTACAACCCTCGGATTGCCGTCAGCGCCGCCGCTGTGATCGGTGTGCTATATGGCGCAATCTATGTTCTGGTACGTAAACGCCTGAGCCAGACAGGGAAGGCCAGGCAGCAAGCCAATGGCCAGCGGTTTCAGGCGTGTAACGAAGCGCTGGGCGGCATCAAGGACGTGAAAATCACCCAAGCGGCAGGGGCTTACCAGCAACAGTTTGCACAAGCATCACGCAACTTTTCCCGCCACCAGGCCAACGCACAAACCCTGAGCCAGTCGCCACTCTATATGGTGGAAGCTGTAGGCTATACCGGTCTGATCATTCTGGCGCTGATTCTGATGAAGCACAGTAATGACATTGGACAGGTGCTACCGGTATTGGGCCTGTATGGCTTTGCTGCCTACCGCCTACTACCATCCGCCCAGATTATGTACCGTGGCTTTGCCCAGCTCAAGTTTTCCTCCGCCGCGCTGGATACTATCCATCGACACCTTAGCCTGCCCACCAGTGAAACCAAGCCGGCAAGCCAGCCGATGGCCCCGCAAAAGGAAATCCGCCTGCAAGGCATTTACTTTGCCTACCCGTCAGCACCGGACAAGCCGGTACTACACGACTTTGATCTAGTGATCCCGGCCAACACCAGCGTAGGCATCATCGGCAAAAGCGGTGCCGGTAAAAGCACCGTGATGGATCTGCTGCTTGGCCTGCTGCAGCCCCAAGCCGGAACCCTGAGCGTAGATGGCGCAGCCATAGACGCCAGCAACATCCACAACTGGCAAGCCGCGATCGGTTACGTGCCACAACATATCTACCTCGCCGACACCAGCATTGCCGAGAATATTGCCTTTGGCGTGCCAGCCGAGCAGATTGATATGCAAGCTGTAGAACGGGCTGCTCGGGCTGCGCAGCTCCATGAGTTCATTAGCACAGAGTTGCCGGATGGCTATCAGAGCAGAGTAGGGGACCGTGGTATTCGCCTCTCAGGTGGACAAAGGCAGCGTATTGGGATTGCGCGGGCGCTTTATCGTGATCCTCCGGTGGTGTTCATGGATGAAGCGACCAGCGCGTTGGATACGCAGGCGGAGGAGGCGTTGAATAAAGCTGTCCGCGGTTTATCGGGTTCTAAAACTATCGTGATCATTGCGCACAAGGAAGCCACTCTGCAAGATTGTCAGCATACCATTAATATTGGAGGGCTAACGGCCCTACCTCCTTCAAAAACAGAATCGAATCGATGATGACAAACAATAAAGTGCCATCGGCTAATGAGCGGCGTATTGCGGTTATTCTGGCATCTGGTTCAGGGGTTCGTTTCGGGGCTGCGGTTCCAAAACAGTTCCTCAAACTGGCCGGTAAAACTGTACTTGAGCACACGATTGATGTGTTTGAGCGACATCCTTTGATAGATGAGATTATTATAGTTGGCAATCAGGATAATCTTTTGCTGATCGAAGAAATTATCAATCGAGCTGGTTATAAGAAAGTCACCAAGATTGTATCTGGAGGGGCAACGCGTCAGCAGAGCTCGGCGGCTGGCATTGCAGCGATTGAGGGAGATCAACACAAGGTTTTGGTTCATGATGCGGTCAGGCCATTGCTCGACCATGCCACAATAGATCGTTGTTTGCGGGCGTTAGAGCGTGTAGATGCCGTTGATACGGCGATTCCTGCAAGCGACACAGTGATTGAGGTGAACTCGGATTCTTGCATAGCGGGTATCCCCGATCGTTCAACTTTGCGTCTTGGTCAGACTCCGCAGGCATTTCGCGCCGGGTTGCTACGCAAGGCGCATGAACTGGCTAAACATGATGATACGCTTAAAGTCACCGACGACTGTGGTTTGATCCTTCACTATGAGATGGGGAAGGTAGAAGTTGTCCCTGGTGACATCAGTAATATCAAGATCACGTATCCAACCGATATTTACCTTGCTGATCGTATATTCCAGTTGCGTTCTCGGCAATTTACCGGAGAGCGCGGGGAGACCAGTATGCATGGGAAAACTATCGTCGTGTTTGGTGCCAGTCGAGGTATCGGCCAGAGTATCTGTGACATCGCGATGGCACAGGGCGCGAACGTGATAGCCGTGTCTAGGCGGACGGGGGTGGACGTTGCTGATGAGAAGGCGGTGCGCGATACATTGCTACGAGCGCGAAAGCGTTTTGGCGGCCTTGATGCTGTGGTGGTAACGGCGGGTGTTCTTAGTACAGGTTTGATCGTAGGGCAGAGCTATACCGATATTGACGAACAATTATCTACTAACCTGCGTGGCAGTATCGTTGTTGCGCGCGAGGCGTTTGAGGTGATGCGTGAGTCTGGGGGCAGTATTGCTCTTTTCACATCAAGTTCTTACACTCGTGGTCGTTCCCGTTATAGCGTGTATTCGGCGACCAAGGCGGCAGTCGTCAATTTGATGCAGGCGCTGAGTGAAGAGTTTCTGCCTTTTGGTGTACGCATCAACGCGATAAACCCGGAGCGGACAGCGACTCCGATGCGCACCAAGAATTTTGGCGATGAACCTGCGGAAATATTGCTGGAAGCCGATGAGGTGGCATGGTCAACATTGTCGGTGTGTTTGTCCGAAGCTACAGGAGAAGTTATAGATGTTCGTCGCTAACTATTATATGGAAAAAAAGCATGCATGCTTTGGATAAGGGGGGGTATGGCGAAAAAAATCCGCCCAACGTTAATTAAACCCCTCACTGCACTACTGCCATGAGTGAGAAGCTCTGTCTTTTTGTAAAAAAGGTTCGGCGGGTTCTAGAGACTGCAATCACGGTAATGAATCATCCGCTTCAACGTCATCAGAAAACTAGGAGTTTATTACGATGGATATCTCTGATGCTTTCCAGCCTACTCACCCCTACCCGACAGATTGCCATACCCTATGTTGGTGGTGCAATATTAAACTGGCCGAGTGGGTCAACAAGCATAATGATATGCGCACGATATGGTCTCGGGGAATATGCGGATATTGCATTTCTGCTTCACCTGTTACGAGAGGGAGATCTTTTTTGTGACGTTGGAGCGAATGCAGGTGTGTATACTATACTTGCTGGGCGTGCCGTGGGGTGTTCAGTTGTATCAGCCGAGCCCGTACCGCAGGTATTTAACCTGCTCATGCAGAATATATATGCCAATGGTATTTTTGCTAATGTTGATGCTAGAAATGTCGGCGTGGGGGGCAGGTGGGACGGCTGACTTTTACCTCTACTGGGCCAAATTTTTGATAGACGCGTCCCGTTAGCTTTGAAGATAGATGTCGAAGGGTTTGAGGGGAGGATGGTTTCTTGTGCCCAAGCGACATTATCTGATCCTAGACTCCAAGCAGTTGTTATTGAGATGTGGTACAGGCATCTAGCCCGATATAAGAACAGCCTTAACGACGTGCTAAACTCACTTCGAGAGGCCGGTCTGTCTGGCCCCTATTGGTACGATCAAGATGGGCGTGAAGTAATAAGACCAGAGCAGCCAGGAAAAGGAAAGTTTAATAAGATATCCATTAGAGATGTCGATTTTGCGTCTACCCGCTTAAAATCCACAAAATGTTATGAGGTGCATGGTGTTATCGTATAAGCAAATTCCATCGGGTAGGTTATGTCGCTGCTAAAAATTATCGATAGCGGAATACGCCGATTGCTGGATAGCAACGGTTATTTGTTAATGCGAAAAACAAACCCAAATTATTATCTTGGTCGTCGTATCAAGCTTATGCGAAACTATGGTATAGACCTGTTGTTGGATGTCGGTGCCAATACCGGACAATACGCTTCGCGTATACGCAAGATGGGGTATGTCGGTCAGATAGTATCCTTTGAGCCGCTGCGTGAAGCCTATGAAACATTAGAAAACAGATGCATTAATGACGCCTCATGGACTTGCCGTGATTTTGCGCTGGGGGATATGGAAGGTGAAACCGATATCCATGTGTCCGGTAACTCTGTTTCCAGCTCCATTCTCCATATGCTTCCGGAGCATGAAAAATATGCTCCTGCCTCTCGTATTATTGATTGTGAGACTATTCATATTAAACGTCTGGATGCCTTGCCCGATTGGGTGCAGTGGAAGTATAAAAGAGGCATATGGTTGAAGGTCGATGTACAGGGCTATGAGGGGCAGGTGCTTGCTGGGGCCGAAAATTGCTTAAGTGATGTTGCCGCTATTCAGTTGGAGCTTTCGCTCAGGCCTTTGTATTCGCAGCAGTTGACGATTGTGCCCATGATGGAGTACTTGGCTGACCTTGGTTTTGAACCAGTTGCTTTCGAACCAGGGTTCTCCGATAGGGAGAGTGGAGAGTACTTGCAAGTTGACGGAATTTTCCGTAACCGTAAGGTATGTTGATGCATCTTTCTAACCTATGGCACGATATACGCAATAATCTTGCGGAGATTTTAATCAGTCTTGTTGGTTGGTTTCTGGTGGCCCCTTTAGCTGCTTTACCATCGCGTCGCCGTGATTGGATTGCTATCATCGGACGCGAATCGGGCGCGTTTGTTGATAACACTAAGTACTTCTATATTGATGCTGTAGAAGACTCGGCTCGGAAATTGCGAGTGGTTCATATTACTGAGCGATCAGAGGTCGTTGAAGTCATTAGAAAAGAAGGTTACGAAGCTATGCTCTACCCATCTTTTCGCTCTGCCTGGTTTCTTGCGCGCAGTGGGACTGCGGTGATGGACTCTGTCGAGTGGTACAAGAAGGGGCGACGGTTTCTTCTCGTGCGCGCAAGACTAGTACAACTCTGGCATGGTGTCGGATTCAAACGAATAGAACTTGATAAGTGGCGCAATGAGGCGGCTGAGAAGAGGTTTCTTTCCCGTAAGTATTTGCTCTGGTTGCGTATCATTCGTCGCTATCTGTATGGGCGTGTCCCGATGTATGATGCAGTCGTGACAACTTCAACTTTCTATCGTGACAACGTCTTCTCGGGTGCATTTCGAAGTCGGCATTTTCCAACTACGGGTTATCCTCGTAACAGCTTTTCCCATAAACACCCCTTGGCTTGGATTAATGTTGACTCCAATATCCGCAATCGTCTGGATGAGTGGGTTTCGGATGGGCGGAAGCTCATTTTTATAGCCCCGACGTTTCGTGACTCGCGGGCTACGCCTTTGGGGCTAGATGTAAGGCAGCGAGCTCGAATTGACGCCTTTTGCGAAGACCATGGATTTGAGTTCATTTTAAAATTTCACCCATACGAGCGTGACGCTTCAGAAATTTCAGGCAGGCACATACATCTTCTCGACCCAAATAGTGATGCTTATCCGCTGATGCCATATATGTCAGCACTCATAACTGACTACTCATCGATCTACATGGACTTTCTGCTTCTAGATAGTCCGGTCTACTTTCTTACTCCCGATCTTGAACAATATATCGCCCAAGACCGAAGCATACAGTTCGACTTCGAGTCCATGACTCCAGGGCCAAAATTTAGCTCTTGGGATGAGCTTCTGCAAGGATTGATAAAGGGAGATACCTCAGAGTGGCGGAGAAAGCGGCACGAATTAGTTAGCCTAGCATTCGATGATATACCGCAGAACGAGGCCTCTCAGCGATTACTTTGTTTTATGCAGGGTCAGGGCTGGATTGAATCTGGATCTTAAATAATGGAACGGGTTTATTCCATAAAATTGCCGGTGAGGAATAGAGCTTCAAGTAATGAGAAAATTTATTCTTGTAGTAGGGCTAGGGTTTTCCGGTAGCGTGGTAGTCCGTGAACTTGCCGATGCGGGTTATCAAGTTCGTGCTATTGATAAACGGCCCCATATCGCTGGTAATGCTTATGACCAGCTGGACGATCACGGGGTCTTGGTACACTGCTATGGTCCGCATATTTTCCATACCAACAGCGAGAGAGTCTGGGATTTCCTTTCGCGGTTCACCGAGTGGCGGCCTTATGAGCACCGCGTTCGGGGGGTCGTGGAAGGCAAGCTATATCCATTCCCCATCAATCGTGACACCTTGAACCAGCTGTATAATCTGGATTTGGAAGAGGCTGGTGCAGCCGTTTTTTTTGAGCAGGTACGGGAGCCGCGTGCGGTTGTACGCACCAGTGAAGATGTAGTGCTCAATTCGGTAGGGCGTGACCTGTATGAAAAATTTTTTCTTAACTATACGCGCAAGCAATGGGGGATGGAGCCTTCAGAGCTGAAGGCTGGGGTGGCTGCTCGAATACCTGTCAGAACGAATACGGATGATCGTTACTTCACTGACAGGTTCCAGGCAATGCCGTTGCATGGTTACACAAAGATGTTTGAGCGTATGCTGGATCATCCTAATATCACCGTTGAGCTTGGCGTGGATTTCGCTGATGTCAGGCACCAGGAGAAATGGGAGCATATCGTATACACCGGGCCTGTGGACGCTTATTTCGACTATTGCTATGGACGTTTGCCATACCGCTCCTTACGCTTCGAGCATGAGCACCTGGCTGATACTGACCAGTTCCAGCCTGTCGGTACGGTCAACTACCCCAATGATCATGCCTATACACGTATTACTGAGTTCAAACATTTGACCGGACAGCAGCATACGGGTACATCCATCGTGCGTGAATACCCGCAAGCGGATGGGGATCCGTATTACCCAGTGCCAAGTGATGCCAGTGAAGCGCTTTATAAGCGCTATGCCGCGCTGGCAGATGCCGA